>Ga0079223_10002853_pt1 | contig 10810 bp, 11 predicted proteins | sample Stecom2011_FD_75072 | JGI IMG/M metagenome (GOLD analysis project Ga0079223, IMG submission 75072) | Agricultural soil microbial communities from Utah to study Nitrogen management - Steer compost 2011 | ecosystem: Environmental > Terrestrial > Soil > Agricultural land | place: USA: Utah...
ACGCGGCCAGGGCGAGGAGGATTTAAAGGACAAATCAAGACTGTGATGCGCCGGAGGAAGCGGATCATTTTCACGCGCATAATGTGCATCGTACAGACGCACCAAAGCTTCAGCATCAAGCTGGAGCAGCTTGGCATAACTGCGCAAATAGCCGCGGGTGAACACCTCGGAAAACAATAGATGATAATTATCTTCTTCCAGCGCCTGCAGCTTTTTTAACTGCACTTTAAGCTCTTCTGCCACCTGCTGCTGAGTCAGGCCCGCCCGCTGGCGAGCCTCAACCAGTTGCTGGCCCGGCGTTTGCGTTGCGCTGTTAACAGGAGCTTCAGACATGGGTTAGTCTTCTTCCGCGAGACGTTGATATTCCAGCAATTCCTGGGAATAGGGAAAACGGTTTTTCAGTAACAGAGCGTAACTGGCCTCTTTGTCTTTATTATCAAACCGGCGCTCAAGTTTGATACCGAGCAGCAAACTGGCAGCGGTTGGCCGCGCGATACCCTCATAAGCATCCAGATAACGCCGTGCGGCGGCATAGTCTTCCTGCTGGTAACTCAACTGGGCCAGCTCGTATTTCAGCGCGGGCAAGTTTGTGTTGAGCTGGTTGGCATGCTCAAACAGGGCCTTACCTTTATCGATCATGTCCAGCTTCAGAGCGGCGCGGCCCTGGTTCATCATGACCTGAGCACGATTGTTGTAGTCCAGATCCGCAGCGGCCTGTTCAAACTGCTGATACGCCTCTTCGTAGCGGGCTTGGTCATAGAGGAACACGCCGAAATTATTGCGTGCCCGAGTGTGCTTGCTATTCAGCCGCAAAGCCCGTTTAAAATGTTCCTCGGCCAATTCCGGCTCCGCCTCCAACTGATACAGCATGGCCATGGCAAAAGTGGCATCGACTGAGCGCCGGTCAATTTCAAAGGCACGGCGTAAATGGTGACGGGCCGACTCGCGATTTTTATCCTGAATATATTTAAGCGCCAGCGTCACATGGCTTTCCAGCGCGCGACCCGAATCCACTTGCGCGGTTTCATTCCGGGTACTCACACAGGCACCCAAAAACAGACACAGGGTGATAATTAAGTATTGGCGCAAAACTCGAGTCACTACCATGATTTACTCCTGCCCACCAAAGTTAATGGCCCACAATTCTTATAGGTTGGGGCTCCAGCGCCTGACGGCGATAGCGCTCGGCGCGGCGCGTTAAATCATTGACCTGCCCCGCCAATTGACCACAGGCCGCGTCAATATCATCACCGCGAGTCGTGCGCACAGTGGTGATATAACCTTCCTGCATGAGAATATCCTGAAAGCGCCGCAGAGCATTGTTACTTACCTGCTTGTAATTCGACAGTTTAAAGGGATTAAACGGAATCAAATTGATCTTGACCGGCACATCGCGTAAGAGTTCAGCCAACTGGCGCGCGTGCTCGGGTCGGTCATTCACCTGATCGATTAAAGTGTATTCAATGGTAATTTTTCGGTGCGTATCCGGCAGCGCTGCAATATATCGTTTGGCTGAATCCAGCAGCATAGCAATGGGATATTTTTTGTTGATCGGCACCAGCTCGTTGCGCAGTGCATCGTTGGGAGCGTGCAAAGAAATAGCCAAGCAGGCGTCCGTATATTGACTGAGACGATCCAGCGCCGGCACTACACCCGAGGTACTCAAGGTCACCCGCCGCTTGGAAATACCATAAGCGTTGTCGTGCATCATCAGGTTCATGGCATCGACCACATTGTCGAAATTGAGCAGCGGCTCGCCCATTCCCATCAACACCACATTGGTGACTTTGCGCGCTCCACCCGGCACGCATTGACCGAAGGATTTAGCCGCAATCCAGACCTGGCCGATAATCTCTGCCGCCGTCAGATCGCGGTTAAAACCCTGCTTGCCGGTAGCGCAAAAGCTGCAGTCCAGAGAGCAACCAATTTGCGAGGACACACACAGAGTCCCGCGCTCACCCTCGGGAATAAATACCGTCTCCACCACATCGCCCCCGGCGACGCGAATCAAAAATTTGCGCGTGCCGTCAGCGGAATCCATTTGTTGTAACACCTCGGGCGCGACAATTTCAGCGCGCGCCTTGAGCTGCTCGCGCAGTGCTTTGCTGATATTGGTCATATCATCAAAATTATCGACGCCCAACTGGTGAATCCATTTAAGCACTTGAGCGGCGCGAAAACGCTTCTCGCCCAGAGACTCAAAAAAGGCCACTAACTTGGCCTCCGACAGCCCCAGCAAATTAACCTTGTGCGTATCGGCAGTGGTCACTTCAATAGCGGTGATATCAGACATGGTTTAGCCTTGCTGAGCCTCTCAGCGAATAAGTATTTCATCAGCCTGGAAAAAGTAGGCAATCTCGCGTTCGGCGGAGGCTGCCGAATCCGATCCGTGAACAGCATTGGCGCTGACTTCTGTGGCAAAATCTGCCCGAATCGTGCCAGGCGCCGCCTCTTGCGGGTTAGTGGCACCCATCAGCTCGCGGTTGCGGGCAATCGCATTTTCCCCGTGCAGCACCTGCACAACCACAGGGCCGGACACCATAAAATCCACTAGCGGGCCGAAAAAAGGACGTTCGCGGTGCTCGGCATAAAAACCTTCAGCCTTCTCTCGGCTCAATTGAATCATTTTCATGGCGACAAGGCTCAGCCCCGCCTGCTCAAAACGCTGGTTAATGGCACCGATGTGGTTCTTGCTTACAGCGTCGGGTTTAATAATCGATAAAGTCTGCTCTACGGCCATGCGGCACTCCATGATCAACTGTCTGTGGGGCCTGGCCCCAGATAGATAAAACCCGCGAATTATACGCGGGTTTTATTAAATTTTATACGTATGCGGCGCAGAGGCCGCCTTCTCTGGGACTGTTTTTCAAGCCGCCACCGCCATCATCTGAATACGCTGGACCATGGCTCGCAACCCATTACCACGAGTGGCGCTCAGGTGCTTGAGCAGATTCAGGGAGGTAAAGTAGTGCTCGATATCGAATTCTCTCACCTCGGCGGGAGTTTTGTTGTTATAAGCCGCCAACACCACGGCCAACAGGCCTTTGACGATAAAAGCATCGCTGTCGGCGGCAAAATAGAGCCGCCCGTCATGCTCTTCTGACACCAGCCACACCTGACTTTGACAGCCGCGCACCAGGTTTTCCTCGGTATGTTGATCTTCGGCCAGCGGCGACAATTCACGCCCGAGTTCGATAATGTACTTATAACGCTCTTCCCAGCCATCGAAGAAACTGAGCGTTTCCACAATATCATCACTGGTTATCTCGTTACCAAAAGGACTGGTTTGCATAACTCTCCCAGAGTAAAAATCTAAAATACGGGCCCACTTCGGCTAAACTGGTGTTGCGCTGTTAAAAAAATAAACCTGTTTCCAATTGTGCTTCTTCGCTCATCATCTGCCGGCTCCAGGGCGGATCGAATACCAGGTTCACTTGCACCGAGCGCACATGGGGCACTTTGCGCAGCCGGTATTCCACGTCTCCCACCAGCACCGGACCCATACCGCAGGTGGGAGCGGTGAGCGTCATGCGAATCTGCACATGGCCGCGCTCACGGTCAATCTCCACCCCGTAGATCAGTCCCAGATTCACCAGATCCACGGGAATTTCGGGGTCATAGACGGTTTTCAACGCCTCCCAGACCTGAGATTCATCAATTTTACCATCCGCCGGTGCAGTAAATACCAACGGCTCAGGCGCCATGCCAAGAGCCGCCGCATCGGTACCATCCACGCGCACCATATTCCCCTGATAGCTCAGGGTATAGTTGCCACCCAGCGACTGGGTAATGGTGACAAAGGTGTCTTTGGGGATAGTCATTGGCGTGCCATCGGGCACACGCCGGGCCGGACAGTCAGCCAGAGTGACCACCATTGTACGCTCTGTGGTCATAAATTAATGCGCCTGAATGCTAAAGCTTTCACCGCAACCGCAGTGATCACCGGCGTTGGGATTGACAAAAATCAACTCCCGATTAAGCCCCTCGACCACATAATCCACGCGTGTTCCACGCAAGGCCGACACGCTATTGGCAGCCAGCAACAGGATCACCCCGTCTGCCAGCGTCATTGTCAGATCGTCAGTATCGGGACCGGACACCAGCTCCACCACATAACGGTAGCCAGTACAGCCACTTTCTTTAATGCCCAAGCGCACGGCGCGGGCGTCTTTATCCGCTGCCAATTGACGCTGGAAATGGGCCGCTGCCGCCGGTGTGACCTCCACCAATGGCAAGGATTCGGGATTAACATGTTCAACACTCATACTTCTACCTCCCCGGATCAACCCAAAAATTGCTTTGCTTTCTCCAGCCCCGCCAACAACCGAGCGACATCATCGCGATTGTTATAGAAACTGAAACTGGCACGTACCGTACCGCTCAGACCCAATTGTTCCATAATCGGCTGCGCGCAGTGATGGCCCGTGCGCACTGCCACACCCAATTGGTCGAGAATCATCCCCACATCCTGGGCGTGGGCACCGCCGGTGGGCACAAAACTGAGTACCGCCACCTTTTCCTCGGTCACGCCCACACGGGTATAGCCGCCCAGCTGCTCCAGCCCCTCACTGGCTTCACGCAACAGCGCCAGCTCGTGAGCCTCGGCACCGGGCCGGTCCAGGTTGCGGATAAAATCTACCGCGGCGTGCAAACCAATAACCCCGGCAATATCCGGCGTACCGGCTTCAAACTTATAGGGCAACACATTGTAACGAGTACCGCTAAAACTCACCGACTCAATCATCTCGCCCCCGCCTTGATAAGGCGGCATGGCCTCCAGCAGTTCGCGCTTGCCATAGAGCACACCGATACCGGTGGGGCCAAACATCTTATGGCCCGAGAAAGCCAGAAAATCACAATCCAGTGCTACCACATCCAGCGGCCAATGTGCCACTGACTGAGCGGCATCAATTAATACTTTGGCACCCACCGCATGCGCCTGGGCAATAATTTTCTCCACCGGATTGATACTGCCCAGCGCGTTGGAGACATGAGCTACAGCGACCATTTTTACCCGCTCATCTAACATGGCGGCAAAGGCTTGCATATCAATAGCACCTGCCGTATCCACCGGTATCGCTTCTACCTGCGCGCCGGTGCGCTCGGCGATCATCTGCCAGGGCACAATATTAGAGTGATGCTCCATGGCAGACACCAGTATGCGATCACCGGCCTGCAATTGACTGCCGCCCCAACTGGCAGCCACCAGGTTAATGCTCTCGGTGGTGCCGCGCGTCCAGATAATTTCCTGCGCCGCCGCTGCGCCAATAAAATCGGCCAATGCCAGTCGAGCCTCTTCAAACGCAGCTGTTGCCCGCTCACTCAAGGTATGGGCACCACGATGCACATTACTGTTAAAGCGACGATAGTAATCGCTAATGGCATCGATCACTGAGTCGGGCTTTTGCGTGGTGGCAGCGTTATCCAGATAAACCAGCGGATGCCCATTGACCTGCTGTTGCAAAATGGGAAATTGCGCCCTCACCTGCTCAACATCAAAGCTTTTCAAGCGCATTCTCCGCTGAGCTTGTGTACCACTCGTCCAAATCAAACTGAGTCGCCAATTGCGGTAATAAATACTTCGCCACTAGCGGGTTGCTCACCTGCTCAATCAGCTCATTGATAAAACCAAAACTCAGTATGGTGTGTGCCTGTTCCCGGTTGAGGCCGCGCGTTTGCAAATAATACAGCGCCTCATCATCTATCTGCGCCACTGTCGCGCCGTGAGCACAGCGCACATCGTCAGCGTAAATTTCCAATTCCGGCTTGGTGTCTATCTCGGCGCGATTGGATGTCAGCAGGTTCTTGTTAGACAGTTCGGCCAGCGTCTTTTGCGCATCCGGATGAATATGTATGCGGCCGTTAAATACCGCTTTGGCCGAGTCGCCAATAATGCCGCGAAACACTTCGTTAGTGGTGCAGTGAGGGACACAGTGCTGCACGTTGGTGTGATAGTCCACCAGTTGGCGATTGCGTGGCAGATACAAACCTTGCAAATCCGCATGGGCACCTTCGCCGCGATGAAAAATGACATAATCGTTGCGCAATAACGCCGCACCTTTACTCAAAGTAAAAGCGCGCAGCTCACTGCTGCGCAGCAGCTCGGTAAAAACGCCTCCCACCCGGGTGACCTTCTCATCTTCAAGGTGCAGACGATAGTGGTAAAGGTGTGCATTCTCTTCGAGTATCAGCTCACTTTGGGAAGACAAAAATCCTGCTTGCTCCGCATCGCGCGTCAAGTAATGCTCTATCACTTCGGCCTGGGCACTGCGGCCAATATGCACCAGTAGGCGAGCACTGGCCAGCGACGGCTGCACTTCGGCTCCCAGATGCACCACATATAAAGGCTTGTCGAGCCGTGTATTATCGGCCACTTGCAACAAGACGCCGTCGGTAATCGTCGCCTCATTCATAGCTACAAACAAATGTTCAGCGCTGCTGGCAAGCCGCCCCAAATTCGTTTGAATAAAAGTCATTTGCTCTGCGGAAGCATCAGCAAAACGCACCACTTGTGCGGGCAGCTCCGTGGAATATTGCGGAGCAAAAATACCGTTCACAAACACCAGCCGATAAGCGTCAAGGGGAATCAGTTTATCTTCCCAGTCGCTCAGCGCTACAGGTTTTGAGTCAGTAAAAGTCTGCTGCTCCAGAGCCGACACCGGGGTATATTTCCAGGGCTCAATACGGCGGTTGGGCCAGGGTAAGCTGCTCCAGTATTCGGCGCCGCGAGCGCGCACATCCTGCAGCCACACCGGCGGCTCTTGCCGCGCGGCCAGCGCCAGCACTTGCTGCTTAAAATCGCTCATCAAGCCACCTCTTCTTCCAGCCAGCCATAACCTTTGGTTTCCAGATCTTTTGCCAATTGTTTATCACCCGTTTTAACAATCTTGCCGTCAAGCAATACATGCACAAAATCCGGCTCGATAAAATCCAGCAGTCGCTGGTAATGGGTAATAATAATAAAAGCCCGATCCGGTGAGCGCATGGCATTGACACCCGCCGCTACGGTCTGCAGCGCGTCGATGTCCAGGCCCGAGTCAGTTTCATCTAACACGCACAGGCTTGGCTCCAGCAATTTCATTTGCAAAATCTCATTGCGCTTTTTCTCGCCGCCAGAAAACCCTTCATTCACACCGCGTTTTAAAAAGCTTGGATCCAGCTCAAGCTCAGCGCTGGTAGCGCGAGCCAGCTTTAAAAAATCCATCGAGGAATAAGCAGGCAAGCCGCGATGCTGACGCATGGCATCCACTGACACTTTGAGAAACTCCATGTTGCTGACGCCAGGAATTTCCACCGGATACTGAAACGCTAGAAAGACGCCTTTATGGGCTCTTTCGTCCACTTCCAGCGCCAGTAAATCCTCGCCCTGAAATGTCACAGAACCGGAAGTAACCTCAAAGGCCTCGCGTCCGGCCAGCACACTGCCCAGCGTACTTTTTCCGGCACCATTGGGTCCCATAATCGCGTGGACTTCACCGCCTTTAACATCCATGGTGAAGCCTTTGAGAATGTCTTTATCCGTTACTTTGACGTGCAACTTGTCAATACTCAACATAATGTTCGCTACTCTTGCTTTGCCGGCATGCCGGTCAGTCAATAATGATGGGTTGGCGCTTAGCCCACTGAACCCTCGAGACTTACTTCCAATAATTTTCCTGCCTCTACGGCAAATTCCATCGGCAGCTCCCGGAAGACCTCCCGACAAAAGCCATTGACGATCATGGAGATAGCTTTCTCCGCATCCAAACCGCGCTGCTGACACAAAAACATTTGATCATCGCTCACTTTGGAGGTCGTGGCTTCGTGTTCAATCACTGCACTGGGGTTTTTACTTTCAATATAGGGGAAGGTGTGTGCCCCACACTTATCGCCAATTAACAGCGAGTCGCACTGGGTAAAATTACGCGCTCCCTCGGCGCCGGGGTTCATGCGCACCAACCCCCGGTAGGTGTTCTGGCTTTTGCCCGCCGAAATACCTTTGGAAATAATCGTCGAGCGGGTATTTTTACCAATGTGAATCATCTTGGTACCTGTATCGGCTTGCTGCATATTATTGGTCAGCGCCACCGAATAGAATTCGCCCACACTGTTATCGCCACGCAAGATACAACTCGGGTATTTCCAGGTAATAGCCGAACCGGTTTCCACCTGGGTCCAGGAGATCTTGGCATTGGTGTGGCACACGCCACGTTTGGTAACAAAGTTATAAATGCCGCCTTTGCCTTCTTCGTCGCCGGGGTACCAGTTCTGCACGGTGGAGTATTTAATTTCCGCATTGTCCAAGGCCACCAGTTCTACCACCGCTGCGTGCAATTGGTTTTCATCGCGCATGGGCGCTGTGCAGCCTTCCAGGTAACTGACGTGAGAGCCTTCTTCCGCAACAATCAATGTGCGCTCAAACTGTCCGGTGTTCTGCTCGTTAATACGGAAATACGTCGACAACTCCATAGGGCAGCGCACGCCCTTGGGAATATAAACAAAGGAGCCGTCAGAGAAGACCGCCGAGTTAAGCGCAGCAAAGTAATTGTCTTTTTGCGGCACTACCGTACCCAGATACTTTTTCACCAGCTCCGGATATTTTTCTACCGCTTCACTGATGGGGCAGAAAATCACTCCGGCCTCGGCCAGTTTTTCACGGAAGGTGGTTAGCACCGAAACCGAGTCAAACACCATATCTACCGCCACACCGGCGAGGACGGCCTGCTCGTGCAAGGGGATGCCCAGCTTTTCATAAGTGCGCAGCAACTCCGGGTCCACTTCATCCAGACTTTGCGGACGATCCTTCATGCTCTTGGGGGCAGAATAGTAAGAAATATCCTGATAATTGACGCGCTCGTAATTTAACTGCGCCCAATCGGGCTCTTCCATTTCCTGCCAGGCACGAAAGGCCTGCAGTCGCCACTGCAACAACCACTCGGGCTCATTTTTGCGCGCGGAAATAAAATGAATGACCTCTTCATTCAAGCCCGGCGGCAAGGTATCGGACTCAATGTCCGTATAAAAACCGGCTGCATACTCTTTTCTGATCAGCTCTTCTACTACCTGTTCAGACATAATCCACCTCTTGGCCCCGAAGGGCATGCGGGTTCAACCCGCTCAGCTATCACGGTACTGTCAGCACCAGGCCAAACAGTCTATTCGTACGGCAGTGTGCTGCCTTTTGTATTTTTCCCGAGCCTCAGCCAGCCTTGGCGTAAAGCCGGGTTGTCACCTCGGTAATATGTGCCACGGCGCGATCTACTTCCGCCGCAGTGGTATAGCGCCCCAGACTCAAACGCAACGAGGCCAGTGCCGTCGCCTCATCCAGACCAATTGCGCGCAACACGTAACTGGGCGAGAGACTGGCAGAGGTACAGGCCGAACCTGAAGATACCGCCAACTCACGCAATCCCAGCAGCAACCTTTCACCGTCGAGGCCGGTAAAAGAGACATTCAAATGACCACTCACCCGCTCTTCGGGATGGCCGTTAAGGCGCACGCCTGGCAAGTTTTTTATCCCTTCCCAGAGGCGGTCGCGCAACTGAGCGATACGCACGGACTCACTCGGCAACCGCTCCGCTGCCAGGCGACAGGCGACACCAAAACCCACACATTGATGAGTGGCCAAAGTGCCCGAGCGCATCTGCCGCTCGTGACCACCACCGTGTATTTGCGCTGCCACATTGACCTCGGTCGCCCGGCGCACGTAGAGCGCACCTATACCTTTTGGGCCATACATTTTGTGCGCGGAAATAGACAGTAAATCCACATCCAGCGCCTTGACGTCCACCGGCAGCTTACCCACCGCTTGGGCCGCATCCACGTGCAAGAGGCAGCCCTCTTGGCGGCACACAGCCGCGATCTCGGCGATGGGATTAATGGTGCCCAACTCATTGTTGACCAGCATCACGCTCACCAGACGAGTGTCTTCGCGCAGCGCCGCCTTTACCGTTTCGGCGGTTATCTGCCCGGTGTGATCCGGCGCCAGCCAGTTCACTTCTACCCCACGGGTAGCCAGCCATTGGGCCGGATCCAGCACCGCCTTGTGCTCCACCGTCGGCAGCGCCAGGCGACCACGAAACGCCAGTGCTTCAAATATTCCTTTCAGGGCCAGGTTGTTGGCCTCAGTGGCACCGCTGGTCCAGACAATTTCTCGCGCATCGGCATTTATCAGCTCGGCCAGCTCACCGCGGGCATTTTCCACCGCTTCCTCAGCGCGCCAGCCGTAAATATGCGAGCGAGAGGCCGGATTGGCAAAATTGCCCTCCAGCGTCAGACAGCCACTCATGGCCTCGGCCACTTCCGGCGCCACAGGCGTGGTTGCCGCATAGTCGAGATAGATGGGCTGCATCAGGGACGATTCTCCTGTAAATCACTGCAGAGTATTTGCTGTTCTGCAAAACGATTATCCTGGCGCTCACAGACCGTCTGGATATCGCGGCGCTGTATCAAATCAGCCAGGCTAATGGCATTTAAAAAAGAGTGAATTTGACCGCTCAGATCCTGCCACAGGTGGTGAGTAATACAGATTTCCCCATCCTGGCAATCGCCTTTGCCGCGACAGCGGGTGGCGTCCATAGATTCACTGACCGCATCGACCACCTGCGCCACCGACACCTCAGAGAGCTCACCGATAAGGCAGTAGCCCCCGCCGGGGCCGCGCACACTGCGCACCAGTTGCTGGCGCCGCAGCTTGGCAAACAACTGCTCCAGGTACGACAGCGAAATGCCTTGACGGAGCGAGATATCCGCTAAACTAACCGGCCCTCCATCAGCGTGCAGTGCCAGATCAGGCATAGCGGTGACGGCGTAACGTCCCTTGGTTGTCAAT
>Ga0079223_10002855_pt1 | contig 10802 bp, 8 predicted proteins | sample Stecom2011_FD_75072 | JGI IMG/M metagenome (GOLD analysis project Ga0079223, IMG submission 75072) | Agricultural soil microbial communities from Utah to study Nitrogen management - Steer compost 2011 | ecosystem: Environmental > Terrestrial > Soil > Agricultural land | place: USA: Utah...
AATTTCTTCTGAATTTTTCCGTCTGAATAATACAACCTCTTATTCCTTCGAAAAATCTTGGCTTGGAGGAAAGATGGCACTAGAAGACAACCGCATTAAGGATGTAGCCCGAGACAGTATTTCTATCGCGAGCCATAAATTTAGTTCGTTTGAAATGTTTTCAGGAATCGGAGATAGTACGAATGTATTTGTAGAGTTAGGATATCAATTTCGGGTGAACGATAGTGTTCGGAATAAAAAATTACAAAAGGTGAATTCATCCAACACCTTTTTCTTGAAGTCGCGATTAATTAATTCTGAAAACACGCAGTTATCGGCTTTTGCCAACTATCGGACTGTAAAATACGAACCGTTTTCAAGAAGAACAATAAGTATAGACTCCACGATTCGGGATGAGTTAGTGTCTAGAGAAACTGAAAAATCGCTCAATTCTCGAATTTTATACAATCAAATGTTTTTTGATGGGGGAGTCCGTTGGAATACGACTTTAGAATCAAACAACGGGGTAATTGCGCAACAGGAATACACTTATGTAAAAACAGATCCAGGGCAAGGGATTTATATGTGGATTGACTATAACAACAACGGAATTCAGGAACTAGAAGAGTTTGAAGTGGCACAATTTCAAGATCAGGCGGAGTATATTCGCGTGTTATTACCAAATCAGGTGTTTTTGAAAATCCGTCAGAATAAGCTTAGTCAAATTCTCACCTTAAATCCGCAAGCGTGGTCTAATAAGGAAGGGTTCCGAAAACTGCTTTCACGTTTTTACAATCAGACATCTTACATTTTAGATCGAAAGGTGAAGCGCAAAAATGACGGTTTCAATATAAATCCGTTTAAGGATGGAGGCGATGATCAACTTGGGCTAACATTAAATTTCAGAAATGCGCTATTCTTTAATCGTGGAAAACAATACTTTACAACCAGTTATACTTATATAGCTACTTCCGCCGACAATTTACTAACTATTGGTCTACAAAAGAATAATTTGGAGAGCCACCAGTTAAATTTCAGCCATAAATTCTGGGAAGCATGGTTGTTCAACTTCAAAGGAGCTAAAGGATTTAATGAAAGCCTATCTGAAAACTTTGAGAGCCGGAACTACTTTTTAGAATCGTATGAGTTAAATCCAAAAATTTCATATTTACTCAACCGACAAACCCGTTTTGATGTGTTTTTCAATTTTAAGAATAACGACAATCAACTTGGAGATCAAGAAAAGTTGAAGCAACAAACTCTTGGGTTTTCATTTGCGTATTCCAATGCGGAAAAGGTATCAATCAATGGAGAGTTTAATTATATCAACAACAAATTTTCGGGTAGTGCGTATTCTCCCGTTGCCTACCAAATGCTCGAAGGATTGCAGCCAGGCACTAACTTTACGTGGCGGGCGCTTTTACAAAAACGAATTACGAAATACCTAGACGCCAATCTATCGTATAATGGAAGAAAAAGTGAAACTACCAAAACTGTACACACGGGTAGTGTACAGTTGTGGGCATATTTTTAACTTGCTAAAGGTGTAAAATTTCTTATTATCGTCTTTTAAAGCTGCAAAACAGAAAGTTCTGTGTTGTGTTAAAAGGTGTTGTGTGATCTTCGGTGAAGCATTTTATTTTTTCAAAATCATTTTCTAGAAATTGCGATAAGGATTCTTCAGAATATTGCTGAATATCAAGTCCGCTACATTTCTTCGGGCCATTTTCAGAGAATGTTCCCAAAACCAAATATTGATTCACATGGTTTTCAATTGTTTTCAAATACTTTTCTTTCTGTTCTGGTGAAGTAAGGAAGTGAAAAGCAGCTCGGTCGTGCCAGAGATCAAATTTTTTTTGAGGTTTAAAATCTGAGATATCGCTAACAATCCAGTCAACCAATTCGGCCTTTTCTCCTAAACACAATTTGGCTCTCTCGAGTGCCTTAGAAGAAATATCCAAAACAGAAATGTTTGTGAATCCAGCATCAAGTAAAAAATCGACCAATTTACTATCGCCACCACCAACGTCAATAATGCTTGCATTCTTTGGTAAATTGAAGGAAGTGATAAAATCCAATGATGTTTTTGGGAGATTTTGTGTCCAGCTAACTTCGCTAGGTGCTTTCGTTTCATAAACAGTTTCCCAGTGGTTCTTTTGGCTTTGTGGCATTTTTTGTTGAATTTAAAATGAATTATCAGACAAGAAAATCAATTCGAAAAAATTAATCAACAAACAAATGACTTTATAGGGCTTAAAGCGGTTGTTTTGGAGCTTAGTAAGGTTACGGTATTTAAACTAATTCTAAATAGATTCAAACAACTAAGAATGTTTGGCAACATGCGGTTTGAAGTGTATTTTTGTACAACTATTCTCGAAATAAAATAATAATGGCAATACTAACCTCTTCAATTGCACGAAAAGTAGCGATGGCTCTTTCAGGCTTATTCCTCGTCATTTTCTTGGCGCAACATTTCATCATTAATTTAACTTCGGTTATTGATCCTGAAACTTTTAATAGCTTGTCTCATTTTATGGGGCACAACTTCTTTGTTCAATTTCTTGCTCAACCGCTTTTAATTTTTGGAGTTATTTTCCATTTTATAATGGGCTTTGTTCTTGAAATAAGAAACCGTGGCGCCCGGAGCATAAAGTATCAGTCTTTTAAAGGCAATGAAAACTCAACTTGGGCTTCGCGAAATATGATCATTAGTGGTGCTGTGATTTTAGCATTTTTAGGACTTCACTTCTATGACTTTTGGTTTCCAGAAATAGTACACAAATACATTGAGAGCCATCCAATCGACGAAACACGTTATTACACCGAGTTGCTTCAAAAATTTGAAAGTCCAATACGAACAGCTTTGTATAGCCTTTCATTTGTATTGTTAGCGCTTCACCTTTGGCACGGCTTTTCTTCGTCTTTCCAAAGTATGGGTTGGAACAATAAGTATTCTAAAGCATTACAAGGTTTCACGAAGTTTTACGCAATATTCATTCCTTTAGGATTCGTTTTTATTGCGATTTATTTACACCTTAATCAATAATCACCACGAAATTTAACGCTATGTCAATATTAGATTCAAAAATCCCAAAAGGACCCTTAGCAGATAAGTGGACAAAACATAAAAACGATGTAAATCTTGTTAACCCAGCCAACAAACGTAACATCGACGTAATCGTAGTTGGAACAGGTCTTGCAGGTGCTAGTGCCGCGGCAACTCTTGCGGAATTAGGCTACAACGTAAAAACATTTTGCTACCAAGATTCTCCACGTCGCGCACACTCAATCGCAGCGCAAGGAGGTATTAACGCAGCAAAAAACTATCAAGGCGATGGTGACTCAAATTACCGTTTATTTTACGATACTGTAAAAGGTGGCGATTATCGCTCTCGTGAAGCAAACGTGTATCGCCTTGCCGAAGTATCGGCAAACATTATAGACCAATGTGTAGCACAAGGTGTTCCTTTTGCTCGTGAGTACGGAGGTATGTTAGACAACCGTTCTTTCGGTGGTGTATTAGTTTCACGTACTTTTTATGCGAAAGGCCAAACAGGACAACAACTATTACTTGGCGCATATTCAGCAATGAACCGCCAGATAAATAGAGGAAAAATTATTCCTTACAACCGTCACGAAATGCTAGATTTAGTAATCGTTGATGGAAAAGCAAGAGGTATCATTGCTCGCGATTTAATTTCCGGCGAAATTGAAAGACATTCGGCTCACGCAGTAGTTATCGCATCTGGGGGTTACGGAAATGCCTTCTTCTTATCTACGAATGCGATGGGAAGTAACGCAACAGCTGCTTGGAAAATTCATAAAAGAGGAGCTTTCTTCGCAAATCCTTGTTACACACAAATTCATCCAACTTGTATTCCAGTTTCGGGGGAGCACCAGAGTAAACTTACTTTGATGTCTGAATCTTTAAGAAACGACGGAAGGATTTGGGTTCCTAAGAAAAAAGAAGATGCAATTGCAATTCGTGAAGGAAAGAAAAAAGCAATAGATCTTTCTGAAGACGAACGCGATTATTACTTAGAGCGAAGATATCCTTCATTCGGAAACTTAGTACCTCGCGATGTTGCTTCCAGAGCAGCCAAAGAACGTTGCGATGCAGGATTTGGTGTAAATAAGACGGGTCAAGCTGTATTCCTAGACTTTGCAAGTGCAATTGAGCGTTATGGAAAAGAACAAGCGGCAATGCACGGAAATCACAATCCGAGTAAAGAGGAAGTAACAAAACTAGGGAAAGAGGTTATCGAGAACAAATACGGTAACCTTTTCCAGATGTACGAGAAAATCGTAGATGAAAATCCATACGAAAGCCCAATGATGATATACCCTGCCGTGCATTATACGATGGGTGGAATTTGGGTAGACTACAACTTACAATCAACAATTCCGGGATGTTATGTTACAGGTGAAGCCAATTTTAGCGATCACGGTGCGAACCGATTAGGTGCTTCGGCATTGATGCAAGGACTGGCCGACGGCTATTTTGTATTGCCATATACGATTGGCGACTACTTGTCTAAGGACATTAAAACAGGAAAAATACCAACAGAATCTAAAGAGTTTATAGAAGCCGAAAACAAGGTTCGCGAACAGTTAGAGAAGTTGTTGAACAATAAAGGAACGCACTCTGTAGATCACTTCCACAAAAAACTGGGGCATATTATGTGGGACAAATGTGGAATGGCTCGTAACGCAAAAGATTTAGCTTCGGCTATGACTGAAATTAGAGCTTTACGTGAAGAATTCTGGAGAGATGTTAAAGTTCCTGGCGAGATGAATGAAATGAACCCTGAGCTTGAAAAAGCAATGCGTGTTGCAGATTTCCTTGAATTGGGCGAACTGTTTGCAAAAGACGCCCTACACAGAAATGAAAGCTGTGGTGGTCACTTCCGTGAAGAGTATCAAACAGAAGAAGGTGAAGCCTTGCGTGACGACGATAACTTTATGTACGTCGCCGCTTGGGAATACACAGGAGATCCAGCAACAGAAGTGCTTCATAAAGAAGAATTGAAGTACGAAAATATTGAAGTTAAATCGAGATCATATAAATAGACTATGAAACTTACTTTAAAAATCTGGAGACAGAAAAATAACAAAGCGAAAGGAGAGTTAAAAACATATCCTATTGACGGTATAGAAGGTGACATGTCTTTCTTAGAGATGCTCGACGTTCTAAACGAAGAATTAATCAACAAAGGCGACGAACCTGTAGTTTTTGATCACGATTGTCGTGAAGGAATTTGTGGGGCTTGCTCGCTGCAAATAAACGGTGAACCACACGGACCAGATAGATTAGTAACAACTTGCCAACTTCACATGCGTATGTTTAAGGATGGTGATACCATAACAATAGAACCTTTCCGCGCAAATGCATTTCCTGTGATAAAGGATTTAATGGTTGACAGAACTTCTTTTGAAAGAATTCAACAAGCTGGCGGATATGTTTCCGTTAACACCTCAGGAAATACAATCGATGCAAATACTATTCCAGTTAATAAACAAGACGCAGATGATTCGTTTAACGCAGCAACTTGTATTGGTTGTGGTGCTTGTGTGGCGGCTTGTAAAAACGTCAGTGCAATGTTGTTTACTGCCGCCAAAGTAAGCCAGTTTGCCTTATTACCACAAGGTAAGGTAGAAGCTACAGAACGTGTGTTGAATATGGTTGCTCAAATGGACAAAGAAGGCTTTGGAAACTGTACAAACACTGGGGCTTGTGAAATTGAATGTCCAAAAGGTATTTCACTAGAGAACATAGCTAGAATGAACCGCGAATATTTAAGTGCAAGTTTAAAAGGCTAATATTAGATACTGCTTTATAACTTTTTGAAAACCCTTGAATTTATTGCAGGAGTTTTTTAATTAACGATATCTGGTAATTGTGTTAACTGTTATTTAGCTGGGGCGGCACAATATAGTGTAAAGAGTTATGGGTTATTCTGTGGTCCGTGCATCAAACAACGAGTCACAATTAACTCACTAACCCAAAATTAAAAACTCAGCAACCAATAACTTCAAAAAACAAAAAAACCTCCACATTGCTGTGAAGGTTTTTGAATGTTAAACAAGATATATTACTAAGCCTCAGCGTTTGGAACGATTGAAACGTAGCTCTTGTTATCTCTCTTTTTAGTGAATTTTACTACACCATCCACTTGAGCGTGTAATGTGTGATCTTTTCCACCGTATACGTTTTCACCTGGGTGATGCGTATTTCCTCTTTGTCTTACAATGATATTTCCAGCAACAGCAGCTTGTCCACCAAAAATTTTAACGCCTAGACGTTTCGATTCTGATTCTCTACCATTCTTAGAACTACCAACTCCTTTTTTGTGAGCCATTTTGTTTCGGTTTTAAATATTATACTTCAGTAAGATTATTTTTCAATCCCACCGTCTAATCTGTCTTGCAATTCCTTTAGCTCGTCCCACTTACCATCAGCAGCTAATTGTGCTTGTTTTGGCCAAGTATCGGTAACCAAATGAGCCAAATTTGAACTTGCATCAGAAAGAATTGTTGAAATAGCTTCTGGTTTTGCTTTTGCAACTTTAGCAAAAGTATCCAATCCAGCAGCCACCATAGCTTCAGCAGCTTTTGGTCCAACACCTTCAATCTTTTTAAGATCGTCTGCTTTAGCGGCTTTTTTAGGAGCTGCTTTTTTTGCAGGTGCCTTTTTAGCCTCTTCTTTTTTAGCAGGTGTAGCACCAGAGGCTACAATGCTTTCAATTACGATTTCAGAAAGGGCCTGACGGTGTCCGTTTTTAACACGGTATCCTTTACGGCGTTTCTTTTTGAAAACTATAACTTTGTCACCTTTAAGGTGCTTTACGACTTTTGCTCCTATTTGAGCGCCGTTTATAGCCGGGGCGCCAATGGTAATATTGTCTCCGTCACCAATAAGAAGTACATTGTCAAAAGACACTGATTTACCCTCTTCTACTGGTAAACGATTAACAAAAACCTTTTGGTCTTTTGCAACTTTTACTTGCTGCCCTGCTATCTCTACAATTGCGTACATAGCGAATCGTTTATAAATTAGTTAAACATTATACTCTTACCGTCAAGTAAAAGCGGGTGCAAATATAGCTTTTTTAAGCTAAACAACAAATGTTTTTGTTTAATTTACAGCGTGTTCCCGTTTCTACTCTTAGCGTTCCAAGACTTTTTGAAAAGTTGCATTAACGAAAAGGTTAAAATGAGTGTTGTAACGAGACCCATAATAAAAACAGAAACAACAATCATTGCCGTACCCATTTGGGTTTCCATATTCCAGCTTTCCATAATAGACGTTGCAAATACACCGTCAATTTGATACATATAAAGCGCCATAAAAACGGTAAAAATTATCGACGCAATTCCACCAGTAAATAGTCCAGCCTCGAAACCTTTTTCATATTTAACTTCTGAAACCTTACTTTGATAGCTTTTTAGCGCGAGATAAATTCCCGCACCAAAAAATAACGCATTAACAACACTTAATACTGGATAGTGATGCAGGCCAATTAATTTTAAAATTAGGAAATAGGCAATAAGCACAATAGCAATACCGATACCATAAGTGGAATAAATTTTCAACATAGTTTGAGGTTTTAGTTTCAAAAGTTACGACAATATCAGTGTAGAACGCAAATTAACGGTAAATTTTATGACTAAATTATGACTTATTCGATAAGAAATTAACTCTGAAACAGTACAAATGTCAATAAATCAATAAAAATAATATTAATGGAGATAAATCTTGAAAAAATAGTGAAATTTCACGGTTTTACATTCTTCTACGACTCCAACGTTCTAAAGAACAAAAATATCTTAAAGCTTAGAGCCTAAATTGAATATCTATGTTATAAACCCCATATTTCTTTGTATTTTTACCCGCTAAAACTTATGAAGTTCATAACCCGTAAACTTTAACAATGAAAAAAACATTTCTTACCGCTCTATTTGCCCTTGCCGTTTTGGCAGGCGTTCAGGCACAGCATGTAGAATTTGAAGAGTACGACCTTGACAATGGTCTACACGTTATTCTTCATGAAGACAAAACATCTCCTGTGGTAATTACATCCGTAATGTATCACGTAGGAGCCAAAAATGAAACTCCAGGACGTTCAGGATTTGCTCACTTTTTTGAGCACCTTTTATTCGAAGGAACTGAAAATATTGATCGTGGTAAGTGGTTCGAGATTGTTTCCTCAAATGGTGGAACGAATAACGCAAACACTACCGATGACCGTACCTATTATTATGAAATTTTTCCTTCCAATAGTGTAGAAGTTGGATTATGGATGGAAAGCGAACGTATGTTGCACCCAGTTATTAACCAAATTGGGGTAGACACTCAAAACGAAGTTGTAAAAGAAGAAAAACGCCTTCGCGTAGACAATCAACCGTATGGTAATGTTCTAAAAGCAGTAAAAGAAAATCTTTTCAAAAATCACCCTTACAGATGGACTACCATCGGTGAAATGGAAGACCTAGATGCGGCTACTTTAGAAGAGTTCCAAGCCTTTAATAAAAAGTTTTATATTCCAAATAATGCAGTTTTGGTAGTTGCCGGTGATATAGACAAAAAACAGGTGAAAAAGATGATTAAGGATTACTTCGGACCTATTCCTAGCGGACCTGCAGTTGTTCAGCCTAACATAAAAGAAGATCCTATTACACAACAAATAAATGCTAAGTTCTACGATCCAAATATTCAACTACCAATGGTTGTACACGCATATCGTACGCCATCAATGAAAGAGCGTGATGCATATGTATTAGATATGATTTCAACCATTCTTAGCGATGGAAAAAGTTCACGTTTATACAAAAAACTAGTAGACCAAGATAAAATAGCAATGGAAGTTGCTGCTCTAAACTTCAGCCAAGAAGATTATGGAAGCTACATAACCTTAGCATTACCGCTAAACAATACTCCATTAGAAACAATTACAAAAGAAATGGATGAAGAAATCGTAAAGTTACAAACCGAACTAATTTCTGAACGCGAGTATGAAAAATTACAGAATATCTACAAAAACAACTTTGTAACATCAAATGCAACAGTTGAAGGTATTGCAAATTCCTTAGCTAACTATTATACTTTTTACGGAGATACTAGTCTTATAAATAAAGAGTTGGAAATCTACAAGAATATTACCCGTGAAGAAATCAGAGAGGTTGCCAAAAAATACTTAAACCCGAACCAACGCCTTCGTTTAGAGTATTTGCCAAAAACCGATCAATAATCATAAAAGAATTTTATCAAAATGAAAAAATATATTTACCTATTTCTAGTAGGACTTTTAACTACAAGTCTTGCAACAGCGCAAATAGACCGAAGCAAACAACCTGTTCCAGGTCCTGCTCCTACAGTCAATTTATCTGAACCTATAACTTTTAAGCTAGATAACGGTTTAACAGTTTTAGTTGTTGAAAACAATAAGCTACCTGCCGTTCGTGTACAGCTTCTTATAGATAATCCAATTCACGCATCTCGTCAAAAAGCTGGTGTTGAGTCTTTAGTTGCTGCAATGATGGGCAACGGAACTACCAGCATTTCAAAAGATGATTTTAATGAAGAAGTCGATTACCTAGGCGCTTATATCTCATTTGGCTCTGAAAGCGGCTATGCAAGTTCTCTTTCTGAATACTTCCCAAGAATTATGGAATTAATGGCAGATGCTATCAAAAATCCATTATTTACAGAAGAAGAATTTCAAAAAGAAAAAGATAAGTTGCTAGAAGGCATTAAAAGTCAAGAAAAGAGTGTTTCTCAAGTTGCCAGCAGAATAAGCCCTGCATTAATCTACGGTACAGAACACCCAAATGGTGAGTTTACAACCGAAGAAAAAGTTAAAAACCTTACTTTAAACGATGTAAAGTTTTTTTACGACAACTTTTTTAGACCAAACCATGCGTATTTAGCAGTAGTTGGTGACGTGTCAAGCAAAGAAGTTAAGCGCTTAGTAAAAAAGTACTTAAAAGACTGGAGTGCAGCACCTGTACCATCAGCTACTTATGCCGACCCACAAGACGTTCAGTACACACAAGTTAATTTTGTGGATATGCCAAACGCTGTACAATCAGAGATTACAGTTCAGAACTTAGTAAAACTAAAAATGAGCGATCCTGATTATTTTCCAGTACTAGTAGCTAACAGAATTTTAGGTGGTGGCTTCAATAGTTTATTAAACATGAATTTACGTGAAGCTCACGGTTGGACTTATGGTGCGCGTTCAAATACAGGAGCAGATAAAAACATTACTCGTTTTACAGCTTCAACAAGCGTGAGAAATGCGGTAACTGATAGTGCTGTTGTCGAAATATTGAAAGAGATACGTTTTATTCGTGACAACCAAGTTACTACTCAGCAATTAGCTAATGCTAAAGCTAAATTCACTGGAGATTTCGTCCTAGCTTTAGAACGTCCTGCAACTATCGCAAATTCTGCTTTAAGAATAAAAACACAAAATCTCGGAAATGATTTTTACATCAACTACCTAAGAAAAATTAACGCAGTAACCGTAGCCGATGTACAACGTGTAGCTAAGAAATATTATAAACCGGACAATCTTCGTATAGTAATTGTTGGAAAAGGATCTGAAGTTTTAGAAGGTCTTAAAACCCTTAAAGGTCCTAGCGGAAGACAAATTCCGATATTTTATTTTGATGAATATGCAAATCCCGTATCTGAACCAAATTACAACAAAGCCATTGAGGCAGGAGTAACCGCAGAAACTGTTTTGAACCAATACATCAATGCCATTGGAGGCGAAAAAGCTCTAAAAGCTGTTAATTCTGTAAGCTGGGTTGCACAGGCT
>Ga0079223_10002856_pt1 | contig 10801 bp, 10 predicted proteins | sample Stecom2011_FD_75072 | JGI IMG/M metagenome (GOLD analysis project Ga0079223, IMG submission 75072) | Agricultural soil microbial communities from Utah to study Nitrogen management - Steer compost 2011 | ecosystem: Environmental > Terrestrial > Soil > Agricultural land | place: USA: Utah...
AGATCAATATGGAATATTGAGTCTGATGTCCAGAAACGAAAAAGGCACATCCGAAGATGTGCCTTTATGCGTTGAATATGGTCGGGACGGTAGGATTTGAACCTACGACCCCTTGCACCCCATAAAGGTAATTGGCAATCCAAAACGATTTAACCTGATCTACTATTAAGATATTAGTTGTTGATTTTTATGTAATTTTCTATTTGAGTTGTCCAATAGAATCCCATATCATCTAGTCTAAGCGATCGCTAAACGGTGACCAAACGGTGACGAGACTTCGCTCTGGATGGGGCAGACGACAATGGGCACGATTACAGACAAGCAAATGAACTCAAAACCAAGTAATTCAGTTTGGTTAACTGAGGATGCTCCCAGGGGTTGTGGGCGCTTCATGGCTCGCATACTTAAGAGTGGTGATAGGCTTTTCTATTTTCGGTATACAAATTCTAACGGTGAGCGTGTCTTCCTGCCTGTCGGTCGTTACGACCGATCTGGCAATGATGGTTTGACTCTAAAGGAGGCTCGAATTCGAGCCGGTGAATACTCACGCATTTATCAAGGTGGTGTTAAAGACCTGAAGGAATACTTGGAAGCGGACGCCGATGTTCGTAAAGCTACTCATGTGGCCACTATGGCGAGGCTAGATGCCGAGCGTGAAATAGCAGAGGCAGAAAAAGCGCGTCAGGCATCGCGTAAGAACGTATCAGATCTGTTCGAGTATTGGTCCGCGATTGACCTGAAAAATCGCAAGGATGGTGGCGCAGAGGTTCGCAGGCTCTTTGAAAAAGACGTTCTTCCAAAAATAGGTAAAATTGCCGTTGAAGACGTCAAGAAAGGTCATGTGATTGCAGTCGTAGATGCTCAGTTAAATCGCGGCGTGAGTCGAATGGCCAAGCTGACGCTTAGTTTGATTCGCCAGATGTTTCGGTTTGCTGTCGATCGAGACCTGATAGAGCACGAGCCTACGGCTAGTATTCGCAAGTCCAAGATTGGCGGTAAAGACGTCGAACGGGACAGGGTTCTGAGCGATGATGAAATAAAGACCCTGGTGAAGCAGATGCCGGATGCAGGACTTTTGAAAACAACTGAGATAGCAGTTTGGATAATGCTCTCGACATGCTGTCGGATAGGTGAGTTGGTGAAAGCAGCATGGCATGACATAGACTTGGAGCGAAGCTGTTGGGTAATACCTAAGCAGAACAGCAAGAACGGAAAAGCTCATGAAATTGCTTTGTCTGGCTTTGCTGTAAAGTGTTTCGAGGAGCTGATGCAATATACGGGAGAGACCACTTGGTGTTATCCTAATTCTCGTAAGGATGCATCAATTTGCCCCCGTTCAATTACCAAGCAGATTTCAGATCGCCAAGTGCCCGAAGCCAGAGGACCGCATAGCGGAAGGAGCTTCAAAGTACAGGCTTTAGTGCTCTCAGGTGGGAAGTGGACGCCTCATGATTTGAGGCGGACAGGAGCGACGATTATGACAGCTTTGGGAGTAATTCCGGAAGTGGCAGAACGCTGCCTAAATCACACCGAAGAGAACAAAGTTAAAAGGGTTTATCAGCGGCATAGTTACCAATCTGAAAAAAGGGCAGCTTGGATCCTGCTAGGTGAGCACCTGGAAGCCCTAATATCGGATGATAAGACTCATGCCAAATAATAGGCCTGTAAGGTATTTGAGTGAGCTTCCGGCTACTCTATTGAGTGACTTGAGCAGTCTTTTCGAGAAGTTCATTGAGCAAGGCTGGGGTATATGGTGCAAAGTTCCTCACAACCTTTCTCTTTGTTATAAGAAAGTCGCACATGTTGATGGGCATGGGCGTTCTTATACTCTTTATCATCCCTTGTCAATTGAGTATGAAGCTTTGAGATTGATGGATCGTGAAGTTCGATCGATTTTTTTATTTAAAGAGTCTATAGTTTCTTCTTCTGATGCGGTGTTTTATATTAATAAAAAATTTGAGATAAAGGCGTCAAGTTTGGTCTATTTTGATCGAAAGATCATGTTTAAGAAAAATTATAATTCTTATGTATTTGGTAAAAGAGCTGATTCGGTAGAAAAGTCTTTCGTTTTAATATCTAGTAACAGTAATTTTTTGAGTCGTGAGATTGTGACTGATGTTCTTGAAGAATCATCATTTAAAGTTAGATTTGAGGACTTGTTTGTTCAATCTGAGGACTTTGATTCATATTTGAAGGAAGGTGGGGCCCCTCTTCGATATAGGGTCAAAGATGAATGGATGACAGATGAGCTCAGTGTACTTAACGAAATGCACAAGATTTACCAGTCTGAGATTTCTGACTATGAATCTCTAGAGAAAAAGTTGAGAGAATATGCATCGTCACAACTTGAAATTTCGCCCCATGTGCAAAAGATAAATACGATGGTTTCGGTGGTAACTAACTCTGAGCGATTCTATTATAAAAACGAACTTACAGGTGTGATGGATGAGAGAAAGTCTTTAATCGATCATGTCAACTTATATGCAAAAAATCTATGGAAGGGTACTGTTAAAGACACAAAGGTTGGTTATTTTAATGATTTAGATTCACGGTCTGTAGAAGAGTTCACAGAAAATCTTAAAGATTATTTTAATAAAATAGGTTTGTCAAAATTTACAGCTCATACCAAAATAATATCGGTTATAATTAGATTTCGATAATAGAATTTTAAGACTTATAAATATAACCGTCTGCTTATACAGGTTGAAGATAAAAGGTAAATGATCCTCCTCTTCCACTCCGGTTCGCGATTGGCATTAAATCGATAATTTGAAATTTTGTTGAGTAGCTGCATATTTTTAATTTTGGAATTTTGTCATCCAATTAACTATAGCGTCAGATTTGTCCATAGCGGGATCTCAATTCTGCGTAATTCGCGATAGTAGTATTATTACTGATTTTCGTGAGTTATTAGGGGAGGGGGTAGCTTTCGTCTCGGCCTTCCAGATTTTGCGATTGGTTTAGGAATATTACTCCTGAAAAAAGTTCGTGATTCACCTCGGTGACTGTCAATATAATAATCTATCTTTGCAAGATAGTTGGCTGCACTTTTAAGATTTTCAAGTTTTTCAGAGTCCCAATAATCTATCTTTCCAATTCCTAGTTTTTTGTACTTTGCTTTTTTGGCATTGCAATTATGATACCATCCGAACCCTTTAGTTATTTTTTGCTTCCAGTGGTTGCCTATCAATTTTGCCAAATTGATATCCTGTTGATGTTTTGATCCATCGAAAAAAACTAATAGATGGAAATGAAAGCCTGCTTGGTGCCCATACTCGAGAGCGCAAATGAAACCTAAGTTAGGTGGGGCGAAATTGGCAGTGTAAATATCCCTTCTTAATGCAGCCCAAAAGTGTTGCATAACTTCGAGTTGGTCTTTTGGTAGCAGCAAATTTCTGAAACTAGGGATTAAATATAGATCTATTCTGATGGCTAGTACTCTAGCATGAGATCTAAAAATCCCATCTATCAAATAAGAAACGCTTTGCTCTCTATTTAACTTGGCTTTTTGTAACGTTGTGATTCTGATCTTGAACCAGTCCTCCGACGTTAGTGCTTTTATTTTTCTCCGAAACTTTTGTAGCGCTTGATCGTAAAAAAGTCTTTCGCGCTTCATACGATCAATTTCACACGGGGAGGTGGGTAGGCTAAATGTAGCCTGCCTTGCAATGAAAAATGCGGCAAGATACGGGTTCTCCTGATAGTGCGGCTTCGATGCCTCTAATCGTCGCTGGTCGAGTGACAGCGAAATTAAAAACCTATTTTTCAGCATTCGAGGGCTCAAGAAAGCTGGTTGAGCGGGCTTTCTTGAAAGTTCTTTAACCAGCTCGACAATATCTGATGTGGCCATCAGTGTATCAGGCCCTTGGCCTGCTCCCTTATGATTTGCGTCGTAGCTCCTTTCTATCATTGCTATATTATCTCATGCTCTTAAGTGACTTATGGTCACTTTGGTGTTTAGTTAGACTGTGTGTAGAACGCTAGATATTAAAGATAATTATAATAAATACCAGAACTCAGTTCCCTAAAGTATTGCTTGATTATTAAAAATAATGTCCTTCTTTCTTGTAATTTCAATTTATTTTTTTTGATAAGTTAGTGTGTTTTTAAGCTGGTTCTGTTGGGTTAGCTTTTGGTGTTATCCATATCTTATGGTTCGCATCCTTGAAGACATTTATCAACCCGTTTAGCTCAAGGAACTCTAAAGCTTTTTTAAATCTAGAGTCTTTTTTTAAAGAAGATGGACCGTATTGCTGCATTTCGCGCTTTGGTAAATGCTGATATCCTTTATTGATGGATTCGGACCTAAGCCAGAGTAAAAGGGTTTCGGCATCAGTCTCAAGCTGTGGTGGGGCGTTGAATGTCCGCAAGTAGCAATTTGAAAAAGCGATACAGATCCGAGCGGCTAAAATAAAAGTGTGTGTAGAAATTTTCCCATCTAAGTTGTTAACAATATGGATAATGGCTGAAACTCTTGCGATATTTTCCATTAGTTTTGATGCATGGTCAGTTGCGTTATGAAAATGGCCCCCCGGACTCATTTCTCGCTCTATATCATTGGATAGATTGATGTAATGATGCGTGGCGTCGTCGTCGAACGCCAATAGGCACCTGATCTGTTGTTTTTTTCGTGTACGTAATATATTTCTTTCGATTAGATTTTCAATATTGGCTTTATAGCCGCTTGTATCCACCGTGGATGTTTCATTGAGCTGTATTGTTCGTAGACCAATACTTGAATAATCCGAGCACACTAAAACGCGTGCCCACAAACCTGTTCCTTGAGCTCGGTCGGAGGTCCTACTCCGATAGTGGCCAAATGCGTCAGGCTGTACTGCTATTACAAGCGCAATGCGGTGTCCCTCAAGCCTAAAGGACTCTGAGCTTTTTCGAGTTACGTTGATTGGCACACCACTCCACGTAGAATTAATCATAGAGGTGCCAGTTGTAATCAAAGTATCGAGAGCTTTAGTGCCTTCATCGGCTAAAACGCATGCGTTTTTCAGCCCTGTGTGCAGCCCTTCTGCTAGCGCTTCAGGTGTGCAGTCCTCGTAGATTATTTGGCCTCGGGCTGGTCTTAGCGGTTGTGTGCTTTTATGATCGCGAAGTTTCTGTCTTAAGCGTTCGATCTGCTTTTTGTTTTCGTCACTTTGCGAGTCAGAGTGAACTAGCGTTTTCGCGATTTTTTTTAGTTGCTTGTCTAGCTCTTTTTGCCATGAGATCCATATGGTTAGCTCGACCTCATAACACATTAGATCTTGCTCATAGATCAGTTGGAGCTTATGTTCTGCTTTTCTAATGCTGTCGTAGAAATAATTGATCAGAGCTGACTTTCGCTCACCTGAGCAAGCTATTAGAAGAGCTAATAAAGAGGCAGATGTTGGTCCGCCTACGGGACGTTCTACGTCGTATAATCCTTGGGTTAAAGTTGATCCAGCCGCAAGTGCGATTAGTATTGCGTATGGTTGTGGAGCTTGAATTTGTCTCGTCGCTTCCAAAATTCCTTGGCCTAAGTCACCGAGTTCATCTGCGGTGGGTCCATTTGATCTGAGTAATGATTGCAGGCTAAGTGGAATAGGCGCGCCCCAGCGATCGCTAAGCAAGTTGTTCATTAAGTTACCTCTTTTAACTTGTGTGTCTGGATTCGTGATTTCTGGATCTTCTCATTCATCCAGTTCTCAAGTTCTCCCTCGACCCACGCCACTGCTCCTCCTCCCAGTCGTATTTGCTCGGGAAACGCGGGATCGAAATACTGAGATTTGCAATCTAGCTTGTTGTATATCGTCGACCTCGATAGGCCTGTTCTGGCTGTCACCTCCTTAAGCCTTAAGAATCGAATTCGGATTCTGTCTGTACCCATTACTTTTCTCCTCGTCATCTCGTTGCAACCAGAGTAAGAATTGCCATGGGATTAGTGAATTTCATTCTGAGAATGTTGGAAATATTCCCGGTGATTGAGTGCTTGATGTAGTGGGGGATGCCTGCACTTTTTTCGGTGTAAAGGCTTCTGATGGCCGCTTCATCCGCTACGTGTAGCTGGTGTAGCGATAGGCTCCTTCTGTGTTTTATCAAAATTCAGACATACATCATCTAAGTGAACTAAGACGCTATTGGTGTCTCCGCTCTTAACTCACAGAGGTAATTCCAATGTCTGAACAATGCCCCAACTGTCAGTCCATTCGGATTGGCAAGAATAACTATGGTAGGAAAACAGCTGGTGTAATCGGCGCGTCTGCTGGCACCTATGATGGGTATGCCGCTGCCACAGCTGGTGCTCAAGCGGGTGCAGCCTTGGGCATCTTGGCGGGCCCCGTTGGTGCCACAGTGGGTGGCATAGGTGGCGCTCTAATCGGCGCGCTGCTGGGAGGCGCTACAGGCGCCTCTGCTGGTGTGATTCTTGGTGATGTTCTAGATGACCGTATCCTCGACAATTACCACTGCCTTGAATGCGGCTATGCCTTTGGTACTGATTCCGATTCCACGGACGACATTTCTTAATCCCCCTCGCAGATTGTAAAGGAGAACAACCATGGCTCATTTAATTGAACAGATGGCCTACGTTGGCCAGACCCCCTGGCATGGTCTGGGGAATGAACTCACCACAAATCAGCCCTTGGAAGTCTGGGCGAAACAGGCTGGCCTGGATTGGCAGATTGAAGAAAGCCCGGTGCGCTTCGTTACCAATGCCGGTGGCCACCTTGGGGAAATTCAAACCTACCCAGACAGCAAGGTGCTATATCGCTCTGATAACAAGGCTCCACTGTCGGTCGTTGGCAACCGCTTCAAGGTTGTGCAGCCAGAAGAGATCCTGGAGTTCTATCGGGATTTGACGGAGATATCCGGCTTTGAGCTGGATACGGCTGGCGTGCTTAAAGGTGGTCGCAAGATGTGGGCGCTGGCGCGTACCGGTCAATCCGGTGTGCTGAAGGGTAACGACCAAACCAACGCCTATGTGCTTTTGGCTACGGCCTGTGATGGCACCATGGCCACGACCGCACAGTTCACCAGTATTCGTGTCGTGTGCAACAACACCCTGGCTGTTGCCCTGAAAGATGCCACCGCAACGTCAGTGAAGGTGAAGCACAACACCGCCTTTAATCCGGAGTTGGTGAAGAAGCAACTGGGCATATCCGTCTCGGCCTGGGATGACTTTATGTATCGCCTCAAAACACTGAGCGAACGCAAGGTCAAAACCACAGAAGCCCGCAACTACTTCCTCAAGGTATTCACGGAGGATGTAAAAGAAGGCGTGGGCAAAACCAATGAGCGATCCATGGCCCGAGCGCTGAAGCTGTATGAGGGTGAAGGCATGGGTGCAGCTCTGGCGTCGTCCGATGGCACAGCCTACGGCTTGCTGAGCGCGGTCACGGAATTCATTGATCACCATCGCAGAGCCAAAACGATTGATCACCGAGTGGATTCTGCTTGGTTTGGAACAGGGGCAGCGGTAAAGAATCGGGCGCTTGAACAGGCCATGTCGCTAGTAGCCTAAAACCCACTACTTAAAACCAAAACGTCATAAAGCCCGCCGGAGCATTGCGCTCTGGTGGGCTTTTTTTATGTCTGGAGGAAACACCATGGGCATGACTGCAAAAGCAATTCACAAGCAACGTCCAGCATTAAGGCTGGTCTCCACCAAGGATCTCAGTCGGGATGAATGGCTGAAGGTGCGTAAGCAAGGCATTGGCAGTAGCGATGCCGCTGCCGCAATTGGCATGAATCCTTATCAATCCCAGCTTGAACTGTGGATGGTTAAAACAGGGCGGGATGCTGGGCTGCCGAAACCGAACTCCGATGATCCCAGTTCCCCGGTGTACTGGGGGCATGTGCTTGAACCTATCGTGGCTGAACAATACAGCCAGCAGACGGGGCGCAAGGTGCGCCGAGTGAATGCTGTTCTGCAGCATCCGGATCCGGACAAGCATTGGATGCTGGCTAACCTTGATTACTCGGTAGCAGCCGACGACGAAGTGCAGATTCTTGAGTGTAAAACCGCAGGGGAATTCGGGTCGCGATTATGGAAAGACGGCGTGCCGGATTACATCCAGTGCCAGGTTCAGCACCAGTTGGCGGTTACCGGCAAACAGGCGGCAGATGTATGCGTTCTGCTGTGTGGTCAGGAGCTGAAAATTTACCGAATTGAACGGAATGAAGAGCTCATCGATGCACTGATTAGGCTGGAGCGTCAATTCTGGGATTTCGTGGAAACGGATACTCCGCCACCTGCAGATGGAACCGATTCTGCAGACCGCGCGCTGCGCCACTTGTACCCGATAGATCAAGGCGAAACTCTGGACTTCAGCCAAAGCCAAGAGCTGTCCCAAGCGTTCGACGAGCTTCTGGCTATCCGGTCTGAAATGGAAACCCTGAAATCCACAGAGTTACACCTCAAACAGCGAATACAAAGCCAGATGGGCGATGCCTCAAAGGCCACCTTCCCAAGTGGCAGTGTTAGCTGGAAACGAAGCAAGGATTCCGTCGGCCTGAATACGAAGAAACTGCTCAAGGAACAGCCAGAGCTGCTGGAGCATTACCCACTCATCAGGCCGGGAAGCCGGCGATTCCTTATCCAAGCATGAACACCCTTTGGCCACGCGGGTATGACAAGTGCCCCGTGGCCCTTTTTGAGGAGAGTTATCATGATTAAAGGTTTAGCAATCACGCCGCCTGTGTTGGGGCGCATTAGTATTGGTCGGGTCGTTGAGAAGAACGGCATCCGCCTGCCGCAAAAAGACAACCAATTCACCATCACCTCCCAAATTCAGGAAAAGGATGGCTGGGTACTTCATCCCATGGATGAAGAGCTGAGAAAGGATGCGCCAAATGGCAAGCTGCGAACCATCCCGGTGCGCATGCTGTTTAACGAAGCGGATCTGAACCTTCGGGCGGAATACACCATGTTCGACCGCAAAAGCGGGCGACCCATGTGTGTCGGTAATGGCGACACCTGTAAGCGTCTGACGCAATCCGGTGTGCAGTCATTGCCGTGCCTTGGACCAACATTGTGCGAGTTCGGTAAAGGTGGTTTGTGCAAGCCCTACGGCCGCCTGAACGTGAAAATTGGCGACGATGATGATCTCGGCACCTTCATCTTTCGCACGACCGGTTACAACAGTATCCGAACGCTGGCAGCCAGGCTGAGCTATTACCAGGCTGTGTCTGGTGGTTTGCTCGCGTATATGCCATTGGAGCTGAAGCTGAGGGGCAAGAGCACAACGCAAAGCCGGCGAACGCCCATTTTCTATGTGGATTTGGTGATTAAAGAAGGGCTATCACTGCAGGAAACGGTGGCGGAGGCGAAGGAAACAGCCAAAAAGCTAATAGAGGAGGGCATCGATCAGGCTGCGTTGGATGAGGCGGCAGCAAAGGGATTTGGAAATGCATTGTTTGAGTATGATGAAGATGAGATGACTCAGGTAATTGAGGAGTTTTACCCCCCCGAATCAAATAATGTTGCGACAGTCAGCACCGCTCTTTCTTCGAAGCTTCGAGAAGGAATCGTTGCTGCAGGATGAGTGATTTCATGAGTGGACAGTGGGCGGCCTATGAAAGGCCGCCCATTTGCTACAATTTTTTTTGGTCTGAATGACTTGTGTTGGATGCCGAAAGGGAATCGCTTTATCATTTGCGGCTGTTCTGCGAATACTTTCGTCCAGCGCCAGCTAATAGGTTCAGTTCTCTCGACTATGAAATTACTCAACACCTACGAAGACAAACACGACGCCGAAACGGCCGCAGCCAAGCTGCAAGGCGAAAAGCGTTTGGCCAGTGAGCGTGATTCCACCGAGGTTATTTATAACCTGTTTGGCCTTCCAACTTGGGGCAACTTCCATCGGCTGGGTATGTACAACCTGGGTGAGTTGGGTAAGCTCTTGGCGCGCCGCGATCAGTGGGGCACCGAGGAACAAACTCGTCACCGTGAAATATTGAACACGCTACAAGTGGTGTCCAAAAACTTCGAGGTAGCGATACCCAGCCATTGGTTTTAGTGCCATCACAAGCAGGCTCCGAATCGGCTTTGGTTTGACGCGAAAAATAGGTAAATGCGCTATCCTCTACCGCAGTTTTGAATAGGGCTGCCTGTTGGCCAAAACCTTAGGAGTCGTTTTGATTACCGCCTATCACGCCAAATACTACGCCCATGAACTGACGCGACGGCATGCCGCTGACGGCGTTGATCGGTTGTCACAATCGTTGTTTGACGCCAGTGTGGATCTTAACCCGCATCAGATTGACGCTGCGCTGTTTGCCATGCGCAACCCGCTCCAGCAGGGAGTCTTGCTTGCTGATGAGGTAGGTTTGGGCAAAACGATTGAAGCAGCCCTGGTGCTCTGCCAGCTATGGGCTGAGCGCCGCCGTAGACTGTTGATCATCGCACCAGCAAGCTTGCGTAAGCAGTGGGCGCAGGAGTTGTTAGAGAAGTTTGCTGTTCCAACCACCGTTCTGGATGCAGTCGCTCTTCGCAAACAGTCTGCTGGAAGTGCTCTGGACACCCTTCAACGGTTGGCGGGTAAAACCGTCATCATTATGTCTTATCAGTTTGCGGCCAGGTTGGAAGCAGAATTACGCTCAGTACCCTGGGACGTAGTGGTTATTGATGAGGCCCATAAGCTGCGTAACGCTCACCGACCGAGTAATCGTACCGGCCAGGCTTTGCGCCGAGCTTTGGAAGGCCGCAAAAAGCTCCTGCTTACCGCGACACCGCTGCAGAACTCCCTTATGGAGCTGTATGGCCTATCGACGTTAATCGACGAACACCTTTTTGGTGATGAAAAAGCGTTCCGCAAACAATACGTTAATA
>Ga0079223_10002858_pt1 | contig 10800 bp, 9 predicted proteins | sample Stecom2011_FD_75072 | JGI IMG/M metagenome (GOLD analysis project Ga0079223, IMG submission 75072) | Agricultural soil microbial communities from Utah to study Nitrogen management - Steer compost 2011 | ecosystem: Environmental > Terrestrial > Soil > Agricultural land | place: USA: Utah...
ACGATCACGTGCGAATCTATGGGAGAGATTATTTCGACAAGTTAAGAAGTATCGGGTTTAGGGTTATTGAGGAAGATTATACACAAAAAATCTCTCCAGAACTAGTCGATAAATACCGATTGGTAAAAGGAGAGATTATTCCGGTTTGTTATAAGTAATGTGTTTAATTAAAACTCAAAACTTATAACTTTTTCGCTTCATTCCAATATACATCCATTTCGGCCAGGGTCATTTCCGAAAGTGGTTTTCCGATTTGGTTTGATTTTTCTTCTAAGTATTTGAATCGTTTGATGAATTTTTTGTTGGTTTGCTCTAAGGCATCTTCCGGATTTACCTTTAAAAATCGAGCATAATTTATCATCGAAAACAATACATCTCCGAATTCTTGATTGATTTTTTCTTTATTTCCGTTTTTTACTTCTTCTTGAAGTTCGTTTACTTCTTCCTGAACTTTTTCCCAAACTTGCTCGGGTTCTTCCCAATCAAAACCAACAGCTTTTACTTTTTCTTGAATACGATTGGCTTTAACCATGGCAGGCAGACTATTCGGAACACCTTCTAAAACTGATTTTCGACCTTCTTTGAGTTTGAGTTTTTCCCAGTTTCGTTTTACTTCTTCTTCATTTTCGACCTTTACATCTCCGTAAATATGCGGATGTCTATGGATGAGTTTCTCGCAAATTCCGTTTGCTACATCAGCAATGTCAAAATCTCCTGTTTCTGATCCGATTTTAGAATAAAAAACTATATGCAGTAATAAGTCGCCAAGTTCTTTTTTGATTTCTTGCATATCATTTTCCATGATTGCATCTCCGAGCTCGTAAGTTTCTTCGATAGTTAAATAACGTAGCGATTGTAGGGTTTGCTTTTTATCCCACGGACATTTTTCGCGTAAGTCGTCCATAATGTCAAGTAATCGAGAAAAAGCCTGAAGTTTTTGTTCTTTGGTGTTCATGGATAATAAATGTAGTGTCAAATATACTGTGTTTATTCTTTTTTTAAATCTATTGTTGCTCTAAACAATCGCAATTCTTCCCACGAAAATTCATTATTTGAAATTTCTCGCAATTCTGAAGTGGTTTTATCTGCATTTTTAGAGAAGAGCTCATACAATTCTGCGATTCTTGCTGCAGGAAGTACATCAGCTAATGTTATGGTTCTTTGTTCGATAAGTTTAGCTAAATGTCCGTAAATGGTATTTGTGGTTAATTTGCGTTCGGTTGCAATTTCTTCGACAGATAATTTTTTATTCCACAGCTCGAGTGTGATGTCTGTTGTAGGTCTTTTCTGAACTTTTTGTTTTTTAGGTTTTTGGTAATAGCCTTCGTCAAAGTCGTCATCGTCTTCAAAATTCAGAGCGTGTTTTCTGATAATTTCAGCAATACGAACCAGATGGTTGATGCGGTATTCTTCGATAGAATTAGACTTTAAAGTTTGTTTTGACAGTTCTTTTCCTTCTGCAATTGCTTGAACTAAAAGTTTGGTCTTTTTTAGATTTAATACAGTTTTTATTTGGAGTTCTTCCAGTTCAGAAAGTTCCTCATAAAAGCTTTTCATGCGTTTGATGCGTTTTACCTTTTCGCATGTATATAGCACTTCAAAAGTCAAATCGTCTAGTTTTGGAAAGAAGTACTCATAAGCCTTATTGAATCGCTCATGAATAAAGTCGAAATTATAGGGTTCCGAGCCAAACAAATGATTGAGTTGTGCAATAAACTTCTCTGAATGTACTAGTAATTCTTCTATTTTGGCGAATTGCTCTTCCGCCCATTTTCTGAATTCATTTTTTTTACTTTTCGGAAGTTCGTCTGCATAGCTTTGCAAGTGTTTTTTCCAAACGCTCTGCATGATTCTCCACGAAAAAGCCTTGGTAATACACTGTTGTGTATAATTTTTCCGTTGTATCTTCAACTCTTGTTGCAAGATTTCTTTTTCGGTTTTATTCTTTGAATAATCCATAACCGAAGCATCATTGGTAAGTCCGTTAAGCTGAATCGGATTGAGTAAAACCAATCCGTCAAGCGAACGCAATCTAGAGAGTGCTACATAGGCTTGGCCAGGAACAAAAACCTGCGAAACATCAAGTACAGCTTTGTCAAAAGTGAGTCCTTGACTTTTATGAACCGTTATAGCCCAGGCTAGTTTTATAGGGTAATGAGTAAAGGTTCCTAAAATTTCTTCTTTGATTTCTTTAGAATTTTCGTCTACGGAATAGCGAATATTTTCCCATTCGTATTTTTCGACTTCGATGTATTTATTTTCTTCCTGAAAATGCACGACGATCTCTTCTTCGGATAACGAATGGATAACTCCCATTTTACCATTGAAATAGCGTTTTTCGTAGTTTAAATCGTTTTTGATAAAGATAATTTGAGCTCCGATTTTAAGTTCTAATACTTCATCTATAGGGAAAATTTTGTCAGGAAAATCTCCTACGATTTCAGGATAATACGTAAAAGTTTTTCCTTTTAAGTCACGCAAAGCTTGATTGTTGATGTTATCTGCTTTTGCATTATGGGTAGTGAGTATAATATAACCAGAGTTTTTTTTAATATCAAAATCAGGCTTCACATAGTGATTTAAAGTTATCACATCTTGTTCGGATACTTCATTATTGCGAAGATTGTTCAAGATGTTAATAAAGTTCTGGTCAGATTGGCGGTAGATTTTATCGAGTTCGATATACAAAAGAGGATTTTGTAGAATAACGTGAGAGTGAAAAAAAAACATTCCCGAGTAGTAGTTTTTTAACGTATTCCATTCCTCTGCTCGAACAACGGGTGGTAACTGTAGTAAATCTCCAATAAAGAGCACTTGAACTCCTCCGAAGGCTTCTTCATTTCTGCGAACAGATTGTAGCATAAAATTCATTGCATCCAGAACATCAGCTCTTAGCATACTCACTTCGTCAACAATCAGCAGTTCCATATTTCGAATAACTTCTTGCTTAGTTTTATTCATTTTAAAATGCCTTCGCAAGGTATTTCGGTTTTCAAAACGGATGTTTTCTCCTATTTGAGGCGGTTCTTGGTGAGTGGGTAAAAAACCTGCAAAAGGAAGTTGAAAAAGTGAATGAATTGTAACTCCACCTGCATTGAGCGCTGCAATTCCGGTTGGTGCGACTACCACTGTATTTTTGTGGGTGGTTTCGATAATTTCCTTAAGCAAGGTAGTTTTTCCTGTTCCGGCTTTTCCGGTCAAGAAGATGTTTTGGTTGGTTTGATTAATGAAATTAACTGTGTATTGCGCTAACTCTGAAACTTGCATTTTGAGTAAAATCTGTTTTTCCAAAGATAGTTATAAGGTATGAATTTCCCGAATTTTCATTTCTTGTTCTACTAATTTTAAAAATTAAACCAGATATATATAATCTAAATTGTATCGTTTGGTTATTTTTTCTCCGTTTACTCTTCGCATATCAGCCTTAGGATTATCTATGAATTTAGGGATAGGAGAGAGGTTTAGCCTCAGGGCTTCTTTCGTATAGAAATCTCTACGGTTTAAACCAATCGGAGCTACAATATTAAAGATTTCGTTCGGAATGGGCTGCTCGACTATTTTTTCTAAAAAGCGAATAATATCATTTCTGTGAATCATATTCACCGGATTGTTAGCATCCTCAACCACTTCTTTTTTTACAATGAATTTTACCGGATGACGATCTTCTCCGATAAGTCCGCCTAATCTTAAAATGGTAGCGTTGAATTTTGGATTGTTGAGTAATAAATTCTCGATTTCAAATATTTGTTTGTCCATTTCAGAAATCGGAACAATAGAAGTTTCTTCGTTTACTTCGCCTTGTAACGAAAGATAAACTGTGGTAGAACTCGTATAAATAACCTCTTTTATATGATGCTTTTCGATAAACGGAATAACAGCTTTGATCTTCTCTACATAATTGCTTTCTAGTTTTTGTGTTCGTCCGGGCGGAATGGTTATGATTAAAACATCAGTATCCGAAAAAAGGCGGTCAATATTTTCTGTATCAGAATCTGTACTTACATTAATCAAGAGACTCTCCATATTATGATCTTGAAAAAAAGAAATTTTTTCGGGAGTAGTAGTAGAAACTTTTAAGGAATGTCCGTTCTGTTGTAGTTGTAAAGCTAGTGGTGAACCCAGCCATCCTGCTCCGAGTATGCTGATTTTTTTCATAGTAATGGTGTTTAAAACCCTTTCTAAAGTTTTGAAGTTTTAGAAAAAAGATGATTCTTTAAATTAAAAAAAGGAAGTTAAGATAAATGTTCTCAACTTCCTTGTATCAATGAGTTAAATAAATTTAATTCTTAAGATTCAAAGCAATTTGAAGCTCGTCTAACTGAAGGTTATCAATCGGAGCAGGTGCGTCAATCATCACATCACGACCCGAATTGTTTTTAGGGAACGCAATAAAATCGCGAATAGTTTCTTGACCTCCTAAGATGGCTACTAGTCTGTCTAACCCGAAAGCCAATCCTCCGTGTGGTGGTGCTCCATACTGGAAAGCATCCATCAAGAATCCGAATTGTTCTTTTGCTTGCTCGTCTGTAAATCCTAGTAGTTTAAACATTTGGGCTTGCGTTGTTTTGTCGTGAATTCTGATTGAACCTCCACCAATTTCGTTTCCGTTGAGTACCATATCATAAGCATTAGCTCTTACTTTGCCCGGGTTGCTCTCTAATAAATGTATATCTTCTGGTTTTGGAGAGGTAAACGGATGGTGCATTGCGTGATAACGACCTGATTCTTCGTCCCATTCCAAGAGCGGAAAATCTACGACCCAAAGCGGAGCAAATTCGTCTGGTTTGCGAAGTCCTAAACGATTTCCGAGTTCCATTCTCAGTGCCGAAAGTTGCGTTCTAGTTTTGTGAGCCGGTCCTGACAATACAAAAATGATGTCTCCTTTTTGAGCTCCGGTAACTTCTGCCCATTTGGCTAAATCGTCTTGATCATAGAATTTATCTACTGATGACTTAAAGCTTCCGTCTTGTTCTACTTTGCAGTAAACCATTCCCGAAGCGCCAATTTGCGGACGCTTTACCCAATCAATCCATGCATCGATTTCTTTTCGGGTATAACTTGCTCCTCCCGGAACTGCAATCCCCACAACGAGTTCGGCCGAATTAAAAACTCCGAAATCTTTGTGTTGCGCAACAGCATTTAGCTCTGCGAATTCCATTCCGAAACGAATATCCGATTTGTCGTTACCGTATTTTCGCATGGCCTCATCAAAAGTCATTCTCGGGAATTTATCTACTTCTAATCCGTGGATTTCTTTTAGCAGATGTCTGGTTAATCCTTCAAAGGTATTGAGTATGTCTTCTTGTTCTACAAAAGCCATTTCGCAGTCAATTTGCGTAAATTCTGGTTGACGATCGGCTCTTAAGTCTTCGTCTCTAAAACACTTTACGATTTGAAAATACTTGTCCATTCCGCCAACCATAAGCAATTGTTTAAAGGTTTGAGGCGATTGCGGAAGTGCATAAAATTCTCCAGGATTCATACGGCTTGGCACTACAAAATCTCGGGCTCCTTCTGGAGTTGATTTGATTAAATACGGAGTTTCTACCTCACAAAATCCTTGTTCAGAGAGATAATTGCGGACTTCTTGAGTTACTTTATGTCTAAACAGTAAGCTGTTTTTTACTGGGTTTCTTCGGATGTCTAAATAGCGGTATTTCATTCGAATATCCTCACCACCATCAGTGGTATCTTCGATGGTAAAAGGAGGAACCTCAGATTGGTTGAGTATGGTGAGCTCTGAAACTAGAATTTCGATATCTCCGGTAGGCATATTCGGGTTTTTTGAAGCTCTTTCGATAACTTGTCCTTTGGCTTGAATTACAAATTCTCGACCTAAAGTTTTTGCTTTTTCGATAACTTCTGCACTAGTTCTTTCCGAATCGAAAATAAGTTGGGTTATTCCGTAACGATCACGTAAATCAACCCAAATCATAAAACCTTTATCACGGGTTTTTTGTACCCAACCCGAAAGTGTTACTTTCTGACCAATATTGGAGCTGTTGAGCTCTCCGCAAGTATGACTTCTATACATTTTTAGATTATTTTTTTTGAAAGTGCAAATGTAATTTTTTAAATACAGATTTGCACGTGTTATTTAAGTATTATTAAATAGGTTTTAGCTTCTAAACGGAATGGTTTTTTAACCATTGAACCAATTGTTCAACAGCTTTTGCTCTATGACTGACTTTGTTTTTTTCTTCTGAAGTTAATTCTGCAAAAGTCTTATCAGAATCATTGGCAATAAAGACAGGGTCATAACCAAAGCCGTTCGTTCCTCTTTTTTCGTTGATGATTTTCCCTTTGATAACTCCTGTAAAAAGGAGTTGTTTATCATTTAAGTTTAAAGCGATAACTGTTTTGAACTGTGCATTTCGGTTTTTTTCATCTTTAAGTTCTCCTAACAGTTTTTGGATATTGTCATCATCATCTTTTTGTTCTCCTGCATATCTAGCAGAATAAACTCCAGGTGCACCATTCAAAGCCTCAACTTCCAGTCCAGAATCATCGGCAAAACAAGGCAAATTATAATTTTGAGTGACATAATCAGCTTTTAAGGCAGCATTGCCCTCGATGGTATCAGCAGTTTCAGCAATATCTTCGGTACAACCAATTTCGGCTAAACTTAGCACTTCTATATTTGGAGGGAGGAGTTGTCTGATTTCTTGTATTTTATTTTTGTTGTTTGAAGCAAAAACGAGTTTCATTTATTAGATTTTAGGTATTTAGAGGTTTTTTTGCATGAATTCTTCTGCTTTTTTTACCATTGATTCTACTCCGCAAAAAAACGGTACTCTTTGATGGAGTTCGGTGGGTTGAATTTCCATAATGCGTTTAAATCCGTCAGATGCTTTTCCTCCTGCTTGTTCGGCTATAAAGGCTAAAGGATTGCATTCGTATAATAAACGTAGTTTTCCTTTTGGCGATTTAGAGGTTTGAGGATAAATATAAATTCCTCCTTTTAGCATATTTCGATGGAAATCAGCTACTAGGCTTCCGATATATCTTGAGGTGTAAGGTCGATTTTCTTCTTCTGCCTGACAATATTTTAAATAGTCTTTTACACCTTTCGGAAACTGCAAATAATTTCCTTCGTTAATTGAATACATTTTTTCTTCATCCGGAAATTTCATATTCGGATGTGATAAATAGAAAGTTCCTATTGGCGGATTTAATGTAAACCCGTTTACTCCGTGTCCTGTAGTATAAACGAGCATGGTTGAAGTTCCGTAAATCACATATCCTGCTGCTACTTGAGCTGTTCCGGGCTGTAAAAAATCTTCGATAGTAACAGGAGTGCCTGCTGGAGTTACGCGTCTGTAAACCGAAAAAATGGTTCCTACAGAAACATTTACATCAATATTAGACGAGCCGTCTAAAGGATCCATCAAGAGTACATATTTATTGTCATTGCTTTCGTTTTTTCCGTGGATAGAAATAAAGTCATCGTTTTCTTCTGAGGCAATTCCACAAACAATCTCACGGTTAATAATGGTTTGAATAAAAACTTCGTTGGCATATACATCAAGTTTTTGCTGTGCTTCTCCTTGTATGTTTTCTGTACCAACAGATCCGATAATATCAACTAATCCGGCTTTATTTACTTCGTGGTTTACGACTTTTGCGGCTAATCGTATTGCATTAATAATTCGAGATAACTCTCCTGATGAATATTTGAACTCTTCTTGTTTTTCGATAATGAACTCTCCAAGAGTTCTATTTCTGTCTTGCATTGCTTTGTAGGGTTTTGTAGTTGTTGTGCAAATATCCGAAAAATTATGATTTATAACGATACAAGTTTTACATTTGCACTTTTAAAGTGTATTTTAAATGAAAATCCTGAAATTTGGAGGAGCTTCTGTAAAAGATGCAGAAGGAATTCAAAACGTATGTAATGTATTGAAAGCTGTTGAAGCTAATAAAGTACTTATTGTGGTTTCGGCAATGGGTAAAACCACCAATGCTCTTGAGGTTGTTGTCAAACATTATTTTGATAAAACTGATCAATTACAATCGTCAATACAAGTGGTAAAGGATTATCATTTTGACATAATTTCTAAGTTGTTTGAACCTACTCATCAAGTTTTTAGTCAGGTCGAAAACTATTTTTTTGACTTAAACCATTTCTTAGACCATAATAAATCTCCTAATTATAACTTTGTTTATGACCAAGTGGTGAGTTTCGGAGAGCTGATTTCGTCGAAAATTTTATATCATTATTTGAATGATAACTGTTTGAATTTAGAATGGCTTGATGCTCGAAATTTTATAAAAACAGATAATAATTATAGAGATGGAACTATAGATTGGGAAGAAACCGAAAAACGGATTTCGCAAAACATCAACAAAAATCAGAATTACATCACACAAGGTTTTTTGGGATCGGATGAAAATAATTTTACGACCACGCTAGGAAGAGAGGGTTCTGATTATACGGCTGCTGTTTTTGCTTATTGTTTGGATGCTGAGAACGTTACGATTTGGAAAGATGTAGCTGGTGTTCTGAATGCTGACCCAAGGTATTTTCAAAACACTACTCTATTAGAACAAATTTCGTATCACGAAGCTATTGAATTGGCTTTTTATGGTGCATCTATTATTCATCCTAAAACACTTCAACCTTTACAGCAAAAAGAAATTCCTTTTTATGTTAAGTCATTTTTAAATCCTTTAGAAAAAGGAACATCTATCAGTAAAGGAGTTGATTTGTATCCACAACTGCCTTGTTTTATTGTAAAGCAAGGGCAACATTTGATATCGCTTTCTTCCAAAGATTTTTCTTTTATTATGGAAGAAAATATCAGTTATATTTTTTCGATTTTGCATAAATACAAAGTTAAAGTTCATCTTATACAAAATTCTGCTATTAGCTTTTCGGTATGTATCGAAGATAAATTCTTAAATTTGGAAAAAATAATCGACGAACTATCAGGTAGATTTAAAGTAAATTACAACAAAAACGTTTCGCTTTATACCATTAGACACTTTGACCAAGAAGCTATTGAGTCGGTGGCAAACGGCAAAAATCTTCTGATTAAACAAACTACTAGAGAAACCCTTCAGATGGTTGTAGTCTAAGAAAAGAGTCGATACTTAAATAATTAAGCACTAAAAATGAGTTTTTTAATCTATATTATTGCCTATCCTTTTTTATGGGTAATTTCTAAGTTACCATTTAGATTACTTTATATGTTTTCTGACTTGGTCTTTTTTATCCTTTTTTATCTGATTAGGTATAGGAGAAAAACAGTTCGAAAGAATCTTAAAATAGCCTTGCCTAATTTGTCTGATTCTGAACACAGTCGAATTGAGAAGGAATTTTATCGCCACATGTGTGATATGTTTTTAGAAATGATTAAAACGCTCGGAATTACCGAAAGCGAAATGAGAAAGCACTTTACTTTTACTAATATTGAGGTAATTCATGAATTTGAGAAAAAAGGGAAAAGCATTATATTGATGTGTGCACATTATGCGAGTTGGGAATGGATGATTATAATCGGAAAACTCATCAACATCAAAGGATTTGGAATATATAAAAAAATTAAAAATCCTTACTTTGATAAATTAGTTCGAGATATCCGATCTAAATTTGACGCTACTTTAATTGATACAAAATCTACAGTAAAACAAGTAACTGAAAATCAAAAAAATGGGGTTCAAGGTATTTATGCCTTTATCAGCGATCAAACTCCGAGACCTCAAAAAACACATTATTGGGAGAGCTTTATGGGCAAAGTTGTACCTATTCATACCGGAGGAGAAATGCTGGCCAAAAAATTAAATATGAATGTTATCTACCTTAAAGTAGAAAAATTGAAAAGAGGGCATTATCAAGGCACATTTATCCCACTTGCCGAGAATGTGAGAGAAATTCCGGATTACGAAATTACTCACGACTTTTTGAAAGAAGTCGAAAAACAGATTCACCAAAAACCAGAATACTATTTTTGGACACATAAAAGGTGGAAACATAAGATTTAATAAGTTTAAAAAACTAAAAAAATAATCATGTACAAAAACATTTTAACTCAACGAGACAACGGAATTGAAATTATTACAATTAATCGTCCTGACAAGCTAAATGCTCTGAACAAAGAAACGATTCAAGAATTGCATAATGCTTTTAAAGAAGCAGAACAATTAGCAGAAGTACGTGTTATAATTTTGACAGGAAGCGGAGAAAAGGCTTTTGTGGCAGGAGCAGATATTTCTGAATTTGCTCATTTTTCTGAGTCGCAAGGAGCAGAACTCGCGCGAAAAGGTCAAGAATTATTGTTTGATTTTGTGCAAAATCTAAAAACTCCTGTGATTGCTTGTGTAAATGGATTTGCACTTGGAGGAGGTTTGGAGTTAGCCATGGCCTCGCACATCAGAATTGCGAGCGAAAATGCCAAAATGGGATTGCCAGAAGTTTCTTTAGGTGTAATTCCAGGATACGGAGGTACACAGCGACTGGCTCAATTAATAGGAAAAGGAAGAGCTTTAGAATTAGTAATGACAGCTTCGATGATTGACGCTCAAACAGCCTTGTCATACGGGTTAGTAAATCATGTTACTGCTCAAGCCGAACTTTTAGATTTAGCCAAGTCAATAGCTGCGAAGATTATAAAAAATTCTCCGGTTGCCATTGCTAAAGCTATTCAGGCTGTAAATGCAAATTTTGAGAATGGAGTAAACGGATTTGAGACCGAAATTAAACTGTTCGGAGAATGTTTTGCTACAGAAGACTTTAAAGAAGGAACGAGTGCTTTTCTAGAAAAGCGCAAAGCAGATTTCAAAGGAAAATAGACTATATAT
>Ga0079223_10002860_pt1 | contig 10798 bp, 11 predicted proteins | sample Stecom2011_FD_75072 | JGI IMG/M metagenome (GOLD analysis project Ga0079223, IMG submission 75072) | Agricultural soil microbial communities from Utah to study Nitrogen management - Steer compost 2011 | ecosystem: Environmental > Terrestrial > Soil > Agricultural land | place: USA: Utah...
ATCAGCGCCTCCCTGACGGCAGCAGGATCAGCTCCACCCCTGGCCGCCAGAAGCAACGCCTCAGACACCGCACCAATGGTAATCCCGACAATCGCCTGATTTGCCAGCTTCGCCAACTGCCCGGCACCGACCGGCCCGATGCGGGTGCACTTACCCAACACACTGAAAACCGGCAACGCCCGTTCAACATCCGCTTCCGAGCCACCGGCCATAATACTCAGCCGGGCCTCAGCCGCGCCCACAGTACCCCCGGAAACCGGCGCATCCACAAACCCCGCCCCACGCTCGGCAACCAGCCCCGCCAACTCACGGGCCAACGACGGCTGCACCGAACTCATATCCACCACCAGGGCCCCGGCTTTCAACGCTCCAATCGCGCCCTGATGCACCAACACATCCTCTACCACTTGCCCGTTCTCCAGCATAGTGATCACCACATCCGCGTTCGCCACCGCCTCGGCAGGCGTCTCCGCGATCGTGGCCTTCTCCCGGAACGGTTCACATTTGCTGGCCGTCCGGTTCCACAGGGTCATCGGAAAGCCTGCATCCAGCAGGTTACGGGTCATCGGCGCTCCCATCAAACCGATACCGAGAAAGGCAATGCGAGGAAGTTCTGTACTCATCTTTCTGGAATCCCATTCAGAAGTCCGGTGAAGGGATTGGGGCAGCCTTTCCAAAAATTTGCGGAGCCACGGATGGCGGAGCAGAAGCGCCACATGGATGTGCCGTAAGGAGCGGTTTTTGGAAAGGCTGCCCCAATCCCTTCTTCCCGGAGGCATGGATTAAAAGGAATTCAGGGATTATACAAACAAAAACGCCACCAACCGCGAACGGTGGTGGCGTTTTCAGGCAATCGACTTCGAAAAGCTATCAGGCCGCTTCGGTCATCTGCGCCTTGATCTTCTTCATGGCGTTCTTCTCCAACTGCCGAATCCTCTCAGCAGAAACACCGTACTTGTCCGCCAACTCGTGCAACGTAGACTTGCTGCCCGTCAGCCAGCGCTCACGAAGAATATCCTGACTGCGTTCATCCAGGGTGCCCAGAGCCTGCATCAACCGGCCATTGGAATCCTCAGACCAGTCCGAATTCTCCAACTGTACAGCAGGATCACCCCGGCGATCCTCGAGATAGTGAGCCGGAGCCTGATACGCGCTGTCATCATCGTCGTCCATCGGGCCATCAAAAGACGTGTCATGGGAGGCCAAACGGCCTTCCATCTCCCGAACCACGCGTGGCTCAACACCCAGATCCTTCGCAACCGCTTCCAGCTCATTGTGATTGAGCCAGGCCAGCTTCTTCTTCTGACCGCGCAGATTGAAGAACAACTTGCGCTGAGCCTTGGTTGTAGCCACCTTCACGATGCGCCAGTTGCGCAAAATGAACTCGTGAATCTCGGCCTTGATCCAGTGCACCGCAAACGACACCAGGCGTACGCCGTACTCCGGGTTAAAGCGCTTCACCGCCTTCATCAACCCGACATTACCTTCCTGAATCAGATCCGCCTGAGCCAGACCGTAACCGGAATAACTGCGGGCAATGTGAATCACAAAACGCAGGTGAGAGAGTACCAGCTGACGAGCAGCTTCTACATCACCATCGTAATGAAGCCGTTCTGCAAGCGCCCGCTCCTCATCCACTGAAAGGATCGGAATGCGACTCGCCGCCTGAATATACGACTCAAGATTCGCGCCCGGAACCAGTCTGTCAGCCAGCTGTAAACTCGTACCCATGCATTAACCTCCGAACCTGGCAGTCGTGAAATATAACAACTAATTGTAAGACCGCCAAGAACCTGATAAGTTCCCGAATCTCCCAGTAAAACGTTATTAATCAACAACCTGGGAAATTCACTTTGCTTTATATGGCGTTCGTTCGAGAACGTAAAGCTACGCCAGAACCAGCCTTCAATTCAATACGGTGTTCCCGTGATCCGGATCATCCACCGGCAATATCGCCCGGTTCCATGTCATCCAGATGACGCTTCACCGCAACCCAGGCGCCCAGCCAGCCTAACAGCATTGCGATGATAATCAACGCTATTGCACCGTCAACCCCGGGCCCCAGTAACGAAAACTCACTGTGATACAGGCCTGCAAGTCGCTGTATCGGCCCGCTTAACCACCACAACGAGGCCTGAATCAGCAACCAGGCTACGACACCCCCTCCGAGCCCAAACCAGGCGCCGGCATACAGGAAAGGACGGCGCACGAAAGCGTCCGTACCGCCCACAAGCTTCGCCACCAGAATCTCGTCTCGACGATTCTCAATCGCCAGCCGCACCGTATTACCAATCACCAGAATGACCGCAGCCCCCAGCAGAATCGCCAACGCCCAGACCGCTCTGGCCAGAATGTCGGTCATCGCGTTCAGCCGCTGCAACCAGCCGAGGTCAACCTGAACCCGGTCGATTCCTTCAATACCTTCAATATAGCTTACCAGGGCCTGAACACCTTCTGCAGACCGCGCACTGTCCTCAGGCGTGACCAGCAGAGTGTGTGGCAAGGGGTTGTCGCCGAGAAAATCCAGCGCGTCGCCCAGCCCCGAAGACGCCCGAAACTCCGCCAGCGCCTGATCACGCTCGACAAGCTGAACCGACGTGATACGACCATCGTTGCCCACCTCACCGGCAAGGGCCCGAGCCTGCTCGATAGAGACATCCATGGCCAGGTAAGACGTTATCCGCGCACTGCTCTCCCACCCGGCACTGACACCCTGCAAACTGGCCAGCAACAAAAGCAAGGCGACCGGTAAAGCCAGTGCCACGCCCATCACGGTCCAGGTCATCAGGCTTGCCACCGGGGTGTTCAGCAGGCGGCGGGCAGATTCCCGGGCTACCTTTCGGTGGTGATCAAGATAGCTTCGTGCCTGGGCATTCAGCGGGGATTTCGCCGATTTCGCAGCGCCTCTTCGGCTTTCGGGCTTCTGGCGCGCATCAATAGCCACCGACACCTCCCGCCACCGGCGTGGCAGCACCGGCAATCAGTTCTCCGTGGTCCAGAGTCAGGCGCCGACGGCCCATTTCATTAATCAAAGCGATGTCGTGGGTCGCGATCAGCACGGTAACCCCGACCTGACTGAACTCCGTGAACAGCTGCATGATATCGGCGGACAACTCTGGATCCAGGTTACCGGTTGGCTCATCCGCCAACAGCACGGGGGGCTTATTGACCACCGCCCGGGCAATGCCTACCCGCTGCTGTTCACCACCAGATAACTGCATCGGATTCATCTTTTCCTTGCTCAGCAGCCCCACCTTGTCCAGAGCCGCACGCACCCGCCGCCCGATATCCCGTGGCGACGCCCCCATCACCTCCAGGGGCATGGCCACGTTGTCGAACACCGTGCGGTCAAACAACAACTGGTGATTCTGGAATACCACGCCAATGTGTCGGCGAATGTAGGGAATCTGGCGCTTGGGCAGACTATTGAGCCGCTGACCACCGACCACAACTTCGCCGGCTGTTGGTCGCTCCATCACCATGATCAATTTCAGCAGGGTACTTTTACCCGCCCCGGAATGACCGGTCAGAAACGCCAGCTCGCCCCGGTCCAGATGAAAGTTCACCTGACGCAGGGCGGTATGGTCGCTGTCGTAGCGTTTGGTCACCTGGCGAAACTCGATCATCGGGTGCTATAGCTCCTTGGCCAGCAAATCAATCGTCAAACAGGGCGTCTACAAAAGTTTCCGCATCAAAACTGCGCAGATCTTCGGCCTGCTCACCCACACCGATATAGCGAATGGGCAACTGCAGCTGACGGGCAATGGCAAACACAATACCGCCTTTTGCAGTGCCGTCCAGTTTTGTCAGGGTAATGCCCGATACGCCGACCGCCTGCTGAAACACCTGCGCCTGGCTCAGGGCGTTCTGGCCGGTGCCGGCATCCAGCACTAGCATGACCTCATGGGGCGCCGCCTCATCCAGCTTCTTCATCACCCGGACAACCTTGCTCAATTCATTCATAAGGTTGTCTTTGTTTTGTAAACGGCCCGCCGTATCAGCAATCACGATATCGGTACCGCGGGCTTTGGCTGACTGAATGGCATCGAAAATGACCGACGCGCTGTCTGCACCGGTATGCTGAGCGATCACCGGCACATCATTACGCTCGCCCCAGACCTGCAGCTGCTCCACCGCCGCCGCCCGGAAGGTGTCGCCGGCAGCCAGCATGACCGATTTTCCCTCACTCTGGAACTTGCGTGTCAGCTTGCCAATTGTGGTGGTTTTGCCGACACCGTTCACGCCCACCATCAGGATAACGTATGGCTGCTTGCCAGCATCGATTTCCAGCGGCCTGGCGACATCCTTGAGCAGGCCGTGCAATTGGTCACGCAGTGCCTGACGCAGTGCTGCGCCATCTTTCAGCTGGTTACGCTCAAGCTTGTCGGTCAGGGCTTCAATGATCTCAGAGGTTGCCGTTACCCCGACATCCGCCATCAACAGTGTGGTTTCAATTTCTTCCAGCAGGTCTTCATCGATTTTCTTGCCGACCGAAAACATATCCGCCAGGCCGCCGGTCAGGCTGGCACGGGTTTTACCCAAACCCTGTTTGATGCGCTCGAATACGCTGAGCTGTGGTTCCGGTTCCGGCTCTGGCTCCGGTTCCGCTTTCGGTTCGGGCGTAGGTGCCGGGGTAACTTCAGGCTCTGCATCCACCGGCGCTTCGGGAACCCATTCCGGTTTGGCCTCTGCCACCGGTTCAGCGGCCTCCGGCACCGGTTCCGGTGCAGCCGGTGAAGGGCCTTTGGCGATGTCCGGTTTGCGCTGCGGCACCTGATCCGGGCGTGGCGCGCGTTTACGATTGCCGGCAATATCCAGCAAAAAGATCAGAACAAGAAGGGCCAACAGGCCGATTGAAATCCACTCTGCCGTCATAGTCTTACCATCTGTCTGGAAATGGGCGGGGAAAATAAAGCGCACATTCTAGCAGACTGCCGGCGCTAAGTGATGGGCCGGCTGATTATCGCCTGAGCCCGGCTTTCCGGTACTATGGCCACCCAGACTTTCACCCGCTCAGCACTCCGGAGCAAACGCATGGCAAGACGCAAACCCGCCCCTGGAAAACCCGGTCCCGGGCCTCGAAGAGCCGGCAGCCAGAATGGCAGCGGTGAGTTGAGAATCATTGGCGGCGAATGGCGCAGCCGTAAACTGCGTTTCCCGGATGCCGGCGGCGTTCGGCCCAGTCCGGCACGAACTCGGGAAACCCTGTTCAACTGGCTGAACTTTTATCTTGCGGGCAGTGATTGCCTGGATCTGTTTGCCGGGTCCGGCGCGCTGGGCCTTGAAGCCTTGTCCCGTGGCGCCGCCCACGCCACGCTGGTGGATCACACACCAGCACTGGCCCAGGCACTTCGGGACAACTTACGGCTGTTAAAGTCAGAAAAGGGCACGGTGGTCTGTCAGGACGTGCTGGGCTATCTAAGCAACCGTCAGCGCCCGCCATTCGACCTTGTCTTTATGGACCCACCGTTTCGCCAGGGTTGGCTGGAAAAGCTTTTTCCATTGCTGGAATCCGAGCAGTGGGTAAATCCACGCGGATGGGTTTACCTAGAACACGAAAGCGAACTGCGCACCCCATCTGTGCCGGCCAGCTGGCAGCTGCACCGGCAAAAAACAGCGGGCCAGGTTACCTACAGTCTTTATCGTGTAGAGGCCGGGCGCAGCGAATAGGCCCGCAAGTGGGCCGAAAACTCTTCGAGATAACGAATACCACTTGCTTCGGCGCCTTTACACCACTCCATCAGGGCTTGCAGTTTTTCCTGAGGTTTCAGCCCACGCTTACGCCACAGGGCCTGTAGCTCCTGATTCTTTTCATAGATCTGACGCAGGATTTCGTGGCGCTCCAGCACCGTTTCCAAATGCACCTTCTCGCGCGGCTTGATCAGGGTCACTTCCCGATAGAGCAGCTGCTTCAGCTTGCGATAACGCGGGCGGACCTCATCGTCCATCAGGGCTCGCTGTTGACGCAACACCGGCTCCATCACCCGCTTACGGTACTGGCGCATGATATCGAAACGGCTATTGGTAATGGCCTGCACAGTGTCCACATCCACTTCCTGCTTTCCCGGGACATAGTGAGCAATCGGTCGGTAGCCCTTTGGCTTGGCCATACCGAACAACTGGAACAGGCGAATGTAACCCCAGCCAATGTCCACTTCATACCAGCGGCGGGACAGTTTCGCCGAGTTCGGATAAGTATGGTGATTGTTGTGCAGCTCTTCACCACCGATCAGGATGCCCAGCGGCGATATATTTCGAGCATTATCAGCACATTCATAGTTACGATACCCGATGTAGTGACCAATACCGTTAACCACACCGGCCGCCCACACAGGGATCCACATCATCTGCACAGCCCAGATCCAGATACCATTTACCCCAAACAACATCAGGTTGATCACCGCCATCAGAGTAATGCCGAGAAATTTGTGGGGGGTATAGATCTTGCGCTCCATCCAGTCTTCCGGTGTGCGCTGGCCGTATCGCTCAAGCGTTTCCGGCGTTGCTGACGCGGCATAGAGCTCTGCGCCTTCCAGCAGAACCTTGCGGATACCCAGAATAACCGGACTGTGGGGGTCGTCTTCAGTTTCACATTTTGCGTGGTGCTTACGGTGGATGGCCGTCCACTCTTTGGTGTTCTGTGCCGTGGTCAGCCACAACCAGAAACGGAAAAAATGCTTCAACACCGGATGCAGATCCAGTGCGTTGTGGGCCGAATGGCGGTGCAGGTACAGCGTAACGCTGACGATAGTGATATGAGTCATCACCAGGGCAACTGCAATCAGCTGCCATACGGAAAGGTCTAGCAGACCATTAAACCACATAAATTATCCTCAAAAATCAATCATCTTCGAAAAGCGATACTGCAGGGGTTTTCGCTGACACTCGAAGGCGGGTCTTCGTCGACCACTTTAGCGTACAGCTGTACGCTTGAACAACCGTGTTTGGCTGACTTTTTGTTACTGATTACACTTGGCAGCTCAATCTTTTCATTATGCCCTTCATCGCGGAGGCTCCATGCCTGAATTACCTGAAGTTGAAACCACCCGTCAGGGCATTGCGCCGCATTGCGAAGGCCAAATCATAACCAGGGTACTGGTGCGCAACGGCAGACTTCGCTGGCCGGTCCCCGATGACCTTGCTGCCCGCCTTCAGGGCCAGGTTATTCGCACGGTAGAACGCCGGGCTAAATACCTGTTTTTACATTTTGACAAGGGTACCGTTATTGTCCACTTAGGTATGTCCGGAAGCCTGAGAGTCATCACCGACAACACCCCGGCCATGAGTCACGACCATGTTGAACTCACCCTCGATAACGGACGCATTCTGCGCTTCAACGATCCCCGTCGCTTCGGCTGCTGGCTGTGGACCGACGACTGTAGCGCTCACCCTCTGATCCGGGACCTGGGGCCGGAACCGCTATCAGAAGCCTTCAGCGGGGCCTGGCTGTTTCGTCTATCACGAGGCAAACAGGCCCCGATAAAATCGTTCATCATGGATAACCATGTGGTCGTCGGCGTGGGCAATATCTACGCCAACGAAGCTCTCTTCAAAGCGGGCATTCACCCGAAACGCAAAGCTGGCCGCATCAGTCTTGATCGCTATCACAGGCTGGCAAGCGCCATTAAGGAAACCCTCAGCGCTGCCATTTTAATGGGCGGCACCACCCTTCGGGATTTTGTTAACAGCGATGGCAAGCCTGGCTATTTCGCGCAATCGCTGCTCGTTTATGGCCGCGGTGGCGACAATTGCGCCGAATGCCACAGCACTCTCAAAGAGGTACGCATGAACAATCGTTCTACGGTTTATTGCCCCCGTTGCCAGCGGTAACCTGGCACAATCCGGATAACGTCACACTTTAGACCGAAAAACCGTTTGAAATTGCGGCAATATGATTCATAGTTAACAAAGAATTAACAGGAGAGTATAACCATGATCCGCACGATTTCCCGCACACTGGTGGCGACCGTCGCCGCCTGTTTACTGGCGTTTTCCTCTCTCGGCCACGCCCGCGCGGTTGACGAAAGCCCGTCCGCACTGGCCATGACTGCCGACGCCGTCATTCTTCGCCCGGCCCTGCTGGCAACCACCATTGTGGGCACTGCGGTTTACCTTGTATCCCTGCCGTTTTCTGCCCTGGGTGGAAATGCTGGCGAAGCGGGTGAAGTACTGGTGGTCGGGCCGGCCAAGGCCACCTTTGTACGTTGTCTGGGCTGCACCCGCAGCGGCCGCAAGCCGGACACCGTTGAGCAGTCCAACGACTGAGAGCGACCTTCGGTCCGTAGAATCCCGGCTTGCCAGACACCGGAAACTGAGGCAGCCTGAAGAAAATTCTTCAGGCTGTTTTGTTTATGGTGGATTGGTCAACACTCGATACCGTGTTTCTGGATATGGACGGAACACTGCTGGATCTGCATTTTGACTCTCACTTCTGGCTTGAGCATCTGCCGAAGCGTTATGCAGAACATTTCGACCTGCACCCACAACGAGCAAAAGACCAGCTCATTGCCATGATCATGGCCGAACGGGGCTCCCTGAACTGGTACTGTACTGATTACTGGAGTGAGCGGCTCGCTGTCGATATCAACCACCTGAAACAAGAGGTGAGCGACCGCATCGGCTACCGGCCTCATGTCCGGGATTTTCTGACTGCTCTGCGTAAAACCGGGCTCCGTTCCGTCATTGTGACCAACTGTCACCCAGACCCGCTGGCCCTGAAACTCAGCAGAACCGGTCTGGATCAACACGTGGACGCCGTCGTATCCAGTCACGAGCTCGGCAAGCCCAAAGAGGACCAGGATTTCTGGCGAGACCTGGCACACCGAATTCCTTACCGACACGATAAGACACTGATGATCGACGACAGCTTTCCTGTATTGGAGAGCGCCCAACGAGCCGGTATGGGCCAATGTCTTGCCATTCTGCAACCCGACAGCACCCAGGCAGCCAACCCCCACCATCCTGATATCCCGGGCATTCATCATTTTGACGAAGTATTGCCTTCTCTCCGTTCGCTCCGGGCACTGCCATCGGAATGATCGGGCGGTTATAATTCACCAAGAGACGCAAGGGTTGGCTTCAGGGCAGGCCCACAGGTGAGGAGATATGACGGCAACAAACGCTGACGACCAGAAGGTTCGGCTCGACAAATGGCTATGGGCCGCCCGCTTTTACAAAACCCGCTCACTGGCGAAAGAGGCCATTGAAGGCGGCAAGGTACACTACAACAGCCAACGCACTAAACCGGGAAAGGTTGTAGAAGCCGGCGCAAAAGTCACTCTGCGCCAGGGCTGGCAGGAAAAAATCATTGTTGTTGACGACGTCAGCGGGCGCCGCCGGAGTGCCCCGGAGGCCCAGAAGCTCTATCACGAAACCGAAGACAGCACCAAGAAGCGGGAAGAGCTGGCCTGGCAGCGCAAAACCATGCAAGCCGCCCAATTACCGCCAGCGCGTCGACCCAGCAAGAAAGACCGCCGTAATATCCAGCGCTTCCGGGATCAGAACGGCCTGTAATACCTCTCTGCCCTCAAGGGCACCGATACCAAATTGACCGACAGCTTCAGGAGACACCATGGCATCCCGAGATCAGTTTCAGCGTTTTATCTTTGAGCACAGCCAGGTTCGGGGTGCCTGGGTGCAACTGGGCGACAGCTTCAGCGACATTTCCAGCAAGGCGCCCTACCCGGACTCTGTACGGCAACTATTGGGTGAGTCACTGGTGGCGAGCGTGCTGCTGAGCAGCACCCTCAAATTTCAGGGCACGGTGTCCCTACAGGCAGCCGGTGACGGCGCACTGCGCACTCTGATGTCAGAGTGCAGCCATGACCGCCATATTCGCGGACTGGCCCGCTTCGACGAGCAAGCCGTCAGCGGCGAATCCCTGCACGAGCTGCTGGGCCACGGCCGGATGGCGATTACCATCACCCCGGATCAGGGGCAGAGGTACCAGGGTGTAGTTCCCCGGGAAGCGGACACCCTGGCAGGATGCCTGGAGGAATACTTTGAACGTTCCGAGCAGCTGGCCACCAGTCTGTTCCTGTTTGCCAATGAAGACACTGCCGCCGGGCTCCTCCTGCAGCGACTGCCCGGACACACTGAAGAAGACGATGACCTGTGGAATCGGGTTAATCACCTGGCACGCACCGTCAAGGCCGAGGAGCTGCTCAGTCTCGACAGCGAAACGCTGCTGCACCGTCTGTTCAACGAAGAAACCGTTCGCCTGTTCGATCCCGAGCCGGTGGCCTTCCGCTGCAGCTGCTCCCGGGAACGCACTCTGGGAGCTCTGGAGGCGATCGGCAAGGAAGAGTGCTACAGCATTCTGGATGAACAGGGCAGCATCAACATGGATTGCCAGTTCTGCCACGCAAACTATCGCTTTGATAGAAATGATATTGACCATCTTTTCACCGGTCATACGCTACACTAATCACTTTGTTAAATTGCCTGAAAACCGCTGCTGGCGCGGCTTTCAGGGCAGTCGTTTTTTACCGGCGTCTCTGGCATAATAGCGCGCCTGAATTGACCCGATTGTTCAGATTTCCGCCAACTTTTTGGAACAACGGCCTGAGCAATCACTAAGACATCCCAAGGGCGAGGTCGAAGTGAGCAACACTTATAATGATCTGAGTACAGCAAGACTGGTCGAACTGGCATTGGCAAGGAACGAAGGCCAGCTTGCAGCTAACGGTTCTCTGGTGGTTACCACCGGCGAGCGCACTGGCCGGTCCCCCATGGACCGCTTTATCGTCCAGGAGCCCAGCACCTCTGACGATATTCATTGGGGTCCAATCAACCGCCC
>Ga0079223_10002862_pt1 | contig 10794 bp, 11 predicted proteins | sample Stecom2011_FD_75072 | JGI IMG/M metagenome (GOLD analysis project Ga0079223, IMG submission 75072) | Agricultural soil microbial communities from Utah to study Nitrogen management - Steer compost 2011 | ecosystem: Environmental > Terrestrial > Soil > Agricultural land | place: USA: Utah...
ATGAAGTTGCGCGCGATGCGTCGGGTAGAATGCGCCGATTCTACACGGACGGGCAGCTTTTCTGGGAGAACACATGCACATCCACATTCTCGGTATTTGCGGCACGTTCATGGGTGGGGTGGCGCTGCTCGCACGCGCGGCCGGGCATACCGTGACCGGATGCGACGCGAACGTTTATCCGCCGATGAGTACCCAGCTGGAGGAGCAGGGGATTCGTCTGATCGAGGGCTTCGAGGCCGAACAGGCGGAAATCGGCGCGGATCTGTTCGTGGTCGGCAATGCCGTGTCGCGGGGCAATCCGCTGCTTGAGGAGATTCTCGATCGCGGCCTGCCGTACACCTCGGGTCCCCAATGGCTGGCCGAGCACGTGTTGGCGGGGCGCTGGGTGCTTGCCGTGGCGGGGACGCACGGTAAAACCACCACAAGCTCGATGCTTGCATGGATGCTGGAATGCGGCGGATTGAAACCGGGCTTTCTGATCGGCGGTGTGCCGGGAAATTTCGGCATTTCGGCTCGCTTGGGCGAGACGCCGTTCTTCGTCATCGAGGCGGACGAATACGACACCGCCTTTTGCGACAAGCGCTCGAAGTTCGTGCATTACCGTCCACGCACCGCCGTGCTGAATAACCTGGAATTCGACCATTCGGATATTTTTCCGGATCTGGCGGCCATCGAGACGCAATTCCATCATTTCGTGCGCACGGTGCCGCGTTCGGGCCGGATCATTTCGAACGCTGCTGAAGCCAGCCTGAGCCGCGTGCTTGAGCGTGGTTGCTGGTCCGAGATCGAATATTTTGGTGGCGCCCAATGGTCGGTGGAAACACCGACTGAAGGGGAGGCGGAGTTTGCGTTCAACGGCAAATTTCTGGGGCGCACAAAAATGCCGATGCCGGGGCGTCACAATCTCGACAACGCCGTTGCGGCAGTGGCTGCGGCGCGCCATGTCGGCGTTCCGCCGGAAGTCGCGATCGAGGCGCTGGCACAGTTTCACGGCGTGCGTCGCCGAATGGAAACGCGCGGCACGGTTCGCGGAGTGACGGTGTATGACGATTTTGCCCATCACCCGACCGCGATTGAACTGACCATTGAGGGCTTGCGCCGACGGAGCTCGACCGGACGCATTCTCGCGGTGCTCGAGCCGCGCTCGAACACCATGAAACTGGGCGTGATGAAGGCGCGTCTGGCCCATAGCCTGAACGGCGCGGACGCAGTGTATTGCTATGCCAACGGACTGGAGTGGGATGCTGCTGAAGCGCTCGAACCACTCGGTGAGCGAGTGGGCGGGGTGTTTGTCGATCTCGACGCGCTGGTGGCCTCGGTGGTTGCCGCGGCACAGCCGGGCGACCATGTGCTGGTCATGAGCAACGGCGGTTTTGGCGGCGTGCACGAACGTTTGTTGCGTGCGTTGGCCCTTTGAAACGTCGTGAAATCATGGCGCGCGGCGCGCATTCCTTGACCTGTCGCATTGCAGGATTCAGGAGCGGCGCGCCGCGCGATGTGGCGTTTTCTCAGCTTTCGGGAGGATCGCTGCGTGCTGCGACATCCAGACGGGCGGCCTCTTCATCGGAGATGATCTCGAAGACGCGCACCACTTTCTGTACGTTGCGCGTGGTGCGCGCGATTTCGGTGGCGGCATCGGCTTCGGCGCGGGTGACCAGCCCCATCAAATATACCGTGTTCAGCTCAGTGACGACCTTGATGAGATTGGCCGCTACGTCCGGCGAATCGAACAGGCGGGTCTTGACCATGGAGGTCAGCATTGCGTCATTGCCCTGTTCGGTCAGCGTTGCCCGGCCGGCTACCTGAAGTTCGTTGGCAACGCCGTTGACGTGGTCGACGCGGTAAACGATGTCTTCGGCCTGCTTGCGCATGGATTCGTCCGGCACCTGGCCGGTCAGCAACACATTGCGGTTGTACGAAACCACCGAAATCTTGGCGGCGTTGCCGAGTTCTTCCTTCAGGGCGCGGCGTGCTTTCCACTCAATGCCTTCGTCTTCGACGTACGCGCCGCTGGTGCGGCGGTCCGTATAGACCATGGCGGCTCCGGTGGCGGCGCCGCCAACCACGAGCGGGGCACAGGCTTGCAAGGCGGGCAGGGTGGCGCCGGCAGTGAGTGCGAGCAGCAGGGCGCGGCGTTGCGGTTGGGCTTGTTTTTCCGGCTTCATTCCTCGACTCCAAGTAATAGACAATCGATTCCGTCACACAAACAGTGCAATACGACCAGATGAACTTCCTGGATGCGGGCCGTGCGATCGGACGGGACACAGATATGAACATCGGTCGGCTTGAGCAATCCGGTGATCTCACCGCCGTTTTTGCCGGTCAGCGCGATGACGCGCATGTCGCGTTCATGAGCGGCGTGAATCGCCTCAATGACGTTGGGCGAATTGCCGCTCGTCGAAATGGCCAGCAGAACGTCGCCCGGTTGGCCGAGCGCCTGGATCTGCTTGGAGAAGATCTGTACGTACTCATAATCGTTGGCGATCGACGTCAGGATCGAGCTGTCGGTCGTCAGGGCGATTGCGGCGAGCGGCGGGCGCTCCATTTCGAAACGATTGACCAGCTCCGCAGCAAAGTGTTGCGCATCGGCGGCGGAACCGCCGTTGCCGCAAGCGAGGATTTTGCCGTTGTCGAGCAAACACTGGGTGGTCGCTTCGATCCCTTCGGCAATCGGAGCGGCGAGCCGGATGAGCGCATCTTGCTTGACGCGGATGCTGTCTTCGAACTGGCGGGTGATGCGTTGACTAAGGTCCATGGCTATGCGCGAAAGGCGTCGTCGAGAGGGCGAAAGTCTAGCAGATCGCAGGATTTCCGGATGCGTGTCAAAAGCTTGTCAGAGTATGCCGGGCGTATTTGTAGACAGTGTGATGCTTTACATCGCGTTACGATGAATCGGTCTCAAAGGCGCCGCAAATCCAGATGATCGCGGCTTCGTCGAGCCGATCCATGAGTACGGCGTCAAAACGCATTGGACGGGTGGCGTGAGCGCGGCCGGTGTTGGCCAGCCACCAACGTGCTGCCGCGATGATGCGTCGTTGTTTGGTCGGGGTGATGCTGGTGGCGGCATCGCCGAAACGGCCCGGCGTGCGCAACCGGACTTCGACGAAGACGAGCGTGTCGCGATCCTGACAGATCAGATCGATTTCACCACGGCGGCAACGGACCTGGCGCGCCAGCGTGATCAGCCCCTGGCGGGTGAGAAAACGCGCGGCAAGTTGCTCGGCTGCGTTGCCCCGAGCTTGCGTGTTGTCCCGGCCACGGTCGAGAATGCGGCTTCTTCCTGTTCCGAAGATGTGCTTCATGCGCGAACCCGCGAGTTTTCTTTCCAGTACGCCGTCATTGTATGTGGTCGCCACGCCGATCGGTAATCTGGCCGACCTGAGCCGGCGCGCATTGGGCGTGCTGGCCCAGGTGGATGTGGTTGCAGCCGAGGATACGCGCCACAGCCGCCGGTTGTTTGATGCAAATGACCTGCGTACGCCACTTATTGCGTTGCACGAGCATAATGAGCAGCAGGCGGCGTCCCGGCTTATTGATGAACTCGCGGCCGGGCGTCACGTGGCGCTGATCAGTGATGCCGGCACGCCGGGCGTCTCGGATCCGGGCGCGCGCGCCGTGGCACGAGTGCGCGCGGCCGGCTTCCCGGTTGTGCCGGTGCCGGGGCCCTGTGCGGCAATTGCCGCGCTGTCAGTGTCGGGGCTGGGCGAAGAGGGGTTCCGTTTCGTTGGTTTTTTGCCACCCAAGTCCGCGGCACGGCGCAGCGCCCTGGAAGCGCTGGTCGACTGTCCGGTGGCGTCGGTATTCTACGAATCTCCGCACCGCATCGTGGAATGTGCGGAAGATTTGCTGGCCGTGCTGGGAGGCGGGCGTGAGATTGTGGTCGCGCGTGAGTTGACCAAGCTGCATGAACAGAGCGCCCGGATGCCGCTCGAAGCGTTGCCCGCCTGGTTGGATGCCGATGCGGATCGGCGACGCGGCGAATTTGTGCTGGTGGTTTCCGGCGCGCCCCGTACAGAGGGGCTGGATGCGGCGACCGAGCATGTGCTGTCACTGCTGCTCGCCGAACTGCCGGTGAAAAGCGCGGCCAAGCTCGCCGCCGAAATTACCGGGGCGGCGCGCAACCGTTTGTATGCGCGCGCGCTCGAACTGAAGAACAGTGGGACAGAATAAGGTTTCCGCTTCACCCGAAGGATTTTTTCATGCAAAGCATCACCATTGTCCGGCCTGACGACTGGCACCTTCATGTGCGCGACGGGCGTGACGCGCTGGAGGCGGTCGTGCCGCACACTGCCGCGCGTTTTGGCCGTGCAATCATCATGCCCAATCTGCGTCCGCCGGTGGTGAGCACCGAACAGGCGTTGGCCTATCGCGAACGCATTCTTGCGGCGGTGCCGGAAGGCAGTGACTTTCAGCCGCTGATGACCTTGTATCTGACCGACAACATGGCGCCGGAAGAAATTGACCGCGCGGCCGACAGCGGTGCCGTGGTTGCGCTGAAGCTGTATCCGGCAGGCGCGACGACGAATTCCGATTCGGGCGTGACGGACATTGCCGGGGTGTATCCGGTGCTCGAGCGCATGCAGGAACGCGGCCTGGTGCTGTGCGTTCACGGCGAGGTGACCGATGCCGACGTGGATGTGTTTGATCGGGAGCACGTCTACATTGAACGTGTGCTCGAACCGCTGGTGCGTCGTTTCCCGGATCTGCGCATCGTTTTCGAGCACATCACGACTTCCGCAGCGGTCGAGTTCGTGCGGGCGCATGAACGTAACGTGGGCGCAACCATCACGCCGCACCATCTGTTGATGAATCGCAATGCGATTTTTGCCGGCGGTATCCGTCCCCATCACTATTGCTTGCCCGTGCTCAAGCGCGAGCAGCACCGTCGCGCGCTGGTTGAGGCGGCGACTTCGGGTGATGCCCGTTTCTTTCTCGGCACGGATTCCGCGCCGCACGCCCAGGACGACAAGGAATCCGCCTGCGGCTGCGCAGGGTGCTATGTGGCGCATGCCGGTATCGAGTTGTACGCTGAGGTGTTTGCACGGGCGGGGGCGCTGGATCGGCTGGAGGCTTTTGCCAGCCTCAATGGCCCCGCGTTTTATGGGCTCGCGCCGAATTCCGGGCGCATCACGTTGGTGAGGGAATCATGGGCCGTGCCGGAATCGTATCCGTGGGTGGACGGGAAAAAAGTCGTGCCGCTGCACGCTGGCGAGACGCTCCCGTGGCGCATGCTGCCGGCCTGAGCGTGCGCTGGCTGGGTTTGCTGTTCTGCGTGCCGCTGCTTGTGGCGTGCGAAAACAGCGCCAGCTCGTTCATGGTCGATAGTCGGGAGCACTCCGTCTCCTTGCTGAGGGAGCAGCCGTATTTCTGGGACGGCACGGTCAACCAGTCTCTGGTCGTGTCGCGACTGCCGCATTGCCAGCGCAAGGTCGCGATTTATCCGGATGAAACGACGCTGACCCCGATCGAGGTGTTTGCCGTCGGCAATCGCCTGTGGGCGTTGCATCAGGGGCCGCACTGGTATCTCGTCAGTACCGAGCATTGCGCGGTGCAGGATTGGAAGAATGCCTCCACGGAACTGCCGGGGGCCAGGGTCGGCGCCTTCCTGTTGCGTGACGGCGCGCCCGTCTTCGTTGCCGGCGATTAAGCGTCGGGCGCAGCGTATAATGATTGCGGAAGTTCGCCAGGCAATCGCTGCGCGCCTTGTTGCGCGGAGAGGAAAGTCCGGGCCCCGCAGAGCAGGATGCCGGCTAACGGCCGGGCGCCGTGAGGCGACGGAAAGTGCAGCAGAGAGCAGACCGCCGATGGCGGCCCGATGCATGAAGGGGCTGTCGCGTATGCGGCAGTGTCAGAGAGGGCGAAAGCCATCTCTGACCGCACAGGCAAGGGTGAAAGGGTGCGAAACCGAGCGCGAGCAAGGTTTCGGGCGACGTGAAAACGACGTCAGGTAAGAGCTCACCGCGGGACTGGTAACAGGACCGGCACGGTAAACCCCATCCGGGGCAAGGCCAAATAGGGGAGTAATGGCGTGGCTCGCGCTGCTCCCGGGTAGGCTGCTGGAGGGCCGTGGTAACGCGGCTCCTAGAGGAATGATTGCCCAGACATGAACGGCGTGCTGTTCGTGTCTCGACAGAACCCGGCTTATCGGCGAACTTCCCATTTTTTCCAACGGTCGCGCAGACATTGCGCGGCCGTTTTTTATTTTCCCCACGCTTCGACACCTTTCGCTGACGTGCTCTGCGTCGGTGAGGTTCTTTCTCCGCCTTCGAGTGTTGAACGTTGATTTTTCAGCATTTCCCCGGAGTTTGTAAGGAAATGGTAAGTCATTGTGCAGCAACGAAAAAGACGCTTGAAGAGGCTTGACCGAGGGATTTCTTTACTCTAGAGTGGGGCCGGGTGGAAAAAAGTGGGGCTGAGTGGATGTTTTCCGTTTGGCCCGTCCAGATCTCAGGGGGGTGGGATGTTCCAAGGTGCCGCCGCGCTCAGTGTTGATGCGAAGGGCCGCATGGCGATCCCTTCGCGGCATCGTGACGCCCTCGTTCCCGACGGCGCGCCCCTCGTCATCACGGCCCATCCCCATCGTTGTCTGCTCGTTTATCCAGAAGCTGCGTGGGAGCCGATCCGGCAACAGATCTCGGCGATGCCCGGTCTGGATCAACGCACCGCTACGCTCAAGCGTTTGCTGGTGGGTTTCGCGCAGTGTGAAACGCTCGACAGCGCCGGCCGCGCATTGATCGCGCCGTCGTTGCGGCAGTGGGCAGGATTGGAAAAACAGGTCTGGCTGGTGGGGCAGGGCTCGCATTTCGAACTGTGGTCTGAAGCCGGCTGGCTGGCGCAACAGGAAGCCATGCAGGCGCTCGACGGTGATGCCTTGCCGCCGGGTTTTGAGAGTCTGGCGCTATGAGCGGCGCAGAGCGTGACCATGTCACGGTCCTGCTCGCCGAGGCAGTCGATGCGCTGGGGGTGAAGCCCGACGGCGTCTATGTCGATGGCACGTTTGGACGCGGCGGACACAGCCGACGGATTCTTGCGCAGCTTGGCCCGCACGGACGATTGATCGCGTTTGACCGTGATCCGGTCGCGATTGAAGCGGGCAAGTCAATCGACGACTCGCGTCTGACGCTGGTGCATGCGCCGTTTTCGGAACTGGCTGAAGAACTGGATGCGCTCGGAGTGGGGCGCGTCGATGGTGTGCTGCTCGATCTGGGCGTGTCGTCACCGCAATTCGACGAGCCGTCGCGCGGCATGAGTTTTCGTTTTGATGCGCCACTGGATATGCGCATGGATACCAGTCGCGGGCAGACCGCCGCGCAATGGCTGGCCCATGCAGAAGTGGCTGAAATCAGGGAGGTGCTGAAAGGCTATGGCGAAGAACGGTTTGCTCATGCGATTGCAAAGGCGCTTGCAGCTGCTCGGGAGCGGGGGGCTGTCGAGACCACTGGACAACTTGCCGCGATCGTGGAAAAAACGGTCCGTACACGCGAGCCGGGGCAGCATCCGGCGACGCGGAGCTTTCAGGCTATACGGATTTTCATCAATCAAGAGCTCGAGGAGCTGAAACAGGTTCTGCCCGTCGTGATGGAACGGCTGGTAGAAGGCGGCCGTCTGGTCGTGATCAGTTTTCACAGTCTCGAGGATCGAATCGTCAAACGTTTCATGCGCGGCGAGGCACGACCGGACACCGGCCCGAAAAATCTGCCGTTGCGCGCACATGAACTGCCGCAGCCGCGCTTGCGACTCGTGGGTCGGGCCCAACGGCCCGGCAAGGCGGAAGTCGACGCAAACCCGCGGGCACGCAGCGCGGTGATGCGGGTGGCCGAACGCATCGGGGTGGTGGCATGACGCGGGTAGAGATGCTGCTTGCCTGCGCTGCGGTCGTCAGTGCTCTGGGCGTGGTGTCGTCTCAACACCAGGCGCGCAAGCTGTATACCGAATTTGAACGCGAACAAGCGCGTGCGCACCAATTCGAAGTCGAATGGGGGCAGCTCCAGCTGGAGCACAGCACGCAGGGCGCACTGGCGCGCATTGAAGGCATTGCGCGTGAGCGCATCGGCCTGGCCGAGCCGTCCTCAGGGCGCATTGTCGTGGTTGGAGAAGGACTATGACGATCCGTCGCCTGGTGACCTTCAATCATAATCCCTTGCTCGAACGCGGTCTTGAAGGCTGGCGTGCGCGGCTGGTGCTGGGCCTGATTCTGCTTGGGTCGCTGGCGCTGATCGCGCGCGCTGCGTGGCTGCAAGGCTTTAACGACGACATGCTGAAGGCGCAGGGCGAGCAGCGTTATACCCGCACCTTGGCGGTGCCCGCCACGCGCGGCCGGATCACCGATCGTAACGGCGACGTTCTTGCAGTGAGTTCGCCGGTGCGCGCGATTTGGGCCATTCCGCAAGACGCCCGTCTTGAACCCGCCGAAGCGCGGGAACTGGCGGAATTGCTGGGTACGGAAGTTGAACGACTCAATCGCCTCCTTGCGAGTGAACGCCCACGCGTTTATCTGCATCGCCAGGTTTCACCCGAGCGGGCACGTAAAATCGCGGAAATGAAATTGGCCGGCATCCATCAGGATCCGGCCTATCGGCGTTTCTATCCGGTTGGCGAGGTCACCGCCCACCTGGTGGGGTTCACCAATATCGATGAACTCGGTCAGGAGGGGATGGAGCGGGCGTTCAACGACGTTCTGCGCGGAGAGGCCGGTGCGCGGCGGGTGATTCGCGATAACCGCGGGCGCATCATCGAGGATGTCGAGTTGTTGCGCGCGCCGCGCGACGGAGAGGATCTGGCGCTGTCGATCGACAACCAGATCCAGTTCATTGCCTATTCCGCGCTGAAACAGGCAATGCAGGAACATCGTGCCAAGGCGGGTTCGGCGGTCGTGCTCGACGTGCGTACCGGCGAAGTGTTGGCACTGGTTAACGCACCGACGTTCAACCCCAACAACCGCAGCGGCTTGTCGGGTACGCAGTTGCGCAACCGCGCGCTGACGGATCTGCATGAGCCGGGTTCGACCGTTAAACCGTTCATCGCGGCGATGGCGATCGAGGCCGGCCACGTTCTGCCGGACACCGAGGTAGATACCGATAATGGGCGGATCCGGATCGGACGCGCGGTCATTTCCGACGTGAGCGACCGCGGCATGCTGACGGTGTCGGAGGTGATCCAGAAATCCTCCAACGTGGGCGTGGTCAAGATGGCGATGGATTTTGAGCCGGAGCCAATGTGGGAGCTGTTCGACAGTATTGGCATGGGACGTCGATTGGCGCTGGATTTTCCCGGCGCGGCGAATGGCCTGTTGCGCTCGGCGGATCGCTGGCGGCCGATCGAACAGGCGACGATGTCCTTCGGCCATGGCTTGTCCACAACGCTGATGCATATGGCGCGCGCTTACCTCGCGTTTGCTCGCGAGGGCGATCTGTTGCCGATTTCCCTCCTCAGGCGCGACGCACCGCCGACCGAAAGCAGCCGGATTTTCAAACCGGAAACCGTCTATATGGTGCGCGAAATGCTTGAGCGTGCAGTCGGGCCGGAAGGCACCGGGCAGCGCGCGAGCGTTACCGGATATCGCGTCGCGGGCAAGACCGGTACTGCGCACAAGCTGGTGGATGGGCAGTACGCGAATAAATACATGGCGTCTTTCATCGGCTTTGCGCCGGTATCGAATCCGCGCATTGTCGTGGCGGTGATGATCGATGAGCCCTCTGCGGGCAAGCACTACGGTGGCGTCGTCGCTGCGCCGGTATTTGCGCGCATCACCGAGGGCGCGTTGCGCTCGCTCGGCGTCGCGCCGGATGCACCGCTGGCGCCGCTGCATCTGGCGGACGGCCCGGTCGCGGGAGAACGCATGTGAACCGCGAATACGCCATTGATCTGATTGCGCAATTGCGCACCGCCGGAGCCGAAGTGTGTGGCGGCGCGGCGGATTCGCGCGCGATCCGGCCGGGCAACGTGTTTTTTGCCTGGCCCGGCGCGAAGGGGGATGGGCGCAAACATGTTGCCGATGCCGTGGCAAACGGCGCCGTTGCGGTGTTGTGGGAACGCGGCGATGGCCTCGCACCGGTCGAGTGTGGCGTGCCGGTGATCGAGGTGGAAAACCTGCGTGCAAGGGCGGGCTGGATTGCCCACGAACTGTACGACAAACCTTCTGAAGACTTGTGGGTGGTTGGCATTACCGGCACCAACGGCAAAACGACGACGAGTCGCTGGGTCGCTCAGGCACTGGGGGCGCTGGACGTGCCCTGCGGGGTGATTGGCACGCTCGGCAAAGGTTTCCCGGATCAGCTCGAAACGCTTGGCAATACCACGCCGGATGCAGTCTTGCTGCACCGTACGCTGAAGGAACTGGCCGAGCGTGGCGCGGCGGGCGTGGCGGTGGAAGTGTCTTCCATCGGTCTGGACCAGGAACGTGTGGCCGGCGTCGATTTTGACGTCGCGGTGTTCACCAATCTGAGTCGCGACCATCTTGAATACCACCGCACGATGGAGGCCTACTCCGAAGCCAAGGAGCGGCTGTTCGACTGGCCGCGTCTGGATTGCGCGGTGATCAATATTGATGATGCGTTCGGCGCTGCGCTGGCGGCCCGGTTGACGGCTCGCGGTCAGCGCCTGATCGCTTGTTCGCAGCGTGCAGATACATACGGCGACGCGCCAGTGTTGCGCGCGAAACCGCTGGGTGTTGTGCCGTCGGGCATCCGTTTCACGGTGTGCGAAAACGCCGACGAGGCCGAAGTGGCGCTTGCCGCGGTGGGCGAATTCAATGTGGCCAATGCCCTCGCGGTGATCGGTGTATTGCGCGCGCGC
>Ga0079223_10002863_pt1 | contig 10785 bp, 8 predicted proteins | sample Stecom2011_FD_75072 | JGI IMG/M metagenome (GOLD analysis project Ga0079223, IMG submission 75072) | Agricultural soil microbial communities from Utah to study Nitrogen management - Steer compost 2011 | ecosystem: Environmental > Terrestrial > Soil > Agricultural land | place: USA: Utah...
AGAAATAAAGGTGTTATCCAAGGATGGTATAATCATAGTGACAGCTATTATGCATACCTAGGGGAAAAAGTTTTAGACAAATACCTTGAAAATCAAATTGGCTTAAACCAATAAAATGAATTTCAAATTAATTAAGCATACATTAATTTATGGGCTGTCACCATATGTGCCTAGATTATTAGGTGTGTTTATATTACCCATAATTACAAAAGATTTAACAGAATTAGATTATGGTGTATACGGAATAATTTTAGCTTTTGTTGCAGGAATAGAAGTTCTTAAAGATTTAGGATTAAATTTAATTTTATACAATTCACACACCCAAATGCCTAGACAATTCAAATGGATGTGGCGATCCATTTATGGCTTTTTAATGTTATGGAATATAGTTTATGCTTTTTTAGCTGCTGGGTTAATATATTTAATTGTTCCACCTGAAGCTAAGGATAACGTTTTTCTTATTATGGTTCTTAATGTGTTACCTATCATTTTATTTGGACCAACGGCTTTGTTAGGCCGAGTTTATTTCCAGATGGAAGAACGACCACGTCAGATAGCATGGCGAACTATAGTTTTTGGTGTTTTAACAATATTGCTAAATCTATATACTATATCATATTTAAAACTTGGTTATATGGGGTGGTTTTGGTCTACCTGTATTGTTACAATTGGTTTAAATGCTTCTTTTTGGTATCCTATAAATAAAAAACATAAAATTACACCAATCTTAAATTTCAAATGGAGACTTATAAAAAACAACTTAAAAGTCTCCTTGCCAACAGTTCCACATTACTACTCTAGTTACGTAATGCAAACTAGTGATAAAGTGATTTTGAATTTAATGAATGTTAATACAGGTGCGGTAGGGAACTATACCTTTGCTGGTAGTTTTGCCGGGTATTTTAATCAATTAGGAAATGCAGTAGGACAGGCATCGAGGTCTACACTGAATAAGAACAATAAAAACGGAGACTACCTTGCGAATAGAGATTTAATTTTTAAAGTTCAACTGTTTTTTTTCGCAGCTACTTTTATTAGTTGTATTTGGCTAAAGGAAATATTTTCGATACTTATTAATAATGATGGGTTAGCAGCTACTTATCCTTACGCAATAATTTTAATAATGGCCGCGAATTACAGACCAATGTATTTAGGGGCTTCAAATTATGTTTTTTATATTCAAAAAACTAAGAATCTATTATATGTAACTGTTGCAGCTTCTCTAATTTCAATTTTTCTAAATTTAATTTTGATACCTCAATGGGGGATTTTCGCTGCAGTTTTTACAACCTATATTTCTTTAATGTATATGGGCTATTCTGGATATTATTTAAAAGATTTTAAAAAAACAGGGGTTAATTATTATCCGTTAATATGGTTACTTGCAACACTAGTCCTAACTTTCTCAGCATATTATTTAGTGGAATATAGTTTATTGGTGAAAGCTGCTGTGACATTTTCTATAATTTTCATAGGCATTTTCGCTATTATAAAACACCAAAAAAACTAAGAATGAGTGCCTATAAGAATGTAATAAACTCACTATACTTGTATAGAAACGGCTATTTAGAAACTTTAAATAAACAAAGATTTAATGGTATTGTTGGTGGAAATATAATATTTAGGTTGCGCATTATTTTAACTAATACCTTTAAAGAGTTTACACTTCTTTTTGTTAAAAATCCAAAATTAAATATTAAAGGTAAAATAGTTTGTGTTATAAACTCTGCAAATAATTATGAATCTTTAAAGTTCTTAAAATCACCCGGTGTAGTATATTTAAAACCCACAGTTTTAGGAAATAACATTCAAAATGTAATAACATATAGGTTTAAGTCTAAGTTTTTTTATAGTCTTCTTTTTATAATTTATTTGCCGTATATTTTATTAGATAAATTGAATAGAAGAGACCTAATACTTTTGCATAAGGCTTTTGGTTTAACTAGTTTATTTTCAGCATTTTTAAAAAAACAACGACCTCGACTAGTTGTTTTTGCTAATGACCATATCCCGGATGCACGTAGTTTTATTTTAGCGTGTAAGAATTTAGGAGTTAATACAGCATATATTCAGCATGGTTCAGTAAGTAAGTTTTTTCCGCCTTTAGAATTTAACTTGGCACTTTTAGAAAGTCAGTATTCTAAAGATATTTATAAACTAAGTGAAGAAACAAGACCAAGAATTGAACTAATAGGAATACCAAAATTAGATGTCGAGATATTCAAAACAAAAAAACGGACTAAAATTAAAACTGTAGGTGTCGCAATTAATCAAAATGATGATTTGCCAAAAGTTGAAAAACTATTAGAGGTTTTAACCCACAGTGGATATAAAGTTATCTTAAGAAAGCACCCTGCAGATATTAGAAAAATAACTTCTAAAGTTAATATACAAGATGGAAATAACATTGGCGTATTCGACTTTATACACGCATCAGATTTTATAATAGCATCAGATTCTTCAATACATGTTGAGGCTAATAGTCTATTGTGTCGTTCTATTTACTTCAAGATGCATAGTAACCATAAAAAATATGATTATTATGGCTATGTGAAAAACGACTATATTGACGAAGCTAAAACGATAAGTGATTTGTGCCAAAAACTACTGGAATTTGATTATTCAACATTTAATTTCTTTAGCAATAAAATGTTGTATTACAATAGTGCTATGGAATCTAGCCTGTATGGACGATCAAGTGAAGTTTCAAAAGAGATAATTTTAAATAATCCTAAAAATGTAAATGACTAAGTTTAGTGTTGTTATACCAATTCATAATAAGCTTCCACATTTAGAACGATCAATAAACTCAGTTTTAAATCAAACCTTTTCAGATTTTGAATTGATTCTTATTGATGATGCATCAACTGATGGATCATCAAACAAGATTAAGGAGTTCAATGATCCTAGAATAAGTATATATCGACGAGATTCTCCAGGACCAGGAGGATATGCCGCGCGTAATTTGGGAATATCTAAGGCCAAAGGAGAATGGGTTGCTTTTCTAGATGCCGATGATGCTTGGTACCCTATTCACCTCCAAAAGATGCATGAGCTATCTAAAAAATACCCTCAAATAAACTTCATGGGGTGTGGTTGGGAAACCCAAAACGGAGATATAAATGAATCAAATTACTTTTACAAGTTATATAATGAGAAAGGTTTCCTTTCTATATCCTTAATAGATTTTCTTCAAAATGGTCTGAAGAAAAGATTGCCTGTATGTACGATAGTTTCATGTGTAAAAAGAAGCTCACCTATAGTTCTTGAACTTTTCCCTAGTAACTCAAGAGCGCGTAGGGGAGGTGATTTATATGCTTGGTTAAGGTTGATTACCTTTCATAAAGAAATGGTTTGGAGTAATCATATTGGTGCAATTTATTATGTAGATAGTGTGAATATGGTTACAAAAAAATCGCCGTTTTCAATTGAAAATCTTTCTAAATCTACATTTAATAAATTAGCAGTTGGATTAAACACTGAACAATTAGTTTTACTGAAAAAATATTTCAACTTTAGAATTAAAAATGATTTAAAGTCTAGTAAAATACAAGGCTCAAAAATGGAAAACGTTTTAAAAAATATTCATTTTCGTGGAGACCTTTTAAATGCTTTGGTTATTATTCTTTTATATGTGGGACCAGTTAGAAAATTAAGCAACTTAAAAAATAAAATTAAGCGTTAAGCTATGTGCGGAATTTGTGGAGTAATAGATTATAGCCAACAAACATCTTTAGATGTTGCAGATAATATGATTCGGTTATTGAAACATAGAGGGCCGGATGCTCAAAAGTCATTAAAGTATGAATCTGATAATGCAGACATACTTCTGTCTCATGCAAGACTATCAATTATAGATACTAGTGAGATAGCTAATCAGCCAATGGTTTATAAGGGCTTGACAATTGTTTTTAATGGAGAAGTATACAATTTTCAAGAAATAAAAGAAGAACTAATAGCCTTAAATCATTCCTTTATAACAAGTAGCGATACTGAAGTTATTTTACATGCATTTGATCAATGGGGTGAAGATGCAATAAGTAAGTTTAACGGGATGTTTGCTTTTGCCATATTTGATGAAATTGCTCAAAAATTATGGTTAGTTCGAGACCGTTTAGGAGTAAAGCCCTTATATCTTTATAAGAAAGATGGATTATTAATGTTTTCATCTGAGATTAAAGCATTTCATTTACATCCAAAATTCGATAAAAAAATCAACTATTTAGCTGTATATGACTTCTTTGAGAATGAGTATATAACAGGCAAACAGAGTATATATGAATTTGTAAATAGAATCGAATCAGCAACTATTACATGTATTGATTTAAACACGAAGAAAATAGTTTCTAAAAACTATTGGGATATTGATACATTCTTTAGTAAACCTAAATTCAAATATAATTACCAAAAAGCCAAGCAGGAATTAAAAGAAATTCTTAGTTCTGCCTATAATTATAGAATGATTGCAGATGTTCCTGTAGGAGTTTTTTTAAGTGGTGGTTACGATAGCACTTCTGTAGCTGCAATACTTCAGGAAACATCCGGAATTCCTATAAAAACATTTACAATTGGTTTTTATGAAGGAAATAATGAAGCAGAATACGCAAAAGAAACAGCAAAACATTTAAAAACAGACCATACAGAGTATTACTGTACAGAAGCAGAAGCAAAAAGTATTATAAAGGATTTGCCATTTTATTATGATGAACCATTTGCTGATTCATCTCAGATACCAACAATTTTAGTAAGCATGCTAGCAAAGGAAAAAGTGAAAGTTGTATTATCAGCAGATGGTGGTGATGAAATTTTTTCAGGGTATAACATCTACAAGCGGATGAATGAAAGAATTAATAAAATATATAAGTTGCCTGTTTTTTTTAGATTTATCTTAAAACCGTTTTTTTTGTTGGCATATCAATTGACACCTTTATCTAATTATTTAAAGAAAGAGAAGTTTAGAATCTTATCTGAAATAGTTTTACTAGATAAAAATTCAATGGCACAGTATAGTTTTGAAGTAGCAAGGAAAACTCCACGATTAATTTTAAATAAAATTCTAAACCTTGAATCACCAAATAGTACATTCTCAAAATCATATACAAATTTTAAAAATATAAATGACGTATTTTCTTCAATAGATATCAAAGAATATTTAAAAGAAGATATATTAACTAAAGTAGATCGTGCAACTATGTCACAAAGTATAGAAGGGAGAGAGCCAATGCTTGACCATAGAATAATAGAATTTAGCGCACAATTACCAAAAGATTATAAATATGATAATGGAGGAGGGAAGAAAATTCTAAAAGATATTGTTCATGACTACGTTCCAAAAGAAATGATGGAGAGACCCAAGACGGGCTTTTCAATACCCATCACTAAATGGCTAAAAGAAGACTTATCTTATTTAATAGACGATTTTTTATCAAAAGAAGCTTTAAGAAAAGCTAAGATATTCAATGACAAAGAAGTGTTAGAGTTAGTAAGAGTGTTTAAAGCTAAAGATACAATTGTTGATGGTTTAATTTGGAAGATTCTTGTTTTTCAAATGTGGTATAATGAGTGGATTGAAAAACTAAATTAAAAATATAAATTAGATTTAATACTTTTTAAAAGTCTAAAAGCTTATGCTTCAGAAATTTCAAAATACAGCTCTATATTTATACTTTTTCAGTCTTAGTTTTGAAATGTTCAATTTAGGAGGTTTAGGTTCTACATCGAGATTTATAAGTATACTTTATTTGATAGCTATTCTACCAGACATACAATCATATTTAAGGATTGAGAGAATAAGTAAATATATAATCCCTTGGATATTTTTATTCACATACATTGTAATTGTATCTGTAGTTAATTTAAATCAATATACAACATGGGATCATCTTTTTGATACAACTATATTTTTCAATATACTTTTTTATTGGTTTTTAATAAATCATGAAAGGAAAGTGCCTAATACTTTAATAAAAGGATTTATAGCATTTATTTTAAGTTCAATTACTTTAACTGTATTTTATTACTTTGGAATTGGAGTGGAAATTGAGTACGGAAGAATAGAGATTTTTGGGGACAATCAAAATAAGACCGGTGTCAGATTAGCAGTTGCAATAATATCAATTATTTATCTTGTTTTTATATCTGATTTTATTAAATCAAAAATTAAATATTTGTTTCTTATCCCTTTACCACTAATGCTCCAATTTTTATTTGACACAGCTTCTAGAGTTGCATTTGTGTCTTTAATTTTGAGCTTTGCGATTATGGTTCTATTTAATAACAGTCTAAAACCCAGTAGGAAGACAGTAGTAATTATCTTGCTTGGCCTGTTCAGTGTTATATATGGTAAGACTCTTTATTTGAAATCAGAAGTTTTAGCTTCCAGAATGTCTGATATAGATGAAAAAGGTGTAACAAATAGTAGGGATATGGTTTGGGATAATGCATTGAATATTATTTCGAGTAGTCCAATTTTCGGTGTTGGAAAATCAGGATATGTTGAGAAATCTATTTTATTTTCTGGACGGAATATGAGTCCTCATAATGTGATTTTAGAGGTTTGGGCTTTATCAGGTATCATAGGATTATTTGTGTTTTCCCTTTTTATGTATAGAATTATAAAAGCTTCTTATACATCATTTAAGATTGATAAATTTATGCTTCCAATGTTGTTGCTAATCCCAGTAGTTGGTCAAATTCTTACAGGTCAAATTTTAGGACATAAGTTGTACTGGGCGATATTTGCATTATGTGTAAGTTCGATATTTTATTTAAAACAAAAAAGAATCTAAGCATAGCTTTATATTAAAATAATCTTATTATGAAAATTTTATGTGTAATTGACAGTCTCGTCTCTGGAGGGGCACAACGCCAGATGGTTCAATTAGCTATAGGTTTTAAGGATAGAGGTTATGAAGTTAGATTTTTAACTTATCATAAGTTGAATTTTTTCAAACCTGAATTGGATTATTGGTCTATTCACTTACACACTATAGTCGAACCTAATTATATCAAACGATTGTTTAAAATGCGCAAAGCAATTCGGAAAGAAAACCCAGATGTTGTTTTGGCTTTCCTACAATCACCTAGTTTTATTGCAACTTTCGCTGGTTTTCCTTATAGACGTTGGAGATTAGTGGTAGGAGAGAGAAGTGCCGATCCTAAAGCTCCGTATTCTTTTATTTCTCGATTTTTCAAATTCTTTCACTTCTTTCCAGACTATATAGTAGGAAACTCAAACAAAAGTTTAGAAATACTTCGTAAAACTAATCCATTATTAAATAAGTCGAAACAAAAAGTTATATATAATATCGTATCTATATCTGAGCAATTATCACATGTAGAAAATAATAAAAATAAATATTTAGAGGTAGTTGTAGCTGCTAGATATGTGAAACTAAAGAATCTAGATGGACTTATTGAAGCTATTTCTCTTTTGCCAGATATCTATAAAAATAGAATCAGAGTAAATTGGTATGGAATGATTTCTATAGATAATGTAAATTATATTCAATCAGTCCAAGATAAGATTAATAAATACGAGCTGAGTGAAAAAATTATATTAAATGACACAACGTCAGACATTTTTAAAAAATACTTACAAGCTGATTTTGTTGCTATGCTGAGTTATCATGAAAGTTTTCCTAATTCAATTTGTGAAGCTATGCTTTTAAAAAAACCGGTCATTGTGTCAAGAGTCTCGGATATTGGTTCTCTTATAAAGGAAGATTTAAATGGCTTTGTTTGTGAGCCAGATGACCCAAACTCAATTAAGCATGCCTTAATAAAAGCAATAGATTCTACATCTTTTAAAAATAAAAAAATGGGAGAAAACAATTATAATTTGGCAGTGAAAATGTTTTCAAAAGATAAGATTATAGATAGCTATTTAAAATTGTTCAAAGGAGAAAGGTGAAGTTTTTTATTGTAATGATAAGTAGCAATGTTTTTCTAAGGTGGTTTATAAACCAAGAATAAAATCATACTAAAATCTTCTAAATTAATATATAGATATATTAGAATACATCGATTTACATGCGTTTATTTTTTAACAATTATTAAATTATCATGGGTGTCTTTAACAATTCCTTGGTTATATTGAGGATGTTTAGAAGAGAAATTAAAATGAGGAATTAAAAAAACAATTTATATTTAAATTATTTTATGGTAGAACCAAGAAAGGTACTATTAATAAGCTCAATTAACCTTGACAAATCACCAACAGGTGGTGTTGAGGCAAGAAGTCAAGTCTTATTTAAATATTTGAAGTCTAAAAAAGAAATAAAATTAGATTTCATTGATGTGAGCCCTAACGTTAGAAACTATTATACTTATTTTTTACTGCTCATTAAAATTGTTAAATATCGAAGGATTATTATATCTGTATCGTTTACTGGGCTTAAGTTGATAACCTTTCTGTTAAGGTTTTTTGATAAAAAAAGTATAACTATTTTTATAGCGGGCGGTGAAATTGAACAATATACTAAAAATAGTAAGCTTCTTAAGCTTATAGAAAAAGCCTCTTTAGTCTATGTTCAATCTAAAAGTATGGTGCATTATGTGAAAAAAGTTTCAAATAAAGTCAATGTTCATAATTTAGGTAATTTTAAAAATCTACCGCTATATAAGGCGAAATATAAAACTAATAAGGCAGAGGTTATAAAATTAGTGTTTTTATCTAGAGTGCACAGAGACAAAGGTATCTTTCGAGCAATTGATACTATTACTTACCTTAATAAAAATTATAATGACAAGAAATTTGTTTTAGATATTTACGGACCTATAGATTTAACCGATTCTGACTTAAAACAATTTAATGTAGAACTAAAGGATGATAGAATCAATTATAAAGGGTATTTAAAACTAAATGAATCTGATGGTTATTCTAAATTAAGTAAGTATCATTTTTTTGTTTTTCTTACGACCCATCCTGGAGAAGGATTTCCGGGCGTTTTGATTGATGCTTTGTATTCGAAAACTCATATAATTGCTTCAGATTGGAAGTACAATAATGAAATAGTTCCTTCACGAGGCCTTCTCGTTGATTTAGAGTCTAATGATTATCAAACACAAATATTTTATTATATAAAATCCGTTCTAGAAAAAGAAGAGGTAGATTATCAAAGTGAATTGGATAGCTTCAAAAAAGAAAGTTATAAGTATGAAATCAATAGTATAGAATTTAAAATTGCTTAGTATGGAGAAGTTGTTTTTAAAGTCCCCTATATTTCTTAAGAATATATTGTTTAACCTAATATCTTATATAGAAAATAATAAAAGAAGGGGGAAGTACTATAAGCAATATTTGAAAGAATTTAAGCAGTTTTTTAAAATAGATAATTCCTTGAAATTAAAAAAAGAAGCGCTAAAAATAACAAAGTCACATCCATTTTATAAAAACTTTGTTATTTCAAATTTTGAGGATATCCCTATTATTAATAAGGCTACTATTAATGAGAATTATAATTCTTTCATCAATGAAAATAGCAAACCTTACAAAGTCTTAAAAACTAGTGGGACTTCTGGCCAGTCTTTAACTATTCCTTGTTCAAAAGCCTTCTATCAAAAAAAATTTGCAGGATATGATTTTTTTCGAAAACTTAATGGTTTGGATTTATCTTCTCCAAACGCCAATTTTTTCGGTAGAACTATCTTCGATGTAAATAAAAAACAACCTCCTTATTGGCTCTTCTCAAGATTGAGTAAGCAATTAGTTTTTTCTCAATATCATTTGAATAACCAAACTGTTATACTTTATTTAGAACAGTTGGAAGTTAAAAAAATCAGATGGGTTCATGGCTATCCATCTTTTTTGACTTTGTTTTGTGAGTTGATTGTAGAAAAGGGACTTGAGAAACGTTGTGCTAATTTAAAATTGTCAGGTGTAACCACTGGTTCAGAAACCTTATTTCCTGCCCAAGAAAATGTTATAAAAGAAGTTTTTCAATGTGAAGTGTTTAATTTTTATGGTCAAGGTGAGGGAGTAGCTGATATTTTTCAGTATAATAAAAATTGGAATATAAATCAGGCTTTTAGTTTTGTTGAGTTTATTCATTACAAAGAAAATTTATATCACATTGTCGGAACTCAATTAAGTAATTCATGCATGCCACTTTTGCGGTATGATACAGGAGACATAGTTGAACTTGATTCTAAAAATAATGTTTTAAGAATTATAGGACGAATTGAGGATTACATTTATTTAAAGGATAAAACAAAAATTGGACGTCTTGATCATATATTTAAGAATGTAAAAAACATAATTGAAGCTCAAATTCGACAAACAATAGTTGGAGAGGCAATCTTTTATTTAAATGTAAATTCTCGATTTGATAAGGTAAATGAAAATGAATTGAAATATTCTATTAGAGAAAAACTAGGAGAAGATTTTAATTATGAAATTGTTATTGTAGATCATATCGAAAAAACAAAATTAGGGAAATTGAAATTTGTTGTTACTGATATTAAAGATTGATGTGTTTAAATATAGATACATAAACTTAATAGTATATTATGAGAGTTAGTGCCTTTAGTATTTAAAAAAAACTCATTAGAAAATAAAATTAATTTAGTTTAAAAAATCGCTGCAGGAACTAGATAAGACTGGAAATATCACTTCAACTTTAAAGCTCTTGCTCTATCTGTATCTTTAAAATTTTTAAGAAAATAAAAAATAACTCAGAAATGTTAATAACCATCGTCGCCGGCGCCCGGCCCAACTTTATGAAAATTGCTCCCATTGTCCATGCTATCCAAAAGGCAAAAAATGAGGGTGAAAGTATTGACTAT
>Ga0079223_10002864_pt1 | contig 10785 bp, 8 predicted proteins | sample Stecom2011_FD_75072 | JGI IMG/M metagenome (GOLD analysis project Ga0079223, IMG submission 75072) | Agricultural soil microbial communities from Utah to study Nitrogen management - Steer compost 2011 | ecosystem: Environmental > Terrestrial > Soil > Agricultural land | place: USA: Utah...
GCATGGGCCGTATGCCCCTCTTGCCACAAAAACTCTGTGGTGCGTAAAAACAATCTGGTCCGCATTTCCCATCGCACAACATTGGCCCATTGGTTTATAAGAATAGGCAAATCTCGGTAACTTTGAATCCAGCCCTTATAGGTATTCCATATTATGGTCTCGGATGTCGGGCGAACAATCAGCTCCTCCTCCAACTTGGCGGTTTCATCTACTATGATCTCACCCGTTTCCGGATCATTCTTCAGACGGTAATGCGTTACAACGGCACACTCTTTTGCGAAACCTTCGACATGACTGGCCTCTTTACTCAAAAAGGATTTTGGAATGAATATTGGAAAATAAGCGTTAGAATGCCCCGTTTCCTTAAACATATCGTCTAGTCTGCGTTGCATTTTCTCCCAAACTGAATACCCGTGTGGTTTAATGACCATACATCCGCGAACCTGGGAATGCTCTGCCAGATCGGCCTTTACAACAAGTTCGTTGTACCAATTTGAATAGTTTTCTTCGCGGGTTGTTAATTTTTTACTCATCTTTAATTTTTGGAATAGTTATTGTACCTTTAAGCGTGCGAATGCAATCCGCAACAAACTTAAGTAAGGCCTGCGAAATTAATCTTTTTAACTTTAGCAACGTCTTATTCTAAAAGGAGAATTAAAATGAAAAACTTAAATCTGTACATACTGGGGGTTATAGCGACCTTGTTTACTGCTTGTTCAACGAATCAGGACTTGGCTACGCTTAGCGAATATGATGATCTGTATTACCAAGGAAGTCGAGCTGTAGTAGCAAGTACGGCACCGGTTTCTGTGAATGACAATATACTTAACGATGCATCTGAAGCCGAAAGAAGCTACTATCAGAATGTACCCTATTCAGAAAGCAATACAACCGATCAAACGACGTCGTACGACGCGGATTCGGATTATTATGACGCCGACTATGGCAATCGAATAGATAATTTCCACCGACCAAACGATGGTGAATATGTATACTCCAATTCTCAAAACACTTCACCTTCCGCAAACTGGAACGTGGGCTTTGGAATGGGAACCTATGGTTCGGGAATGAGCATGGGGTTTAGCTATGGAAGCCCCGGATATTACGGCGCGCGACCAATGGGTATGTATAATTCGCTTTACATGGGATATTATAATCCGTTTTATACCAGCCCATGGTACTACCCCTATTATGCACGCCCTTACTACGGCTACAACCCTTACTACTACGATCCCTTTTACCCAAGTTATGGATATGGTTATGGTGGCTATTACGGCGGATACTACGGTGGATACTACCCTCCTTACTACGGTGGATATTACCCTCCTTACTATGGTGGCGGTATAGGTGGTGACTATTACGGAAGCTCAGGAATAACTAGTACACCACGGCAAAACACCGGAACCGTGCGACCTTCGCGCGGAGGTATAATCAATGAAGGCAGTAATACCGGAGGCGGTAGAAGCGAATTGAATCCCAATGCGCCCAATGCCGCTGACAATATAAATAAAGCAACCCAAACACGAAGTAGAACGAATGTTGCTGATAGTCCTGCGCAAACTGAACTCAGAGCAAAAGACGTACAAACAAGAGAGAGTTTGAGACGAGATGTACCTACCCAATCGGCAACGAATCGCGACGCCCGCACAAATATGAGCTCCGAATATACCCGACCGGGAACTACTCGAAGCGACTATATTCGATCTGAAAGAACTACCCGTGCGACGTCGATTACAACTCCTTCTCGCAGTGTAGCCCCCAATAGAAGCGCGACACCTAACCGAGTTACAACTCCGAGCAGCACGCCGGATACCCGATCACTTTCACCGGCTACACGGTCAAGATATGGAAATGTAAACCCGAATTCGGGTACACAGCCGTCGAGATCAGTTGCACCGGCTACGAGAAGCCGATCGAATGCACCTACATACCAGCAGCGCAACACGCGAACCCGACAATCAACTACCCCGAACCGTTCGTATAGTAGTCCGGCACCCACCAGAAGTAGTGGCGGATCATTTAGCGGTGGAGGCAGTGGTGGCGGAACGAGCTCACCTGCGTCAACCCCATCAAGAGGAAGTAGAAGATAAATAAACAAAACCCTATGAAACGATTCATATTTAGCTCAGTAATCATGCTGCTGGGGCTGGTAGCTACTGCCCAAAATGAAGCAGATGTGATGCGATACTCATCGGCATACGGTCTCGGAACAGCCCGATTTGCCGGCCTGGGAGGAGCCATGGGAGCGCTCGGTGGTGACATGTCTGCCATACACTCGAACCCGGCAGGAATAGGTATATACCGCTTTGGAGATATCTCATTTACACCGGCCCTGGAAATTAATAACCTCGAAAGCGACCTGCATGGCAACGCATACACCGATAACAAAACCCTACCCGTAATCAACAACACCGGTTTTGTTCTGGTAAATGAAACCAACGATCCATACTGGAAAGCAATCAATTTTGGTGTGTCTTATAATAGACTGAACACTTTTAACGATAACCTCACCATAAGGAGCACAAACCCCATTTCAAACTCCTTAATGCAGGATTTTGTAAATGAAGCAAATGGATACCCGCTAAATGAATTGTCAGATTTTAGCAGCGGTTTGGCTTGGGATGGTTTTGTTATCGATCAGGTAGACTCTGTAAATAATATTTATGCCGGTAGAGTCTTTCAAGGAGATATGCAGCAAGTACAAGTCGCCGAAAGCTCAGGTCGCCTTTCAGAAACAGCCATATCCTTTGGCACAAACTACAACGATATATTTTATTTGGGGGCTTCGTTCAACTTTCAGTCACCCTATTACAAATCGAATACCCGAACGACTGAATCGCCCACCGATATAAGCGGAACAGACTTAGTAACTTATACGTATATCGAAGATTTGGAAACTACGGGAATTGGTTTCAATTTCAAGCTGGGAGGTATTGTAAAGGCGGGAAAAACCCTTCGGTTTGGCGCTTCGGTGCAAACACCTACAACCTTCAGGCTTACCGATAACTACCGTACCAAGCTAACCAGTGAGTTGCGAGATCCTTTTGAAACAACCAGTCAGCAGTCTTCGCTAAGCGTATTTGAATACCGCGTCAGAGCACCGTGGCGATATATGGCAAGCGTGGCCGGAGTACTCGGAACAAAAGCTGTAATTAGCTTTCAGTACGAATTCTCAGACTTGGCATCAGCACGTCTAAAAAATGCAAGCTCATTCAGCGGCGCAGATTTCGATGCAGTAAATGACTTAATTGAGCTGAATTATTCGGGATCCAACATTTTTCGTGCCGGAGCTGAGTACCGACTTACACCTGAATTCTACGCGCGAGGAGGCTTTGCCTATTTCTCGAACTCAAATAAGGCAAACGAATTTACCGACGCCGACCTCAACCGATATCACTATTCGGGCGGACTAGGTTACCGCGCGGCCTCATGGAGTTTTGATGTAACATACCAATTGGCACGATACCAAGAACTATACAAAACCAATTTTGCAGCCGATATTACAACGCTTACCAATAACCGATCGAGTATTATCCTTTCGCTCGGGTTGAGATTGTAACACTTAGACCTCAAAGCCTGAGGTCGACGAATTGCACTGTAAATGCCGGAACATACTTATTAGAAATGCAAAAAGCCCCGAAAAGGGGCTTTTTACATTTCTATTTAGAATAGTCTTATTTCAAAAGCTTTTCAAGCATTTTATCCATCTTCTCCTGCTCTTCTAGTGCGAGTTCAGCATCAACCAAAATTCGTCCGCTGTGCTCATCAACAATAATCTTCTGACGCGCTGCAACATCGAGCTGACGCTGTGGTGGAATTTTAATATAAGAACCTGCAGACGCTTCACGATCGATCGGAACAACTGCAAGACCGTTTTTAGATCCGGTCCTGATCCGGTCGTACGCCGTTACCAATCGCTCATCAATTTTTTTACGCGCCTCTTCAGCTTTCTTTAAAAGAGCTTCCTCTTCCTTCTTAGTCTCACTGATAATCTCGTCGAGTTCTTTGCGCTTTGTAGCCAAATCTTTCTTACGTCCGTCAAGTTCCGACTTAGTCTCTTCAAGAACCTCCTTTTTAGCATCAATTTGTGCCTTGTGTTCTTTGATTCGCTTTTCAGATAACTTAATCTCAAGGTCTTGGTACTCTAATTCCTTGCTCAAAGACTCAAACTCACGATTATTTCGAACATTTTCCTGCTGCTCCTTATACTTCTTTATAAGCGCCTTTGAATCTGTTATCGAGTTCTTTTTATTCGAGATTTCCTCGTTTAACGAATCTAATTCGTCTTGCATTTTCTGAAAACGCGTCTCCAATCCGGCAATATCGTCTTCCAGATCTTCTACCTCCAAAGGAAGCTCTCCGCGAATAATTCGAATTTTATCAATCCGCGAGTCAATCAACTGTAGATTGTACAACGCACGTAGCTTTTCTTCTGAGGAAAGTGATTTTTTCTTTTTTGCTGCTGTTGCCATGTATTAAATATAATGGATAGGGTTTGTATTTACTTTCGTTAAATGGGTCACAAAAGTACGAAATTTTTTACTAAGTTTCTCGGCTATTAAATCTATTGTAAACCGTTCGCTTTCATAATGTCCGATATCGGCTATTACAACTCTGCCCTCAGCATCAAAAAACTCGTGATATTTAAAATCTGAAGTGATAAATACATCCGCCTTTTGGCCAATGGCATCGCGCAACAAAAAGCTCCCGCTCCCGCCACACACGGCAACTGTCTGAATCTCGCTGACTACAATATCGGTGTGCTTTACCACCTTCAAGTCCATTTTTTCTTTGACCATCTTCAGAAAATCGATTGCTTGCATAGGAACACTCAATTTCCCAATCATTCCCGATCCAATATCCTGATGGACATTTTCCAAGCTGATCAAATTATAAGCAACTTCCTCGTAAGGGTGGGCTTTTTTCATCGCCGCAATCGCAGCATTACTCAAATAGTCCGGCATCAATATTTCGACCCGTAACTCGGGTACGGCATGCATCTTACCGATTGTACCCGAAGTAGGATTAGATCCCTCCAAAGGAGTAAAAGTGCCAATCCCATCTGAACTAAAACTACAGCCTCCGTAATTGCCTATCTTTCCTCCACCTGCATCAAATATCGCATCGCGAACTTCCGCTGCTGATTTTTCGGGAACAAAAAACTCGAGCTTTTGAAGCCGACCCGACTTGGGAGCGAGAATTCGGGTATCGGTCAAGCCTAAGCGATCGGCTATTCGCTTGTTTACCCCGTAATGCACGTTGTCTAAATTGGTGTGAATAGCGTACAGCGCAATATCATTTTTAATGGCGAGCGCGATGGTGCGCTCCACATAGTTTGACCCGGTAAGCTTTTTAATTCCTCTAAATATTAAGGGATGATGGCTCACAATTAAATTGCACTTTAAATCAATAGCCTCCTGCACAACCGCTTCGGTGCAGTCAAGGCTAACCAATATCCCGCTAACCTCCTTATCTTTGTCGCCCACAAGCAAACCAACATTGTCGTACGATTCGGCAAGTGCAGGCGAAGCCCAATTTTCAAGCGAATGAATTATATCTTTGATGCGTGTCATATCCGGCATTGTATTATAATTGTGCTGCAAAATTAACAATGAAAAACATAAGACGCCTTCTTCTTCCCTTTTCATTCCTGTACGGAGGTGTTTTATGGCTGCGAAATATCTTGTACAACACAGGCGTGCTTCGATCAGTAAGCCCTGAGATAAAAACCATTTGTATCGGAAACATTTCTCTTGGCGGCACGGGTAAAACACCGCACATCGAATATATTCTTCATTTGCTCGAGCATAAAAAGACCGCTGTGCTGAGCCGCGGATATGGCCGAAAGACGACCGACACTTATGTTGTTACACAAAAATCAAACACCTTAGAGGCCGGCGACGAGCCACTGCAAATAGCGCGAAAGTTTCACAATACCAAGGTTGTAGTGGATGGCAACCGCCTGCGGGGAATGGCCTTTATAAAAAAACATTTTCCCGAAACAGAAATCGTGCTCCTGGACGATGCATTTCAACACCGAAAACTTAAAGCAGGGTTGAATATATTGCTTACGACTTTCGATCAGCCCTTTACTTCTGACTATTATTTGCCGGCAGGCAACCTACGCGACCATAAAATACGCGCTAAACAAGCCGATGCAATTGTGGTAACAAAGTGTCCTGAAGACTTGAGCGACAGCAAAAGGAAAGCAATTAAGAACAAGCTATCGAAGTATTCGCAGCAAATTCTTTTTGATAAAATTGAATACAAAAAGCCCTTGCCGGTTTTTTCAAGCCTTCAAAAACCCATTACTGATTACAAAAAGGTTTTCTTAATAACAGGGATTGCAAAGCCACAATTCTTTTACCAAAAAGCCGAAAAGTCTTTTAATGTGGTGAAACATTACAATTTTAGAGATCATTACCAGTTCACACCATCCGATTTAGAGCGGTTTCGCAATTTTATTGGTAGCTTTGCGCCCGGTGAAATTTGTGCTTTGACAACCGAAAAGGACGCCATGCGCATGTTGCACCTTTTTAAATACTCAGATCCTGATGTAATGCCCTTGTTTTACTGGGAAATAGGAATAAATATGGGTGTCTATAAAACTGAATTTGATAACTTAATTTTGAACTATGTCGAATAAACTTGATTCCATCCTTAAATTTCTTAAAAATGAATTGCCCTACACCCCTGAAGTGGGAATTATTTTAGGCTCGGGCCTTGGCACGCTCGCCGATGAAATAGCAATCGACAAAATACTTCCCTATACAGAAATTCCGGGCTTCCCGCAATCGACAGTAAAAGGCCATTCGGGAGAACTTATTTTAGGAAAACTCGGTGGTAAGAAAGTTATAGCGTTTAAAGGTCGCTTTCATGCTTATGAAGGCTACTCAATGTTTGAAGTTGTAATGCCGGTGCGCGTTATGGCATTATTGGGTGCAAAGTATATGGTTGTTTCAAATGCCTGTGGCGGTGTAAACCCAAAACAGGAAATTGGAGATATTATGTTGATCAGCGATCACATTAATCTGTTTCCCGACAACCCGCTTATGGGACCAAACAATGAAGAATGGGGTACGCGCTTTCCCGATATGAGCGAAACATACTGCCCCCAACTTTTGGAAAAAGCAGAAGCTGCTGCCAATAAACTTAATATTAAAGTATCAAAAGGAGTTTACGCCGGTCTTACAGGCCCGTGTTTAGAAACGCCTGCCGAGTACAAATACATACGCATTATCGGCGCCGATGCTGTGGGAATGAGTACGGTACCCGAAGTTATTGCAGCGCACCACATGGGTGTTAAGTGCTTTGGCGTAAGTGTGATAACCGACCTCGGTGTAGAAGGAAAAATTGTCCAAACCACACATGAAGATGTGGTAAAGGCAGCGCAGAAAACATCAAACTTACTGAAACCCTTAATCAAAAGCTTAATCGAATCGATATGATCGAAGAGCGCAAAGAAATTCTTGAAAAATATCAATTGGTAGTCGGGCTTGAAATTCACGCCCAACTATCAACCCTATCCAAAGCCTATTCGGGCGATAAAAATGAGTTTGGAAGCCTTCCGAATTCAAATACATCACCTACAACCCTGGCGCATCCGGGTACGCTTCCGCGAATTAATGAAAAAGTAATCGAATCGGCCATTAGCCTCGGTTTGGCAACAAACTGCTCCATTACCCGCGAAATGCACTTTGCACGCAAGAACTATTTTTATGCCGATTTGCCGAAAGGCTATCAAATTACACAGGACACTACACCAATATGTACTGCCGGAAAAGTGGTGGTGAAAGATGCAGACCATGCCGACAAAACCATTCGCATTACGCGCATCCACATCGAGGAAGACGCCGGTAAAAGTATCCACGACCAAGATCCTTTTCATACGCTGGTTGACCTAAACCGTGCGGGAGTCCCATTGGTAGAAATTGTTTCCGAACCCGATATTCGATCGACGGAAGAGGCGTACAATTTTCTTGCAGAAATTCGGCGCTTGGTACGATATCTCGAAATTTGCGATGGCAATATGGAAGAGGGAAGCATGCGCTGCGATGCCAACGTTTCGGTGATGCTCAAAGGCGCTGATACCTACGGCAAAAGATGTGAGGTGAAAAACATGAACTCATTGCGTAATGTGCAACGCGCGATTGACTTTGAGATGAAACGCCAAATTAAAATTATTGAAGCCGGCGGAGAAATTTATCAGGAAACACGGAGTTTTGATGCGGTGAATGGCACTACTTTTTCGTTGCGCGATAAAGAAGATGCACACGATTACAGGTACTTTCCCGAGCCCGACCTTCAACCCATAACGGTGGAGCAAAAAGAAATAGACCGGATTAAAGCAGCCATGCCTCCCCTGCCGAAAGAACTGTTTCGAAAATATACCGCCGAGCTGAAATTGTCGGAATATGATGCCAATAACATCATAGAATCAAAACCGATTGCTCTATATTTTGAACAGCTCGTTACCCATACCGCAAATTATAAAGCAGCCGCTAACTGGATGATGGGTGAGGTTAAATCCTATTTAAATCATCATGCGGTAGACATTACATCGTTTCCGCTTAAGCCCGAAAAAATTGGGGAGCTCATCAAAATGATCGATGCCGATATAATAAGTAGCTCGAGCGCAGCGCAACAGTTATTTCCCAAAATGATTGAAAACCCGGATAAAAACCCCATGGAAATAGCGGAAGCCGAAAACTTGCTTCAACAGAGCGACGACACCTGGCTACTGGACCTTGCACAACAAGCACTCGATAAATACCCCGATAAAGTGGAAGCTTATAAAAATGGCAACAAAGGACTCCTCGGATTATTTATGGGTGAGGTAATGAAGCTTTCGGGGCGAAAGGCAAACCCAAAAATGTCAACTGAAATTCTTAAAAAGTTACTAGACCAATGAAAAATTTAACTATTGCAATACTCGCCGTTGTCTTCTTATCATCGGCATGCTCTAACACCCCCAAAGATCAGTCGGTAAGTGGAACCATTTTGAATGCCGAAGGACAAGAGGTTACTTTAATTGGTTTTCCAAAAGGACAGCCCGATACACTTGGCAATGCAGTTTTAACGGCTTCGGGCGAATTCTCTTTTCCAATCAATTCGGGGCCACTTGCATTCTATAATTTAAATGTCGGCGATTCAGAAACAATTATTCTTGCATTTGACAGTACGCAATCGCCTGTTGTAACCGCTGACCTAACAACCATAGAATCAAATTACGACATATCCGGATCAAAAGACAGTGAAGCGATAAAAGACTCGTATTTAGAAAGTTATAGATACGAAACAACTTTAGACTCCCTGATGAGTGCAATGCAAGAAGCGGCAGCAAACCAAGACAACGAGGCGCGAATTGGATTGAGCAAACAATACAATGATATGCGTAAAGAATATAAGAACTTTCTTACCTCGCAAATTGATGCTGACTCTACCAACGTTGCAAACTTCGCGGTACTTCAACGTTTAAACCCGGAAGAGGACTGGTCTTATGTTATCCGCGTTAGAAACGGATTAGGCCCTCGCCTGACAGGTAACGTATTTTATGACCAGTTTGCCAATCAAATTGCTCAGCTTGAAAATCAAAAAAAGGCCGAAGCAGCATTCGCACCGGGCGCCGTGGCTCCCGACATTGTTCTCCCTTCGCCCGAAGGCCCTGAAATTGCCCTGTCCTCCTTGCGTGGGGACTATGTTTTAATCGACTTTTGGGCAGCTTGGTGCAAACCTTGCCGCATTGAAAATCCCAACCTTGTACGTATGTACAACAAGTATAAAGATGACAACTTCGAGATTTTTGGAGTGTCACTCGATCAACACCGGGACAAGTGGGTTGAGGCTATTGCACAAGATAATTTAACCTGGCCACAAGTAAGCGATTTGGGCTTTTGGCAATCGGCAGCAGCTCAACTTTACAATGTCACTTCTATTCCGTACACAGTGCTAGTCGATCCGGAAGGAAAAATTATTGCAACCCGATTGCGAGGTAAAGCACTTGAAGATAAACTGGACTCCATTTTTGGTCACTAATACACAGTAGTAACCATGGCCGGTACATATTACTTCGCATCCGATTTCCATCTCGGTGCTCCCGATAAGGAGAGCAGCTTTGAGCGTGAGAAGCGAATTGTAGCCTGGCTCGATGAAATAAAATCCGATGCAACCGAGCTCTTTATTCTAGGCGATGTATTCGACTTTTGGTTTGAATACAAAACGGTTGTTCCGCGAGGATATGTTAGACTCTTGGGGAAAATTGCCGAGCTAAGCGATGCGGGTATTCCCATTCACTGGTTTATTGGTAACCATGATATGTGGATATTCGACTATTTGCCGGAAGAGCTAAATATTACACTTCATAAAAATCCGATTCGGCGAGAGCTAAACGGCAAGAAATTATATATCGGCCATGGCGATGGTCTCGGACCGGGCGATCACGGATATAAGTTTATCAAAAAGGTATTCCGGGCACCGCTCTCCCAATGGCTTTTTGCTCGATTTCACCCGAATTTTGGTATAGGGTTGGCAAATTATTTTTCATCGTCAAGCCGCAAAACCAGCCAAGAAGCTGATAAAGTGTTTTTGGGAAAAGAAAACGAATGGCTAGCCATATACTGCGAAGAAATAGCAGCCCATGAAGATATTGATTACTTCGTGTTCGGGCACAGGCACTTGCCTATGCGGATAAAACTCGATAATGGCGGAGAATATCTTAACATTGGCGACTGGATTACCCATTTCACTTACGGAAAACTAGACAGCCAAGGGTTTGAAATAAAAGGA
>Ga0079223_10002865_pt1 | contig 10784 bp, 7 predicted proteins | sample Stecom2011_FD_75072 | JGI IMG/M metagenome (GOLD analysis project Ga0079223, IMG submission 75072) | Agricultural soil microbial communities from Utah to study Nitrogen management - Steer compost 2011 | ecosystem: Environmental > Terrestrial > Soil > Agricultural land | place: USA: Utah...
GAGGGTGCCGGCGCCAGCACTAGTAACAAGAGTGCCGCTGGTAGCGGTCAGGTAGTACTCTTCGATGTTGCTGATGGTCGGGTCCCAGGTGGTTCCGGTAGAATTCAGCTCGGCACGCATCTGGTCCTGGCCTTCACCGCCGTCCAGTACGTCCTGGCCCTGCAGGGTCTGGGCGCCGACCAGGCCGTCGATGGCGACATCGAGGGGGGCACTGAAGACGTCGTCACCGTCGGTGCCGGTCAGGTTGTCGGCATCCTTGGTGAGGGTCAGGTCCGGTGCGACCACGTTGGCATCGCGCACGGCGGCAACAGAGCCTTCCAGGGTGAAGTCATCACCCGCGGAAGCGGTGTAGGCGTTGGCCGCCTCGAGCTTGCCGGCCAGTGCAGTGGTGTCGGGCTCCTGGGCGCCTGCCAGGATGTCGTAGGCGATCTGAGCCAGGCTCTTTTCGCCGCTCTCGAGGAGACCCTTGTAGAACTGCAGCCCCTCGAAGTCGGGCAGGCGGTCGAACATCTGCAGGTAGAGGTTCTCGATCAGCGCGTCGTTGGACATCTCGCTGAAACGGTCCTGGTACTCGGCAGAGTTACCGAACGCATTGAGGATGGCACCCACCCCTTCTGCTTCGATGCGGTCAGCCCAGTACTCAAGGCCTTCGCTATCGGCCGCACGGCCGTAGTAGGCGATGTACAGGCTTTGCGCCAGGTTCAAATTGGTTTGTGTTGCCATGGGACTATAGTCTCCTTGCTTGAAAAGCCGTTGGTATTTCGAGATACCAACCCTTTTGCATACCACCTTGAGCGCTCAAGGTTCGGTTGGGGCACGTGCCGGAGCCTTTCCCGGCTTCGTCTCGGCGGCGGTGTTCCCTTGGCCGATGGCGAATGCTCCAAATCTCATTCTGCGTCTCCTGCCAGCCTGGCGGGGATAGGCAACCCCCTCTGGAGCATTGCCACTAATGTAATAGCGGCGCACCGGGCAAGTCAATGACTTCGCCGTAACACTCGACTACATCCGTACACGCTAACGGAGCAATCGCTGCCGTGACAGTGGCTGCCCCGTATGGTCGATTTCTACGCCCAATCAGTGGCACCCGCCTTCGTTTTCGAACGTTGGTCGATAACATAGCTCATGCTAGTCGCAGTGGGAGCGCATGGCAAGCGGCCCGCTGCCCTCGCATTCGGCAGCGACCAGGCAGCGGCGTGCGGCATCGCGCCAATCGAAATGCTGCTCCACGTATTGCCGCGCTTCGAGAGTGCGCCGCTGGCGGTCCGCTTGCGGTGCGGCCAGTATCTGACCCAGGCACGCGGCCAGCGAGCCCACTTCGGATACCCACACAGACGAAGAGGGAAAAGCCAGGCCGCGATTACCAAAGGGCGTGGTCAAAATGGGGATGCCGCAAGCCGCGTAATCCAGCATCTTGAGGTTGCTGCCTGAACCGCTGAGCATGGGGTTGAGGGCCACATCGGCAGATGCCAGCAGCACCTTGAGCTGAGCATCGTCCACCAGCCCGGCACGGCGCATATTGGCCGGAAGCTCGCCAAGCTCGGGGTGCAGGCACAGGCTGCCCACCAGCAGAAAATCAACCCCGGGGTACGCCGGTGCCAGGCGTTCGGCGATGACCTGAGCCGCCTCGAGGTTGGGCCCGTGCCAGCTGCCAATGAACAGCGCCAGCGGGCGCGCCATACCTAGCCGATGCTGCCACTGGCGGCGCAGGGCGCCATCAACGTAGGGCACTGCTTCCAGATCGGCGCAGTTGGGCACCACAGTGCCCTTGTCCGCCGGCACACCGTAGCGCTGGCGAAACACCGCCAGATCGTCCTCGGCGCATGCCAGCAGCCTGTCGCTTTGGCGGCAGGCCAGGGCCTCGGCGGCTTCTGCATCGGCGAGGTAGCCTTCGGCGAGGCGACGATTTTCATCGCTCGCGCCCTGCAGCGCAGGGGCAAGAATCGCCCGCTTTAGGTCCACCTCAACGTTGTGGGATTCATACCACCAGGGGCCGGAGAAGTGCGCCTGCAGGGCATGCACCAGGTAGGGATGAGCGCAGATCGCCAGCGTGGCAGAGGCGGCGTGCTCATCAAGCGCCGCCACAAAGGCGGGGTTCTCCGCCCAGGCGCGAATCGCGTAGAGGTCATCCAGGGGCGCCCCTAGCCGCTCGGAACATTGATGCAGATCATCAAACTGGTGGGATGTCAGCGGAATGCGGTGCTCTTCCAGACCTGGGGCAATCCAGTGCCGCTTGGGCTCGCTGGCCTGGGTGTCCAGCACCAGCAGAGTGATGGTAACGCCGGCTTCGCGGGCCAGGTGGCGGTAAAGATGATAGATGCGGCTCTGGCCGCCGCCCCGCGGCGGGTAAACGGCAAAGGTATTGAGCACCAGCCAGCGTTCGCCCTCGCCAAGCCCGGCGACCACCGGAAATGCGGAATGTGCTTTTCCAGCGGCAGGCAGCGCCGGCGGCACGGGTGCCATCAGCCGCTTCGCGGTATGCGTCCAGGTTACATGGGCCACGCTGCGGCGAGCGCGCTCCCCCATGGCACGGCTGGCTTCGGGGTCGGCTTCGGCGTCTTCAAAAGCAGCGCACAACGCCTCTTTTTGCGGCGCCACACACCAGCCGGTATCGCCGTGGCGCACGAATTCGGTGGGGCCGCCGCTGTCGCGGCAGGTAATGACGGGCTTGCCCAGCGCCATGGCCTCCACGGTGATCAGGCCGTAGTCCTCGTCATGGGGGACAAAAGGCACTGCCAGGGAGCGTTGATAGTGGCCGACCAGCTCAGCATCGGGCACGAAGCCCAGAAATCGCACCCGACGGTCTTCGCCTGCCTGCGCCTTGAGCGCTTCCATTTGTGGGCCAGTGCCGGCGATGTGAAGCGGAGTGCGACAGCCGCTGGCCAGATAGGCGTCAAGAAGAAGACCCAGGCGCTTGGGGGCATCCAGCCGGCTGGCGGTGAAGAACGCCGCCTGCTTCTGCTCGCCGGCGGCAAGGTTCGGCGCCGGGGGGAAGAGCGGCAGGTCGGAGGGGTGATGCACGACCTGCACGGGAACGCCGCGGGGAAAATAGTTCGCTCGCCGGGTGACGGTGCGCGAGATGGCGGCGTAGCGGGAAATGGCGCCGGGGGCCGTCGCAATGCGGTCCAGATGGTGGACCAGGGCTCGGGCCAGCGGGCCGGGAAACGCCAGCAGCGCCTCCATGGCGGCGTCTGCGGCCAGCTCATCGAAGGCGCCGAAAAGCTCGCCCAGCTGGGAACGCGCCGGGGCGGCGGCCAGCAGGCTCTGCAGGGCATCCCGAGCCGGGCTGGCCGCCGCCAGGGCGGGCTTTACCCCTGCCGGGTCGGGCCAGGCGGCGGGGTCGAAAGGCGAATGGTGGGCCAGCGCCGGCCAGGGCCAGGTGTCATAGAGCCCGCGCAGCGGATGCTGAAGATAGAGGCGGTGATCCTCATGGGCCACCATCCAGGCGGGGTACTTGGTGGTCATCACGGTATCGAAGTGGCCGAGGTCCAGCTCGCTGAAGCGGCGATAGCTGGCCATGACCTCGCGCAGGTCGCGCTCCGGGCTCGGCAGCTTGAGCAGCTCCACCTGGTGGCGCCCTTCAGCGTTGAGGTGCTGCCAGAGGCCCCACCAGAGCTTCTCGGCGCCGCCAATGGTGAAGGGTACCGGGCTTGGGGCAACGATGGCTACCTTCATGCCTCGCCCTCCTCCAGCAGCCTGGCGGCAACCTTCTCCCAGCTGATGGCAAGCTGTTGATAGCGCGCCTGGCCGGCACGGCCCATCGCGGCGCTGCGCGCGCGGTCTGCCCAGGCGGCATCGATGGCAGCGGCAACGGCCTGGGGTTCGGGGTCTACCACCCAGCCAGTCTGGTCGTGCTGCACGAACTCCCGGGGGCCGCCGCTGTCGCGGCAGGTGATCACGGGCTTGCCGGCCAGCATGGCCTCCAGGGTAATGTAGCCGTAGTCTTCGTCGAAGGGGCCGAAAAAGACCGCCAGGGCGTGGGCATAGTAGGCGTATTTCTCCGCCTCGCTGAAGCGCCCGGTCAGCTTGATCCTGTCTGATAGCCCGTGGCGCTCGACCAGAGCCGCAAAGCGGCTGCGCTGCCCGCCGTCGCCGGCAATCAGGATCTTGACGGGGCTCTGCAGATAGCAGGCCGCCTCGATCAACAGATCCTGGCGCTTGAGACTCTCGAGCCGGCTGGGGTAGAAGACATAGCCCCAGTCGTCACCGCAGAAGAAGCGCTCGGCGCCGTGGGGCGGGTGATAGAGGGGCTCGGCCTGCAGCTCGTTGAAGTGCGCGAGGCGCTCGGCAACCCGGCCGGAGTTGGCGAACAGCCGCCGCGCGCGCGCGAGATGGCGATTGTCGAAATCGATGACCTTGTTACGCAGCTGGCGCAGTGCGGGGCTGGCCTGGGCGTCGTCATAGAGTTCATAGACGGCACGATGCTGATGCATCACCCAGACCACATGTTCGGGATGGCGGATGGCGTAGCCGGGAAACTGCAGGCTGATGACGCGGTCGATGGCCACCCCGTTGGGGGCGGTGAGGTCGAGGCTGGCGGCGTAGGCCATAAGCCGTTCCACGTCTGCCTCGGGCTGGAAACGAAACGGCAGGCGCAGCAGCTCGACCTCGTGGCCGTGGTGCGCCAGGGCGGCTACCAAGCCCTGGATGTGGTAATCCGCCCCGCCGCGCATGAAGGGCACGTGGTTGGCGGTAACGAGCAGCCTCATGGTGCCGATGCCTCCTCGCTTGCTGGCTTGCCTTGTGCGTCGCCTGGCTGCCTGACCGGCACCTTGAGGCCCACAACGGCAAAATCCTGGGGGCCGCAGAGGTGGCCGTTGACACGCTCCGTCAGCGGGTCGTCGCCGGGTACGCGGTCCTCCTCCGGATAGGGGTTGAAGCGGCGCACCTCCACCTCGCCAAAGCCGTGATAGGTCAGGAGAAAGGTCATGGCCGTTGGCGTCAGCGGGTTGCGGTGGGTGGGGTCGTGGTAGAAGGTGTGACTCCCCACCAGCAGGTTTTCGGGGTTCGGGGTCTCGAGAATCAGCACGCCGCCGGGTGCCAGCACGCGACGCGCCTCGTCCACCATGGCGTAGAGCGTATCGAACGGCAGGTGCTCGGCGATGTGAAAACCGCTGACCAGAGCCTGGCTGTCGTCGGGCAGTTCGCGCAGGGCGCTCAGGGCGTCCTGATGGCGCGCGTCGAACCCCTGGCTGCGACAGTGCTCGACCATGGCGATGTTGAGATCGATGCCGCGGGGTGAGAAGCCCTCTTCGGCCAGCAGAGCCAGCCACTCACCGCGGCCGCACCCCAGGTCGAGGGCCTGAGTGCCGGCACGCCGCGCCTGGTCAAGCTGCACCAGGTAGTGCCGGAGATGGGCGCGGATCTGCGCTTCGCTGCCGCGGCAGGCGGCTTCGAAGGCAACGTAGTAGGCGTCGAGCATCTCCTGCTCCACGCGGGCCGGGGGAATCTCATAGGCCGGCGCATCGCCTGCCAGAGCGCGCTCGAAGGCGCGCCGCTGATGCTGCTGGGTGCTCCACAGGGCGGCCTGTTCGTCGCGCAAGCGCTGCACTTCCTCGGCCGCGCCGTGCTGGTTGGCGAGAAAGTGGTCCACCCGCCCCAGCTGGCCATCGAGCTCGCTCATCACGCCGATCATCTGCCCGTAGAGCTGGTTGAGCCTCGCTTCGAGCCGAAGCCCCTGTGCCTGCAATGCCCAGCGCTCGCGGCGGCGATACTCGACCAGGCGCCACCAGAGCTTGAGCCCCCTGAACGCCCAGCGGCCCGGTCGCCCCCGGGCGAAAAGACGCTGCGCGCGGGCATGCATGGCGTCGAGTTCGGGCACGCGAATGCCGGCCTGATCGCGGTGTCGGCGGGACTCCTCGGAGGCCGCCAGGGAATAGAGCGTGAAAAGCCGCCCGTTGCCGGGCAGACGCCTGAGGTAGTTGTTCAGCCCCTCTTCGTCGGGCTCGCGGCCAAGCAGATGGTGATAGAGGCCGCGCAGAAAGGCTGCGTCGTCGCGATCCATGGCCAGCAGTTCAGCCAGCTGGGGGCGGCGCACATCTTGCAGCGGCATACCGACATCGTCGCGGGCGGCCTTGATTTCGTCGATAAGCCGCTGGTGTTGAAAGACAGGGACGGTGTCGGCACCCCCCGGCGCCCGGGCTTCCGGCAGCTCACCGGCCACCCGCTTCAGGCGCGACAGCAGCTTGTCAATGTCGTCATAGGTCTGAGGCATGAGGCATCCTTGTATCGCTTGCCGTGGCGGGCGCATCGAGGTCCAGCGTGATGGGCAGACGGCACACGCCGCCAAACGGCTGGCCGCCAAAACCGGCCACCTCGAACTGCAGGTAGCTGTCGCACCACCAGTAGCAGTCATCCAGGTGATGGTCGCTGGAGTGCAGCGCCAGCGTCAGGGTGTACTTGCCCGGGGCAATATCGCAGGTAATGTCCAGGGTCACACGGCGCTCTTCGCCGGGGGCGAGACACAGCGCCTGGCCGAGCTGCCGGGTATTCACCCCGTAGATGTCCTGGCCGAAGCGGTCGCGGATCATCATACCCAGGGTCAGGTCATCAACGTGGCGGTGCGCCTTGAGGTCAAGGCTCAGCCGCAGGGTCTCGCCGCTGCTGAGCATCGGGGCATCGCTTGTGACTCCCAGCGCGGTGCCATGAACAATCTCGACCTCACCGCTGCCGTAGATGCCCTGGTGGCGGGCACGGTGGCGCCCTTCTTCCTCTTCTGCCTGGCGCGCCATCACCCGGTTGTAGTGGTTGACCGCAGCGTCTGCATCGCCATCGAAGCTGATCTGACCATGCTCCAGTACAATGGCGCGGTCGCAGAGCATCTTCACGGCGTTGAGGTCATGGGAGACGAAAAGGATCGACCCGCCCGCCTCCTTGAATTCGCGGATACGCTTCATGCATTTCTGCTGAAAGTAGCCATCGCCTACCGACAGCGCCTCGTCTACCAGGAAACAGGCCGGGTCGGCGTGTATGGCGACGGCAAACCCGAGACGCATCACCATGCCGGATGAGTAGGTGCGCAGCGGCTCATGGATATAGTCACCGAGCTCGGAAAACTCGATGATCGCCTGGCGGCGTGCATTGATCTCCGCATGGCTCATGCCGACCATCAGGCCGTTGATGGTGATGTTGTCATGGCCGCTGAGTTCGGGGTTGAAGCCGGTCCCCAGCTCCAGCAGCCCGGTGACCCGGCCGTCGATGTGCATCTGGCCGGAATCGGGTACCAGAACCCCCGTCAGCAGCTTGAGCAGCGTCGATTTACCGGCCCCGTTGCGGCCCAGGACACCCAGCACCTCGCCCTCTGCCACGCGAAAGCTGAGGTCGCGCAGCGCGTGATGCGGCGTATGGCGGCGACGGCCGCCAAGGGCCTCCCGCAGCCGGTCGCTGGGCCTGGCGAATAGCCGGAAGGTCTTGCACAGGTGGCGTACCTCTATCACATTGGGCCTCCTTGACACCTTAGAAACTGTCGCGCAGGTCGCGCTCGGTACGGCTCAGCAGCCAGAAGGCCAGGCAGATGAACGCGACGGTGATCACGGCCAGCACCAGCAGCCCGGAGGTACTTGGCAGCTGCTGGCGCATGATCAGGTCGCGATAGGCGCCCACGAAGTGGAACATGGGGTTCAACGCCAGCAGGCCCTGCGTCCAGTCCGGCAAGATATCCGCCACATAAACGATCGGCGTCACCCAGAACCACAGCTGCAGGCTGACGGCGACCGTCTCGCGTATGTCCTTGAGGTAGCTGGCCAGTACCGCCAGGCACAGGCCAAGACCGTAGAGAAAGGCGCATTGCAGGGCAAAGACCAGCGGCAGGCCCACCCACCAGGCGGAGAAGGGATAGCCGACCAGCATCAGGAACAGGGCAAAGATAAGCATACCGATCAGGTGGGTCACGCTTTCGGCAATAAGCACCGACAGCGGCAGCGCCTTTAGAGACACTCGCACCTTGGTGATCAGGTGCGCCTGAGCGACAAACAGGTTAGTGATGCGCTCCAGGCTCCTGGCGAACGCCATCCAGGGAAGAATGCCGCAGATCAGATAGATGCTGTAAGTGTACTGATCGATCTCGGCGCCAAACCCTTCAAGGCGGGCGCCCATGATGCGCGAAAAGACCAGCACGAAAACCAGAATGGTGACCAGCGGGCCGATCAGGGTCCAGGTTCTGCCCAGCACCGACCCCTTGTGACGATCTACCAGCTCCTGGCGCACCAGCTGCATGACCAGCGGCAGGCTGTCGAGAAAAAGACGTGGCACTCTGAACATCACCTGACCTCCAGAGCCTGCTGAAAGGAAGCCCGCAGCTTCCGTGAAGCATCCGGCCAGCCGAACCGTGCGGCCCGCTGCCGGCCCTGGGCAGCTCGAACGGTGTGGTCGTCGTCCAGCAGGCGCTGCATCCCTTGGCGAATGGCCTCAATGTCGTCGGGCGGCACCAGGAGAGCAACGCCTTCGCCTACCTCGGCGGTGGCGGTTACGTTGGCGGTGAGTACGGGGGTTCCCGCGGCCATCGCTTCGATCACCGGCATGCCAAATCCTTCATAGCGAGAGACATACACAAAACCGGCAGCGAGGGCATAGAGCGCCGGCAGGTCTGCATCGGGTATGTAGCCAAGGCGCCGAATGGTCCCCGCCTGCATGGCTGCTTCCACCTCGCGGCTGAGTCTCTGCTGGCCCCATCCCTGCATACCGGCCAGCAACAGGGGGGCAGCGCGCTGATCGCTGGCCGGCAGCTCGGCAAAGGCCTGCATTACGTTTTGAAGGTTTTTGCGCGGCTCCAGAGTACCCACGCTCAGCAAAAAGCGCGTAGGCAGCGAGTGGCGCTGCCTGAGCTGCGCCACCTGAGCGACACCGGGCGCTTGGAAAAAGCGCTGCGCCACTCCCGGGGGCACAATATCGATGCGCGCCGCATCAACGTCATGCAGCTCCTGCAGCTCATTGGCCGTGAAACGTGACACAACGTTGATGCGCGATGCCCTTTGCAGGCTCTGCGCAAGGTGTCGATTGAAGAAATCTACCCGTTCGCCCGGATGAAAATCGGGATGGCGTTCATGGGATAGATCGTGGACGGTTACCACGCTGGGCCCTTTCCAAGGCAGCAGGATGTAATTAGGTTCCCAGTAGAGGCTGTCGCCACACTCGGCCAGCCTGCGCGTGTGACGCTGAAGACGCTGGGCCGCCAGCCACCGGTAGGCACGGCGGGTCAGCGGGTTTCGCAGGTAGCGTCGTGCAAACCGCCATGCCGCCCCGCCGCCTTTGGCGGCATCGGCTGCGTTTGCGTGACTGCCACAGTCAGCGGTTTGCAGCAGAGCGTGCTGGTCATGCAGTGGTTCACAGAACGTTCCGGTCAGGCCGTGAACCTTCACCGGCTGACTGGCTTCGTCCCATTGCAACATTTGCAGCGTCAATTCGCGGGTATAGTGACCGATGCCCGTCAAGGGGATCAGCAGTGGCTGCACGTTAACGATGACTTGCATGAGCTGTCTCTTGAGCTTCCAGGTGCTCCAGCAGCCGTTGCCAGAAGCTGTGGGTGCTGAAACGGTGGGCATTTTCGTGGCAGGCCTGAGGTGAAACGCGCATGTGATCGAAGCGCGCAATCGCCTCGATCACGCTGCTTGGCACCTGCCGTTCGAAGAACAGCCCGGTGGCTGCTTCGCGGTGTTCAGGGCCGCGCACGGTCTCCAGGGCGCCACCAGCGCCGAAGGCGATCACCGGCGTGCCCACCGCCTGGGCTTCCAGCGGCATAATGCCAAAGTCCTCGTCGGCGGCGAACACGAAGGCGCGGGCATGTGCCATCAGCTCGCGCAGGCGGGCGTCTGGCTGATACCCCAGCAGCTCGATATTGGCACAGCCTGCGGCCAGTGATGCCAGACGCTTGCGCTCCGGCCCATCTCCCACCACCTTGAGACTCCGCTCGGGCATCTCTCGAAAGGCGCGAATAATCAAATCGAGGCGCTTGTAGGGCACCAGCCGCGAGGCGGCCAGGTAGTACCCCTCTCTGGGCCCTTCATGGAAAGCGAAGGCGTCGAGGTCTACCGGCGGATGAATCACCTCGGCGCTGCGCCCATAGTATTTGGCGATACGCCTCGCCACATGGGCAGAGTTGGCCACAAAATGATCCACTTGACTGGCCGTGAAGAAGTCCCATTGGCGCAACCGACCCAGCCTGTGGCGCACCAGGGCTTCCATGCCGGGCAGCCTGAAGCCGGCATCGATGAGATAGGCCTCCTTCATGTCCCAGGCGTAGCGCATCGGCGTATGGCAGTAGCAGATATGCCGCTGCTGAGGGTGGGTCACCACGCCCTTGGCCACACAGTGGCTGGAAGAAATCACCAGGTCATAGTCACTCAGGTCCAGCTGCTCGATGGCATAGGGCATCAGCGGAAGCAGGTGACGATAGTAGCGTCGAGCCAGGGGAAACCGCTGGAGCACGCTGGTCGTGACGCGGTGCTCGGCCAACCGGCCTCGCTGCGACTCAGGCATGAAGTCGACCAGGGTGTAAACATCCGCTTCGGGAAAGCCCTGCAGCAGCGCATCCAGCACCTTTTCGGCACCACCCTGAACCACCAGCCAGTCGTGGACAATGGCTACCCGGTATCGCGAACCCAGCGCCTGAAGCCCGGATAGCGCGGCGTTACCCATTGCCATGGAGAGAAGAATTTGCCTGCTCGGTACTGGAGCGCCCATAGGCGTCATCGAAACGGACAATATCGTCCTCGCCAAGGTAGTCGCCGGTCTGCACTTCTATCAGGCGCAGGGGGATGAGGCCAGGGTTCTCGAGTCTGTGTACCGTGCCC
>Ga0079223_10002866_pt1 | contig 10783 bp, 8 predicted proteins | sample Stecom2011_FD_75072 | JGI IMG/M metagenome (GOLD analysis project Ga0079223, IMG submission 75072) | Agricultural soil microbial communities from Utah to study Nitrogen management - Steer compost 2011 | ecosystem: Environmental > Terrestrial > Soil > Agricultural land | place: USA: Utah...
AAAAAACTGGATTCGTTGGAGGAGCCCATGGCGAACTCATCCATATTGGTTTTGCCCAGGCACACAGCACCGGCGGCGCGGAAGTTTGCGGTTACTGTTGCATCGTAGGGTGGCACAAAGTTGGCCAGCATTTTTGAGCCAGCTGTCGTTGCCACACCATTGGTACAGAAGATGTCTTTGTGGGCAAAGGGTACGCCCGTCCAAACGCTGGCCTTGCCTGCTGCACGCTGCTCATCAGCGGTTTTGGCATCGGCTAGGGCCTGGTCTTCGGTTACGGTAATAAAACTGTTGTACTGCTTGTCTTCGGCTTTAATGCGATCGAGGAACTCACGGGTCAGTTCCACGCTTGAAATCTTGCCGCTTTCCAACTCACGGGAAAGCTCTACTACGGATTTATTATGCATGTTCAATCCTGATAGAGGGCTGATAGTGGGCTTTGTCAGATCACTCAATAACGCGAGGAACGAGGTAAAGGCCGTCTTCAGTGGCTGGCGCGATTGCCTGAAAGGCTTCCCTTTGATTGGTCTCGGTTACCTCGTCTGCACGCAAACGCTGCACAGCATCCAGAGGGTGAGATAAAGGCTCTGTATTTGCGGTGTCGGCTGCGCTGAGCTCGTCGACAAGATTCAGGATGTTGCCCAGATCGCTCTCCAGCGCCGAAATCTGCGCTTCGTCTACGCGGATACGGGCAAGAACGGCGACTTTTTCTATGTCTTCACGGGAAATGGACACGAATTGCCTCCCAGATAAATGAAATGTCGGTAATAAAGGACACTCTCTCTAAAAAGAGTGTTGCACCGAGTTATGGGGTCATTCGGGGAGCGCTTTTCAAAACTGTAGAGGGCCATGGACGGCCCGAAACAAGCGCACATGGATGTGCTTGTAGCGTGTTTTGAAAAGCGTTCCCCGAATGGCCTTGCACCCAGACCAAAAATACGAGGGCACATGTTAACAGATTCCAACACATGCGGCAGAGGCCAAAGTATGGCTAAAATGCGAGAATAACAGGGTCTGAAGCCCGATGCCGCCTTGCCTGCTGGGGGGCTCACTGATAAAGTTGCCGCATCTTTCTGCAACCGCAACTCTCAGGTTGAAACTACACGAATGTTGATTAAAAGACTCCGAGGCTTATTCTCCAGCGACCTGTCCATTGATCTGGGCACCGCCAACACCCTTATTTTCGTGCGTGACCGCGGGATTGTGCTGAACGAGCCGTCCGTAGTAGCCATTCGTACCACCAACTCCCAGAAAACGGTTGCCGCCGTCGGTGCCGAGGCGAAACGCATGCTGGGTCGTACACCTGGCAACATCACTGCCATTCGCCCGATGAAAGACGGCGTTATCGCCGATTTCGTGGTGACTGAAAAAATGCTCCAGCACTTCATCCACAAAGTGCATGAGAACAGCTTTATCACCCCAAGCCCGCGGGTTCTGGTGTGTGTGCCCAGCAAATCGACCCAGGTAGAGCGCAAAGCCATTCGCGAGTCGGCTCTGGGTGCCGGTGCACGGGAGGTGTTTCTGATTGAAGAACCCATGGCTGCTGCGATAGGCGCAGGGCTTCCGGTTGAAGAAGCCAGTGGCTCAATGATTGTAGATATCGGTGGGGGTACTTCAGAAATCGCCATTATCTCCCTGAATGGCATTGTATATGCCGATTCAGTCAGGGTTGGCGGTGACAAGTTTGATGAAGCCATTGTTACCTACGTGCGCCGCAATTACGGCAGTCTGATTGGTGACACGACTGCCGAGCGTATCAAACACGAAATTGGCTGTGCATACGAAGGCCTTGAAATTCTCGAAATTGACGTGCGTGGCCGTAACCTGGCCGAAGGTGTGCCCCGTGCTTTCACACTTAACAGTGAGGAAATTCTGGACGCTCTTCAGGAATCCTTGGCACAAATAGTACAGACAGTTAAAAGTGCATTGGAGCAGTCTCCGCCAGAACTGGCGTCAGATATTGCTGAGCGTGGCATCGTGCTTACTGGTGGTGGTGCTCTGTTACGTGGGCTGGACAAGCTGATCAGTGAAGAAACCGGGTTGCCGGTAATCATCGCAGAAGATCCGCTTACCTGTGTTGCCCGTGGTGGTGGCAAGGCGCTGGAGGTTATTGACCGGGGTGGCATTGGAATGTTCTCCCAGGAGGGATAATCCTTTGGGGAGGGATCGCCATTAAAACCATTTTTGTTCAGGGGCCAGCACCAGGCCTCCGGCTTCTGCTTGTTGTATTGGTATCGGCGGCGTTAATCGTGGCCGACCAGCAGTTTGACCGTGTTACTCCTGTTCGCAGTACGCTGGCAACCGGCCTGACGCCGGTTTACTGGCTTGGCAACGCGCCCTATCAATTCAGCGACTGGGTTGCCGGCCTGTTTACCACCCGGGAAGATGTTAAACAGGAAAACGAAGATCTCAAAGCCCGGCTCCTTATCCTCGAGCGTAGGGCCCTCAAATACGCCGCACTGGCATCTGAAAACAATGAACTTCGCCGCTTGATGAACTCCTCCGAACTTCTGGATGACAGGGTAATAGTCAGCGAAGTTGTGGGCGTATCGCCAGATCCCTATTCCCATGAAATTATTATCAATAAAGGCCGTAGTGATGACCTGCAAGTGGGGCAGGCCATTCTGGATGCCCATGGCCTGATGGGACAGGTGGTTCAGACCAGTCAAATTGCCTCTCGTGTGCTTCTCGTTTCGGATAGTAGTCATGCGGTACCCGTTGAGGTTGTGCGCAACGGGCTGCGCGCAATCCTTTTGGGTACCGGCGATTCAGGCACTCTGGATCTGGTGCACGTGCCAGATACGGCAGATATCCGTGAGGGCGATCTTCTGGTGAGCTCCGGTCTCGGCGGGCGTTTCCCCAGAGGGTACCCGGTTGCCGAGGTAAGTCTGATCAAAAAGGAGCCTGGGGAGCCTTTTGTTACCATTCGGGCCCGACCCAAGGCACAGCTTAATCAGAGCCGCCTGGTGTTGGTTGTCTTCCCGCCCAAAAGCGAACGCGAGCCAGAAACAGGTGATGAGGTGCCTTCCGATATCCCGGCAATGGACGCGGTTCAAGGGGGGCAAGACTGATGTTATCTGTCATCAGTTATCCGGTATTTGTGCTGTCTGTGGTCGCGTCACTGGTATTGAGTATTTCTCTCTTTCCCTCGGGCTGGTTTGAGTTTCGTCCGGAATGGTTAGGTCTGGTGGTGTTTTACTGGACCTTCCGCGCACCTGCGCAGTTCGGCGTATTGCTCGCGTGGTGTCTGGGCCTGTTGCTGGACGTTCTGGAGGCAACCCCGCTGGGTGTTAATGCCCTTGGCATGGGATTGATTGCGTTTCTGGTGCTGACCATCCACCAGCGGCTGCGGATGTACCCCATGCCACAGCAATGTCTGATGGTTTTTCTTTTGTTGGGTATTAACCAGATGCTGGTGCACTTTCTCAAGCAGATGTTCGGGGGCGAGGATGCAGGCTTCAGTTATCTTTGGCCAGCGATAACCAGCGCTTTGATATGGCCGGTGTTCTGCATACTGCTGGACAACATTAACCGGAAACTGGGCTAGCCATGACATCCATTATTCTCGCCTCTGCATCGCCACGCCGTTCGGAGTTGCTCACGCAGATAGGCATCCCCTTTTCGGTGCAGCCGGCCAACATCGACGAAACACCGAGAATATCTGAAGCCCCCGGTGATTATGTGGAGCGGCTAGCCCGGGAGAAAGCACTTGCGGTTTCTGCCCATTTTCCCGGGAAGTGGGTTATTGGCTCGGACACGTCTGTCGTTCTGGATGGCGCTATTCTGGGCAAACCATCAAATGAAGCCGATGCCCAAGCCATGCTGGGGATGTTGTCTGGTAAAACTCATCAGGTAATGACAGGCGTTGCGCTGGCCAAGGATGATGGCTGTGACTCCAAGCTGGTTATTACGGAAGTTACCTTTCGGGTGCTCTCGAGGACTGAGATTGCAGCCTATGCAGCTTCAGGCGAGCCCATGGACAAGGCCGGAGGTTATGGAATTCAGGGCCTGGGTGGTATTTTTGTGAAGGAACTCAAAGGGAGTTACAGTGCGGTTGTTGGCCTGCCATTGCAGGAAACAGCCGCCTTGCTGGCGGATGCCGGTGGCCCTGTCTGGAAGCACTGGATGAGTAGTCAGGAGAGCCAATCATGAGCGAAGAAATCCTGATCAACGTAACACCGGTTGAAACCCGGGTCGCGCTGGTTGAGAACGGAATGCTGCAGGAAGCCTACATTGAGCGTGCCAGCCGCAAAGGCATTGTCGGTAACATATACAAAGGCAAGGTTGTGCGCGTGCTCCCCGGCATGGAGGCGGCATTTGTAGATATAGGATTGGAGCGGGCGGCCTTTATCCATGCTTCCGATGTGGTCTCCAGCCAGGCCAGTGCAGTAGTTCCCGGCGATGGACCTAAACCCGTTCCAGATATCCGCACTTTGCTGCGGGAAGGTCAGTCGCTGGTTGTTCAGGTCACCAAGGACCCCATCGGCACAAAAGGTGCCCGGCTTACCACTCAACTTTCCATACCCTCGCGTTATCTGGTGTTCATGCCCGACGTCAGCCATGTGGGTATTTCCCAGCGAATCGAAGATGAAACCGAGCGTAACCGCTTGAAAGCCATTGTTGAGCAGGGCGCCGAAGCGCACCCGGATGTGCAGGGCGGGTACATCATTCGAACGGCAGCGGAAGCCGCGTCAGAAGAAGAGTTGCTTGCAGATATGAACTATCTGCACCACCTTAGCCAGTCGATACATGAGCGGATTGAGAAGGTTCAGGCGCCGGCCGCCGTTTATAAGGACCTGCCCCTGTTTATCCGCACCATCCGTGATCTTATTCGGCCACAGACAGAAAAAGTGCGCATCGACAGCCGCGAGAGCCACCAGCGAGTTATGGAGTTTGTTGACGAGTTTGTGACTGAGTTTGCCGATAAGGTGGAGTATTACCCTGGAGAGCGGCCTATTTTTGATCTTTACTCGGTAGAAGACGAGATTCAAAAAGCACTGAGCCGCAAAGTACAGCTGAAGTCTGGTGGCTATGTGATCATTGACCAGACTGAAGCAATGACTACCATAGATATCAACACCGGTGCCTTCGTGGGGCATCGTAATCTTGAAGAGACCATTTTCAAGACCAACCTTGAAGCTGCACGGGCAATCAGCCGCCAACTGCGCCTGCGCAATCTGGGTGGCATCATCATCATCGATTTTATCGACATGGAAGATGTTGAGCATCAGCGCCAGGTACACCGGATGCTGGAAAAAATGCTCGAGCGGGATCATGCCAAAACCAAAATCACTGGCGTGTCTGAGCTGGGCCTGGTGGAAATGACCCGAAAGCGAACCACAGAAAGCCTCGGCCAGGTTCTGTGCGAACCATGCCCTATCTGCGATGGCAGAGGTTTTCTGAAAACCAGCGAGACAGTTTGCTTCGAAATTTTCCGGGAGATCCTGCGGATAAACCGTGCCTACGATGCAGAAAGCTATCTGGTGATGGCGTCCCAAAGCGTAGTCGATCGCCTTGTTGATGAGGAGTCAGACAACGTAGCGGATCTCGAAACCTTTATCGCCAAGACCGTTCGCTTCCAGGTAGAACCGTTTTACAGCCAGGAACAGTACGATGTTGTTTTGCTCTGACTCCGGGGCGATACACCGGCGCCGAGGATAGCAGGCGATGAATTCCCTGAAGACGTCCTCCGAGAGTCAGCCTGGCCGCTTGATGGCGCTGCTTGCCAATGCGGTATGGTGGCTGATACTGGCTGTGCTGGTGCTGCTGGCTCTCTATGCCGGCATAGGTAGGCAACTTACCCAAAACGTGGATTCTTTCCGGGACGAGCTTTCTCAAGAGCTTTCTGCCCGTCTGGGCCACGACGTGAGTATTGGTAGTCTGTCTTCGCGCTGGTTCTGGCTCGATCCCTCCTTTACCGCACAAGACATAGAAGTCACCAATCCGGACTCCGATGACCGGGTTGTAAGCCTGCAGCATTTGACCATTCGCTTTGATGCGATTGCATCGTTGATGCGTTTCAGAATTGTATTCGAGGATTTTGAAGCTGACGGGCTTGAGTTAACACTGAACCAGCAGGGCAGTGGTGAAGTGGGTGTGCGGGGGGCTGATATTCCGGAGCCCCTGAACAATCGTTTCCGGGACTGGCTCAGAATTTCCGGGAAATGGTTGTCGGACCCTTACATAAAAGTTACCCGTGTGAACCTGGGTATTCGCGACAACCAGGGCCAACTCCGCTTTCTCGATATTCCCCAGCTTGATCTGATGTATCAGCAAGGTTTGTTCCGGGCATCTGGCAGAGCTATGCGGTCCGCGACTACTCAACAGCTGGCCAGTTTTACCCTTGTAGGAAAACAGTTCTTCCGTGGTGATTTCAGTGGTCAGCTCTATCTCAGCGTAGATTCCGGGCGTTTGTTCGATGGACTGATAGATGAATACCAGTGGCGAGATATTCGTGTGGAAGGCTTTGATCTGGGTGGTGAGGCATGGCTAACCTTCCGCAAAGGAGTATTGCAACAGGTCAGCGGCACCGTAAGAACACCCTACTTGCAACTGGGCGTTGCCGGGGAGTCGCTGGCACCACTGGAAGACATTCGTGCCCGTTTTGGCTGGCGCCGGCACCATGCTGTGATGGTGAACCCGGAGGAGAGCGGTGATCGGCCAGAGACTATTGGCGAGTGGCATCTGAAACAGCTCGCCTGGACCTGGAACGGGGACCAGGTACCGCCCTTCAGCTTGAGGCTGGTTCCAGAGCCACAGGGTATTACCATCACCGCCGATGCCATGCCTTTGCGCCCGCTTCGACGCCTGACAGGCACTCTGCCTTTATTGCCGCCAGTGGCCAGTGACGCTTTGGAGAACTATCGTCCTTCAGGGTTTCTGGATGGTGTGACAATCCGTGTTCCGGGGAGTGACGACAATAGCTTTGAATTCTCCGGGCGGCTCCGGGATGTTGGCGCGGCTGCCTATGGTGGTGCGCCAGCCGTGCGCGGAGTGAACGGTTTTATATATGTTGACCAGAGTACTGGCTACGTTCGGGCTCGCGCGGGCGCCCGCCCGGTGACTCTTTCTTTCCCGGAACTGTTCAGCAGTGAGTGGTCCCTGCCAGAATTCTTCGCGACAGTAGCCTGGCGTATGGATGGGCCAGTCACCCGTGTTTATGCAGACGATATTCGCATGAGTTATGGCAGTGGCACCCAGTTGAACGGCGCTTTCGATTTGAAACTGGATCAGGAGGGTGAGGACAATCTCGGTCTCCGTGTTGGTGTCGAGAATGGCGAAGCCTCCATGCTGGCCGCTTTTGTTCCTGAGAAGATCGTGGATGCTGGGCTCTATGAGTGGTTGACTACGTCCATAACAAAGGCAGACATAACGTCTGGTGTCTACTACGGCCATGGCCAAATCGGTAAAGATGCGCCCTCGGGCTCGTTTGTTTCCTCCATGTGGTATGAATTTGATAACGCCAGTGTTCGCTATGATAGCCAGTGGCCAGAGGTGACCGGCGCGCGCGGGCGTGTTGATATACAAAACGGGGATACGCTGGTTCATCTGGAGGCGGGAACCACTGGCGGCTTGGCGATAGATCCGAGCACTGTCGCCGTGATTCCGGAGGAGGAAGGCGCGCTTGTGCAGGTGAATGTTTCTGCGCCTGTGGCGGCAGATTCCATCAGCTATTGGCTGGCCAACAGTCCTTTTGGCGCCATGGTTGGGTCTGAGGCTGCAAAGCTGCAGTACGGCGGCGATTACAAACTCGATCTGTCGATAGATTTGCCTCTCAAGGACGATGCATCACCCTTGGTTGAAGCTAATGTCCGCACCGGTAATGGCTCGATAGCCTATCCTGGCACGGACCTGCTTTGGGACAGGATTACAGGAGCGTTGACGTACCATTCAACAAAGGGTTTTTCCGGAGCGCCCTTGAGTGCCCACTTTCTGGACGAGCCAGTCAAGGTGGCGTTTAGTCAGCCCGACACGCCGCAGGCACTGCGGATTGAGCAAACTGGAACGTTATCTGTAGCCAAAGCGTTTAGTCAGGCGGGGCTTGTAGATTCCCGGAAAGTGAGTAGTAGCGGCTCTGGTGGCAGCCAGTATGGCCTTAAAGGCGAGTTTGACTACTCTGCCCGGCTGGATGTTATAGCGGCAAGCCCCCCAAGAATAACGCTTCGTTCCAGTCTTGAAGGGCTTTCTGTCGACTGGCCAGACCCCTTTTCAAAAAAGGCAGGTGAGGCCGCGCCGCTCCTGGCGGAGATAGATACCGGAAACGAGCAAGGTTTGGGTATCTCAGGAACCTGGGAGAATCGCGCTACCTTCGATCTTTTATTGAAGAACTCCGGTGTTGAGCTGACCTTTGGTGAACTCTATCTTGGGGAACAGATCCTCAGAAACATAGAGCTGGAGGCTTTTGATCTTGGCGACCGCTGGGTTTTGAGTACGCAGTCAGAGCGGGCGGTTGGCCGGATTGATATCCCGAATGATAATAGTCTTGTAACTGCTGATTTTGCAGTGGTGCAGCTGGTTCGGGACGAGACTGCAGCCAGGGATGCGCCAGAACTCTTGACCATAGAGCAGCAACTTGAAGCCTTCCGCGCAATGGATATGGAGAGCTGGCCAGATGTAGATATTGCCATATCCAATTTGCGCCTTAACGATGACAGCTTGGGGCGTTGGTCTTTTCAGCTTCGGCCTGAGCGTCAGAAGCTCAACGTCCATGGCATTGAAGGCCACCTGAAGTCCATTACACTGCAGGGCGATATGACCTGGAGTGTTGTAAATAATCGGGAAACCAGTCAGTTTTCGGGTTCTGTCACGGGGGGAGCGTTGGCGGACCTGGATGGGCTTTTCGATACCGAAATACCTTTATCGAACAAGCAAACCAACATTGAGCTCGATCTGGAATGGCCAGGGCGGCCTGATGAATTTGACCTGGCAAGTCTCAGCGGAAACGTCAGCTTTCGCCTGGATGATGGCGTAATTCTGGAGAGCAACAATAGTGCGCAGGTGTTCAGGATATTCAACCTGCTCAACTCCGATACGCTATGGCGCAGGCTCAAGCTGGATTTTTCGGATCTGTATAAACGTGGCGTAGCCTTTGATGCAATCTCGGGCAAGGCGCGCCTGGAGGATGGCCTGCTGACAATGGATCCGGAGCTGCAGGTGGTTGGCCCTTCAGGAGCGTTCAAACTCAGCGGAAGCACTAATCTGGCGGATGAGGTGTTCGATATGCGCCTGGTTGTGGTTCTGCCGCTCACCCAGAACCTGCCTCTGGCTGCATTACTGATGGGTGCCGGTGCACCCATTGGTGGAGCGCTATTCGTTTTGGATAAGGTGCTGGGAGACCCGCTCAGCAGGCTCACCAGCGCCACCTACAATGTGACCGGCCCCTGGGATGAGCCTAAAGTCGATTTGCGCAGTGTGTTTGACACAGGCAAGTAGCCTGGGCCGATGCCACCATCAGGCTTCAGCTTCGTCAACGCACTCCCGCAAGTAGCGGAACAGCTTGCGGGCTTGCCCGGTGTTTTTCTGCTTTTCCAGGTCTTTGCGGGCATTGCGAACAAGATTGCGCAAATGCTGTATGTCGGCACCAGGACAGTAGTTGAAGAATTCTCCGGCAACCGAGTCGCCCTCGGCAATCATCCGGTCGCGCCAGCGCTCAGCCAGGTGGTGGCGACGGGTATGCTCTTCACTTCCCGAATCGAACGCATCAATAGCTCGCTCAACTGCTTCCGGGTCATCTTCCTGCCGGATAATCTTGCCAATATACTGCAGGTGGCGGCGCTTGGCTTCGTTTTGCTTGATTCTGCGAGACTCTTCAATGGCACGTCTCAGAGTGTCGCTAATGGTTAGCGTATCAAGCTGTTCGTTGCTCAGGTCCAGCATGCGCTTGCCAATGCCCTGAAGCGCATGCATTTCCCGCTTGAGTTGGGACTTGCTTGGGCCCGAGTATTGCGGAGCCTCGTCTTCGTGGTCGTCGATCATGTTTTCATCCAGGTTTTTCGGTTCACGCGTAAAAAATAGTCGCCAGGCCAAGAAATGACATGAAACCGACCACATCTGTGACGGTTGTCAGTATAACGCTGCCTGCCAGTGCCGGGTCGATGTCACGGGATTTCAGGAACAGCGGTACTACGGTACCCACCAGCGCGGCGGCAACCAGGTTAATAATCAGAGCAGCAGCAATAATGGCGCCTATTAACAAATCCTGAAACCAGGCGGTTGCTGCGGCGGCTACCACGCCGGCCCAAAGTATGCCGTTGAGAATACCGGAAAGAAACTCCCGGTTCAGCAACCAGCCCACATTGGTCCCGCTGATCTGCCCGACTGCCATGCCCCGGATAACCAGGGTGAGGGTCTGGCTACCAGCGATTCCGCCCATGCTGGCTACTATGGGCATGAGCACAGCCAGGGCAACCACCTTTTCGATGGTGTCTTCGAACAGGCCAATAACGCCAGAAGCGATGAAAGCGGTGATCAGGTTTACACCCAGCCAGATTGCCCTGCGCCGTGTGGTTTTCCAGACCGGAGCAAATGTGTCTTCATCATCATCCAGACCGGCCATACTCATCAGTGAATGATCTGCATCCTCACGGATAACATCTACCACGTCATCGATGGTGATCCGGCCCAGTAGATGGCCTTCCTGGTTTACAACCGGCGCAGAAATAAGGTCGTAACGTTCAAACAGGGTGGCCACCTTGGTATCTGAGAGCGCGACGGGAATCGGCTCTATATCTGTATCCATAACCTCCCGAACAGTTGCCGCCTGGTTTGAAACAAGCATCTTGGTTAT
>Ga0079223_10002868_pt1 | contig 10782 bp, 9 predicted proteins | sample Stecom2011_FD_75072 | JGI IMG/M metagenome (GOLD analysis project Ga0079223, IMG submission 75072) | Agricultural soil microbial communities from Utah to study Nitrogen management - Steer compost 2011 | ecosystem: Environmental > Terrestrial > Soil > Agricultural land | place: USA: Utah...
CGCGGCTTGCGGTCCAAGAGGTGGCCGATCCCGAAGAGGTTCGCCGCCCACTCGACCCGCTCCCTGATCTTGGCGCGGTCGGTCCTCACGGCCTCCAGCGGGAACGCGATGTTCCGGTACACGCTCTTGTGCGGGTAGAGCGCGTAGCTCTGGAAGACCATCGCGATGTTGCGGTCGTTGGGAGGGAGGCCGTTCACCACGCGATCGCCGATGACGACCTCGCCGCTGGTGGCCTTCTCCAGCCCGGCGATCGTGCGCATGAGCGTCGTCTTGCCCGAGCCCGACGCCCCGAGGAGCACGAGGAACTCGCCGTCGCGCACGTCGATGCTCACGCCGTCGACGGCCCTCACCGATCCGAAGTGGGTATGCAGGTCGCGTACGGTCAGCTTCGCCATCCCAGGCGTGCCTCCTCATCGGGGAGCGGGCGACGGGCTAGGCCCGTCGCCCGCTCACGACCCGTGGGTCAGATCAGACCCCGCTGACGCCAGGCGTCGTACACGGCGCGCGCCTCGGCGGCCGCGGTCCTGATCGAGTCCTCGGGGGACTCGTCCCCGCGCACGGCTCGGGCGAACATGTTGGGGATGATGAACGTGTTGTAGACCTCCGCCACGGCGGGGCTGCACACGCCAGGGTGCCCCACGTTGGTCGTCCACTCGACCGCGTTCAGCAGCGGACGCAGCTTGCCGTCGGCCTCGTTCGGGAGCTTGAAGGGGTCGTTCTCGAACCAGGCGTTGTGCAGGTCGCGGAAGGTGCTCGCGCCCGCCACCGCCGGGTAGTCCCCGTTGCCGGAGATCGGCGAGTCGAAGAAGCTCGGCGAGTTGTAGAGCTTCGAGTGGTACATGGCCATGTCGTAGTTCTCGGCCAGGTCGAGGATGAACTGCTTGGCGCCGTCGGGGTTCTGGGCGTGGTTCGGGATGATGTAGTTGTAGATCACGTGGGCGTTCGCCCAGGCGGTGCCGCGCGGGCCCTGCAGCGCCGGCCCGAAGAACACGTCCTCGGCGATGTCGGGCACGTCCTCCTGCGAGGACCGGTAGGCCGAGATCGAGTTCATGATGTACGACGCCCTGCCCGCGATCAGCGCCTGGTTGTTCGAGGCGGCGTTCCAAGCGAACACCTCGGGCGTCATCGCCGCCTCGTAGAGGCGCTGCATGAACTGGACGGTCTCGAGGACGCGCTCGAAGTTGTCGCCCTGGTCGAGGACGACCTCGCCGGCCTCGTTCTGCACCATGGCGTCGAACGAGGCGAGCATCGCCCTGTGCGCCATGTTCGAGTCGATCTCCTGCGCCAGGCCGATGCCGAGCTGGACGCCCTGCTCGTCCCTGATGCGGCCGCCGACCGTGACGAGGTCCTCCCACGTGGTGGGACCGTCGGGCATGCCGGCGGCCTCCCACAGGCTGCGGCGGTAGTTCGCCGGGTCGATGGTCCAGCCCACGCAGAAGCTGTAGTAGTTGTCTGTGGCCGGGTTGTAGGAGTAGTTGCGCGCGACCTGCAGCTGCTCGCCGAAGCGGCTCTGCGCCTCCTGGTTGACGTCGTTCAGGGAGAGCAGGCTGGGCTCGAACTGGCCGGCCTCGGCGCCCACGATCTCTATGAGGTCGTGCCCAGAGCCGGCCGAGATCTCGGCGGCGACGGCCGCCGTGAGGTCGGCGAGGTTGATGTGGTCGACGGTGACGTTGATGCCGTTGGCGGCGCCCCACTCGCGGGCGTACTGGTCGAACCAGGTGTCGTAGGCCGGGACGAAGTGGCTCCACTGCAGGATGCGCAGGCTCCCGCTGCCGCCTTGCGCGCGCAGCAGCGACGGCCCCACGGCCGCGGCGGCCGCGGTGGCGCCGGCGTACTTGAGGAAGGTCCTGCGGTTGATGTGGCGCTTGAACGGATCGAACCTAAGCACGGGGCTCATGAGTCCTCCCATCCCTTCCGAACGGAACGTTCACCGACTGGGCGTGGTGCACAGCGCGAGACGTCGCCAGGTCGAGACGCAGGTCGCTACCTCCTTACGGCGGGAGCGGGACGCGCAGGACGATGAGTCCGCCAAGCCCTATGGGCGCCGCGCTGCTCGAGTGCGGCCGGCAAGGGCTGTCTGGGTTGCGTTGGTGACAGGGTAGGCCGTTCGCAGGCGCGTGGCAAGGGTGCGGGGACCGTGGCGCGACGAGCCGGCGGCGCCGCTCGGAGCTCAGCCCGCGAGGAACTCTCTCACGAGCGCGACGAACTTCTCGCTCTCCTCGATCTGCGGCGAGTGTCCCGAGTCCTCGAAGACCTCGAGCCGGGCGTGCGGGATGCCGGCCTTGATCTCCTCGGACGCGGTGACGGGCGTGATCCAGTCGTGCCTGCCGACGACGATGAGCACGGGGCACCGGATCTCGTGGAGGCGGCCGGTGACGTCGTAGTTCGGAACGTTCCGCGAGAAGGCCCAGTTGTGCGTCTCGTAGCGGAACGTCGCCGACGCGATGCGCTGCGCGATCTTCTCGGGGGTCGTGTTCGCGTCGTACAGAGGCGCGATCGCGGCCCAGAAGCGGCGCAGCTCGTCGTCGCTCTCGATCCGCCCGGTGAAGAGCTTGTCGAGCATCTCCTCGGTGATTTCCGGGTACTCGGCGGCGCGGGCCAAGGCGTTCTGCCTGGCCAGCCCCTCGAAGCGGCGCGACGCCGCCGTGTCGCGCAGGATCAGGTGCGTGACGCGGTCGGGGTGCGCGAGCGTGTACTCGAGGGCGACGTAGCCGCCGTAGGAACCGCCGGCCACGACGATCCTCTCGTCGCCGAAGTGCCGGCGCAGCGCCTCGAGGTCGGCAACCCACTGAGCGTGCGTGAAGGGCGGGACGGCATCGGACTCGCCGGACCCGCGCGCGTCGAAGGAGATCACCCGGTACTCGTCGGCGAGAGGACCGAACGAGCGCTTCGGCTCGGCGTGCGAGCCGAGGCCGGGCGCGCCGTGGTGGGTGTAGATGGGTACGGCGTTGCCCTCGCCCTGGACGTTCACCCGCAGCCTGGCGCCGTTGACTTCTACGAACATGTCGCCCCTTCCGCGCTCAGACCCAGAGGAGCGCTCTACCGTTGACGCCTTCGCGACCGCGCAGGGCGTGCAGGACGGTGACGGTGAGGAGCGCCGCTGCGGCCATGCCGGCGGCGCTGAGGTAGCTGCCCATCGCGAGATGGAACGGATGGGAGTCGAAGAGGTCGTAGGCGTGGGCGGGCCGTATCGCCGGCGACGGGAGCAGGCGCTCGGCGTCGTCGAGCTGCCGGCGCAGCAGCGCAAGGAGCTGGCGTAGGCCCATGGCGCCGAAGTCCTGTCCATCCCGCTGGGCGTCGTCGAGCCACGGGACGTCGGCGGCGCCGAGGTCGGGGGCCAAGGCTGCTAGCTCGTCGGCCGCCGCCGCGCACGCCTGGGCGGCGGCCGAGAGCTCGGCCGCCCAGGCCGCCCTGGCGGGCACGCCGTGGAACGAGGCCGCGTAGCCTGGCTCCAGCCACTCGCCCCCATCGGCCTCGGCGAGGGTCCGGAAGCGGTCGGCGGCGAGGCGCAGGTCGGCCACAGCGGTGGCGGCGAGGTCGGGCGGTGCGGCGTCCGGCGCCTCGCGGACGACCGACCAGGCAGGCCGGCCGGTGGACGAGCCGGTCCTGGACGCAGCCACGGCCTCGAGCGTCCGCACGAGGAGCTCCGCGCCGTCGCCCCAGCCCAGGCCGAGGGGGCCGAGCCCGAACTCCGGGTGCGAGCCGAACAGGACGGTCCGGCCCGCACCGAGCGGCTGGGTCACGCCGGTGGCGGCGCCTCGGCGCACGCAGCGCTCGAACGTCGTGTCGCCCGCGTGCGGCTCGCCCGGCGCCTCGAGGAACCGCTCGGCCGGCGTGAAGCGCTCGGTGGCTGCGACGGGCCAGGCGAACGGCGTGACGCCCGCGCCGGCGCGGGCGACGTCGAAGAGCGGGCCGTTGTAGTGCACGAGCTCGACGTGCTCCGGCAGGCCGGCGGCGTAGGGGTGAGCCGGGTCGAGCCGCACGACGATCCGGCCCACGCCCGGCGACGCCAGGCCGCCGAGCGTCGCGTCGCCCGTGTTCGCGAGCGTCACGTCGACGAGGCGCAGGCAGCGGGCCGCCGGCACGGCCTCGTCGGCGGCGCCGGTCAGCGACACGGGCAGCACCGAGCCGGCGCAGGACCCGACGTAGGTGCCGCCGCGCTCCACCCAGGCGCGCACCGCCCTGGCGCCATCCTCTCCGAGCGGCGCGATCAGCCCGGCCATCGCGAAGGCGCCGCCGCCCGGGAACACGACGACGTCGAGGTCGTCGAGGCGACCGGCGGCCACGTCCTCGGCGCGCACGACCGCGACGGCGGCGCCGTGGAGCGCGAGGAGCGCCAGGTGGTGCCACGGCGCCCCTCCGCTCCCGTAGACGCCGACGCGCAGGCCGGCGAGCCGCCGGGTGGGGCCGCGCCTGTCGAGGGAGCCGCGGGTGTCGGTGGAGCCGGGCGCTGCGCGCCGACCCCGGCCGTCACCCGCGGCGGCGCTCAGCGCGCCCACACCTCGTCCAGCACGCGCATGACGTTGCCGCCGACGACCTTGGCGATCTCGTCGTCGGAGTAGTCCTTCTTCACGAGCCACCTGACGATGTTCGGGAACGCCTCGGCGGGGTTCTCGATGCCGTCGACGTACTCGACCGTCGGGTACGGCTCCTTGCCCTTCGACGCCTTCAGCGAGAGCGCCTCGCGCAAGGCGCTGTGGAGGCCGACGTGGTCGCCGAAGAGCGTGTCGGGGCCGAACGCGACGTGGTCGATGCCGACGAGGTCCACGCAGTACTCGAAGTGCTCCATGTAGGAGTCGAGCGAGTGGCGCATGTTGTTGCGGGTGATCGTGGTGTGCGGAGCCGCCTCGATCCCGATCACGCCGCCCTTCTCGGCGCAGGCCTTGATCACCTCGTCGGGCTTCAGGCGCGGCGTGTCCCACAGGGCGCGGGCTCCGGCGTGCGTGATGAATACCGGGTGCTTCGAGTGCGCGATCGTGTCGAGCGAGGTCTGGTCGTTCGCGTGCGACACGTCGATCGCGATGCCCAGCTTGTTCATGCGCTCCACCGCCCGGCGCCCGAAGTCGGTGAGGCCGTAGTGCGGCGGCTCCTTGAGTCCTGCGCCGAGCGCGTTGGCCTCGCTGTAGCAGATACCGAGGCTGCGCACGCCGAAGCCGTAGAGCACGTCGATGCGGTCGAGCTCGTTCTCGATCATCGCCGCGCCCTCGATCGACACCACGAACGCGACCTTGCCCTCGCGCTTGCAGCGCCTGATGTCCTCGGTCGTGAGCGCCAGCTCCACCATGTCCTGGTGGGCGATGTCCGACAGGCGCATGCCGATGTCGAAGACGACGTCCTCCCACTTCCAGCCGGCGCGGGAGGTGATCATGGCGGTGCCGTCCATCATCGCGTCGAAGACGCAGTCGAGCCCGCTGACGGCCAGCCCCTCGTAAGCGGTGTGGTCGCGCCCGTAGCGGCGGAACTCGAGGAAGCGCGAGAGGTCCTTCGGCGCCACGAAGCAGTGGTCGTGCAGCGAGATCACGAGGTTCTCCGCGAAGATCCGCTTGACCCGCTCCTCCTGCTCCGGGGTCGTATCCGGCGCCCGGCTCGGCACGCGGCCGAGCTGGGGGACGAGCTCGATGTCGGGCAGGTCCTCCGGGTCGAGGTACTGGAACGAGCGGTAGCCGTCGTACTTCTTGGCTTGCATGTGTCTCCGTTCCGCGGACGAGGCCGCTGGGGGCGCGGGGGCGGGGAGTCGGCGCGGCGCCGCAAGCGCGCGCCCCGAACTACCCCCTGGGGTCGAGCACGTCGCGCAGGGCGTTGCCCAGCACGTTGAAGGCGAGGACGGTGATCGCGATGAACAGGCCCGGCCATACGGCCAGGACGGGCGCGCGGAAGAGGTAGGCCTGGGCGTTCTGGAGCATGTTGCCCCAGGAGGCGAGGGGCGGCTGGATCCCCAGCCCCAGGTACGAGAGCCCGGCCTCGGTGAGGATCGACCAGCCGACCCCCAGGGTCGCGAGCACGATCGCCTGCGGCATCACCTGCGGCAGGATGTGCCTGACCATGAGCCTCAGGTGGTGGCTCCCCAGCGCCCGGGAGGCCTCCACGAACTCCGCGGTCTTGAAGCGCTTGAACTCGGCATGGACGCTGCGGGCCATCTGGGCCCAGAAGCCGAGGCCCACGGTGAACACGATCGTCACGGGGTGGTTCCCGAAGCTCGTGACGATGACGAGGATCAGGAAGAACGTCGGGATCGCCATGAACGTGTCGACGACACGCATCAGGACGTTCTCGGTGCGTCCGCCGAAGTAGCCGGCGCTGCCGCCGACGGCGACGCCGATGAACAGGCCGACGAGCATGGAGAACAGGCCCACCGAGAGCGACACGCGTCCGCCGTGGACGATGCGGGCGAAGACGTCCCGCCCCAGCTCGTCGGTGCCGAGCCAGTGCTCGGCCGACGGGGGCTGCAGGGTCTGGAGCGGGTTCGTGCGGGTGGGGGAGTGAGAGAGGAACGCCGGGCCGAACACGACCAGGAGCACGAGCAGGACGAGGACCGTGAAGGCGACGAGCCCCAGCGGCTGGCGCAGGACCCGGCCGAGGAAGCGGCTGCGGCGGGGCAGCGGCGCGCTCGCCGTTCGCACGAGCACCTCAGCCATGGCGGATCCTCGGGTCGATGACGGCGTAGAGCATGTCGACGACGAGGTTCACGACCACGACCACGGTGCCGGCGAGCATCGTCACCCCGAGGATCACGGGGTAGTCGCGGCCGTTGGCGGCCTCGATCGCGAGGCGTCCGATGCCCGCGTAGCCGAACACGCTCTCGATGACGACGGAGCCGGAGAACAGCACGGTCGTGATGAGCCCGATCATCGCCGTGATCGGCACGAGCGCGTTGCGCAGCATGTGCTTGCGCATGACCTTTCCGTCGGGCAGGCCCTTGGAGCGAGCGGTGCGGACGTAGTCGGTGGCCTTCGTCTCTAGGACCGCCGAGCGGGTGACGCGCACGACGTTCGGCATGAGCCCGAACGCCAGCACGCTGGCGGGCAGGACGAGGTGGCGCAGCCTGTCGATGAGGTCGGCGCCGCGTCCGATCGAGACGATGCCGGAGGCGGGCAGCCACCGCAGCTCGACCGCGAACACGATGATCGCGATGATGCCGAGCCAGAAGTTCGGTACCGACATCCCCAGGGTCGCCACGGTGCTCACGACGTGGTCCGGCCAGCGGTTGGGGTTCATGGCCGCCACGATGCCCAGGAGGACCCCGAAGCCCGCGGCCAGCACCAGCGCCGTGAGCGCGAGCACCACGGTGGCGCCCAGCCGCTGCATGAGCAGGCGGGAGACCGGCAGGCCCTGGTTGATCGAGGTGCCGAGGTCGCCCGTGACCGCTCCGCCGAGCCAGGCGACGTAGCGCTCGTGCACGGGCCTGTCGAGGCCGTAGAGCGCGTACCGGGCGTTGCGTTCCGCGACGGTGGTCGAGATGTCCACGAGCGAGGAAGGCCCGCCAGGGGCGAGGTTGATGAGGAAGAAGGTGAGCAGCGAGACGAGGAACAGGACCACCAGGCCCTGGCCCAGACGTCGCACCAGGTACTGCGTCATCGCTGGCGGGCTACCTCCCGTGTTCCGCCGCCTGAGGCTCCAGGGGTGATGCCTGCCTCCCCTGCGATGAGGGGAGGCAGGCTGTCTCGGGTCTAGCGGGCCGTCACGTACCAGTCGAACGAGTGCTGGAACGCGGCGCTGGCGGTGATCTCGGGGAAGCCCTGCAGCCGGACGCTCTTCGCCGTGAGGATGTCGGGCCACCACAGGTAGATGTAGGCCAGCTCCTCGGCGAGGAGCTCCTGCATGCGCCCGTAGGCGTCCGCCTGCTCCTCGAGGGTCAGGGCCGCGCGTCCCTCGTCCATGATCCGGTCCAGGTCCTCGTTGCAGTAGTTCGGGATGTTGTTGCCGGTCTGGGCGGCGTCGCACGAGAAGTACGGCGCAACGTCGGCGGTGGGCGGCATGCTCCACCAGGCCAGAGTCACCTCGTAGTTGCGCCCGAGGACGACGTCTTGGATGTAGGCGTTCCACTCCATGACCTGCACGTCGGTCTCGATGCCGACGTCCTGCCAGTACTGCTGCACGAGCAGCGTGGCCGGCACCAGGTCACCGAACTGGCCGGTGGGCATGTAGAACGACAGGCGCTGGCCGTCCTTCTGCCTGACGCCGTCGGGCCCGACCGTCCAGCCGGCCTCGTCCAGGAGAGCGGCGGCGGCCTCGGGGTCGTAGGGGTACTGCCTGACGTCGCCGTTGAACAGCGCGCCCAGCATGGGTGCGACGGGACCGCTGGCGACCTCGCCGTAGCCGTCGAGGATCGCCTGGATCATCGCCTCGCGGTCGATCGCCATCGTCATCGCCTGGCGCACGCGGACGTCGGCGAGGCGCTCGTCGTCGTGGTTCGGCGCGACGAAGAAGAACAGGTTCTGCGACTGCCTGAGCACCTCGAGCGCGCCCGTCGACTCGATGCCCCTGACGTTCTGGGGGCTGAGCCGCGTCACGACGTCGAGCTGGCCGGCCATCGCCTCGGCCACCTGCGTGTTCAGGTCGGGGATGATCCTGAACACCATGCCGGCGAGCTTGGGCTCACCCGCCCAGTAGAGCTCGTTCGGCACCAAGCGGACGAACGACCCGGGCACGAACTCCGCGACCTTGTACGGCCCGGTCGTGACCGGGATGCCCTTGTTGAACGACGCGACCTGCAGCGGGTTCTCCGCCTCGCCGAGCACGTGCACGGGGATGATGCCGGCGAACGATGCGAGGTAGTAGGGCAGGGCCGAGAACGGCTCGTTCAGGACGAAGCGCACGGTGTGGTCGTCGATGACCTCGACCCTGTCGATCGCGGAGAACTGCGACGCGCTCTGCGCACCGAGGTCGGGGTTCAGCACGACGTCGTTGAACGTGAACGCCACGTCGGCGGCGTCGAACGGGTCGCCGTCCGACCACACGACGCCCTGCCGCAGCTCGAACACCCAGGCCAGGCCGCCCTCCTCGGCCTGCCAGCTGGTGGCGAGCATAGGCGACGGCGTGAGGTCCTCGGGGGAGTAGCGCGTGAGCTGCTCGAAGAGGATCGTGTTGATCAGGTTCGACTCGATGACGGCGCCGGGCGTCCACGGGTTGAGCGTGGGGTCGGCGTTGGTCGCCAGGTTCAAGACGGCCGACGTGTCGGCGTCCTGGGCCGTCGCGACGGCGGCGCCCAGCGCGAAGAGGAGCGCCACGAGAGCGCGGAAGAGGGTACCTCTGACCTTCATGCCTGACCTCCTAGAGCTTCCCCGCCAACGCCAGTCGCCGACTGATCTCCTCGGCTGCGGCGCGAACGAGCAGAGAGAAACGGGAGAGCGCGCCTTCGTCCACGCGGTACGACGGCCCGCCCACGCTGATGCCGCCGACGACCTGGCCGTCCTCCCCGAAGACGGCGGCGCCGACCCCCTTGGCGGCGGAATCGAAGTCCTCGTCCGAGACCGCGTACCCCTGGTCCCTGATGACCTCGAGCAGGGCCGCGAGGCGGTCGCGGTCGAGGATCGTCTTGTCGGTGTAGCGCGGCAGGTCCTCCAGCGAGGCGAGGACGGCTTCGCGCTCGTCCGCGGGGAGGTTGGCGAGCATCGCCTTCGGCACCGCCCCGGCGTGCAGCGGGAAGGAGCGGCCGAGCACGGCCACGAGCCTCACGCTCTGGGGGCTGTCGCGCTTGTCGACGCATAGCGCCCGGTCGCCCACGCGCATGAACAGGTGGACGGTCTCTCGCGTCTGCTCGCTGAGACGGTCCATCAGCGGGGCCGCCACCTCCATGAGCGAGGCGCCGGTGCTGCGCGTGGCCGCCAGCTGCATCTCGGCGGCGGCGGGGCCGAGCGTGAACCTGGCGTCGGCCGTGGGCGTCAGGAAGCCTGCCGCCTCGAGCGTCTTGAGCGACCTGTAAGCCTGGTTCTTCTCCAGCCCCAGCCGGGAGGTGACGTCTGCCAGACCGAGCCTGTGGGGCGGTTCGGCGAAGGCACGCAGCACCTGGAGGGTCCTCAGCGCCGAGGAGATCACGTACTGACCGGCTTCCCGGGGTTCCGCAGCGTCAGCGCCTACCTCGTCTCGGATGGCGATAGGTTCTCGCATGGCGATATGAGAGGAGACTCTATGGCGGTGTGCTCCCGATGTCAACCGGGACAGCCGACGGACGCCGTCCGTGGTTAGGGACGCCCCGGTCCACGGCGGCCTCTCGAGGGGCGGCCGCGCTCCGTCCGCGGCCGCTCGCCGACTACTCGTATGCCGCAGGGTCCGGGTTACGGTCGAAGGCGACCCGGCCCGACCGGCCGGTTCCCCATCACTGACGAAGAGGTACCTGGCCTTGAGCGAACCGCTCTCAGAACGTCCCGTACTGCACGTGATCGTCGGCAGCATCCGCCCGGGCCGCGTCGGCCTCCCCGTGGCGAGTTGGTTCCAGCAGCACGCCGTGGACCACGGCGCCTTCGACGCTCGCCTCGTCGACCTGGCCGAAGTCGGTCTGCCCCTCTACGACGAGCCGCGGCACCCGCGCCTCGGCCAGTACGAGCACGAGCACACCAAGAGGTGGAGCCGGATCGTCGCGGAGGCCGACGCCTTCGTGTTCGTCACGCCCGAGTACAACCATTCGTACAGCGCGCCGCTGAAGAACGCGCTCGACTACCTTCTGAGTTCAATCGGTCGTTGCAACACCGTCTTGTTGGAGTGAGTGTAGCTGCTCGTGGAGTACCTCTGCAGGGGTTCTCCAGTTGAGGACTTTTCGGGGGCGGTTGTTCAGCGTGTAGGCCA
>Ga0079223_10002869_pt1 | contig 10781 bp, 4 predicted proteins | sample Stecom2011_FD_75072 | JGI IMG/M metagenome (GOLD analysis project Ga0079223, IMG submission 75072) | Agricultural soil microbial communities from Utah to study Nitrogen management - Steer compost 2011 | ecosystem: Environmental > Terrestrial > Soil > Agricultural land | place: USA: Utah...
GACAGTGCAAGCACATACACCCAATGCATAGAATCCATAGTAACAAGGCCAAAGACATTCATTACAGCCGGTATTAGCATTACAGCAAGCATTAACAAGCTTGACGCAAAAATTGCTGCCAGCAGAGCTTTATTACTTAATATACTTGTTTTAAATGAAGACATTTTATTTGAGTGAAGATTACGAACATGAAATAGTTGAGAGAAGCCGAGCACTGCAAAAGCCATTGTTCGCCCCAATGCTTCGGGTTCTTCAAGCCCCATGCTTATGCCGTCATTTCTTCCTAAAATATATGCTGCGAGAGATATAAGACCAATTGTTGATCCTTGATAAATAATTCTAATTACCATACCTTTTGTAAAGAAGCCTTTTTTAGGATCTCTTGGTTTACGAGTCATTACATCTTTTTCAGCAGGATCAATACTAAGCGCAAGAGCCGGAAGACTGTCTGTTACCAGATTTATCCACAGTATTAAGATAGGTGATAATGGATTGCCAAGATTAAAAATTGATGCTATAAATATTAAAAGAACCTCTCCCATATTGGCTGATAATAAAAACTGAATAACCTTGAGTATGTTATCGTATATTCGTCTACCTTCCTCTACTGCACTAACTATTGTAGCAAAATTATCATCGGTTAAAACCACATCTGAGGCATCCTTTGCAACCTCAGTTCCCACTATACCCATTGCGACGCCTATATCTGCTTGTTTGAGTGCCGGGGCATCGTTTACACCATCGCCCGTCATCGCCACAATATCGCCGTGACTTTGCCATGCTTTTACAATACGAACTTTGTGTTCAGGTGCAACACGAGCGTATACGGAATAGTCTTTTACGTCCTTATAAAGCGAAGCATCATCCATTTCCTCTAAAATCATACCGGTAGCTGCCTTATCGCCATCTTTATAAATTCCAATTTCTTCTGCTATTGCAATAGCTGTAATCTTATGATCGCCGGTAATCATAACTGGTCTGATTCCTGCAGTCTTACATCTCTTAACTGCTTCTATTACCTCTGGTCGTGCAGGATCTATCATTCCAAGTAACCCGATAAAAATAAGCCCTTTCTCTATGTTTTCTGCATCTACTTTCTCTGGTAATGAATCGATTACTTTATAAGCAATAGAAAGCACACGTAGAGCAGACTCTGCCATTCGCTCATTTTCTGTTCTAATAATTTCAATATCCTTATTTGTAATTTCGCGAATCTCTCCGTTATCTAATAGATGAGTAGTAACATTTAGTACCTCATCTAATCCGCCCTTTACATTAACATGTAGTTTACTATCTTCCATCTTATTGATAGTTGTCATTCTTTTTCTATCTGAATCGAAAGGTACTTCTTGAATTCGTGGATATTTACTCTCCATTTCATTCTTGTTATAGCCAAGCTTAAGGGCTATATCTACTATGGCTGTTTCAGTTGGATCTCCCGATAACTCATGACTGCCATCATCAAGAATCTTCAGGTGAGAATCAGTACAAAGAAGAGCAGTTTTAAGCATCACCTCAACATCATTTTGAACTCCTGACTGATTATCCTGATCTTTAAAATTTACATTCTTTTGTGCAGTCCACCCTTCAACAACAGTCATTTTATTCTGTGTTAAAGTACCTGTTTTATCAGAACATATAACTGTTGTGCTGCCTAATGTTTCTACAGATGGTAAAGTTCTAACAATTGCATTTTGTTTCACCAAACGTTGTACACCTATTGCAAGTACAATTGTTGCAACAATTTGTAAACCTTCGGGAATAGCTGCCACTGCAAGACTTACAGCCATCATAAACATTTCGAGTAAATCGTTACCATATAATATGCCTATAACAAAAATTAGCGCACAGATTATAAGTGCAACGTATCCGAGAACTTTACCTAGTTGCTCAAGCCTCTTACTCATTGGTGTTTCAGTAGCTTCGGTGTTTTGTAACATATGAGCAATTTTACCAACTTCGGTATTCATCCCGGTGCCTACAATGACACCTTTACCTCTACCATATGTAACTATGCTCGTAGAAAATGCCATGTTGGTGCGATCACCAAGTGATACTTCTTCACCTTTTAGCTGACTGTTTATTTTTTCGACTGGAACTGATTCTCCGGTTAATGCTGCCTCTTGTACCTGTAGATTGACAGCCTCTATTAATCTCATATCTGCAGGTATAATGTCTCCTGTATCAAGTATTACTATATCACCCGGCACTATATCTGTTGAGTTAATCTCCTCTATCTGACCATTACGCAAAACCTTGCTTATAGGTGAACTCATCTTGTTTAAAGCTTCAAGAGAAGATTGAGCTCTACGTTCTTCAATTGTACCTATTATGGCATTTAGAAGCAGAATTGCCAGAATGACAAATGTTTCAACCAAACCTTCGTTTTCCATCACTCCTATAACGCCCGAAACAACCGCAGCAATAAAGAGTATAACTACCATGCTACTCTTAAACTGCTCAATAAAAATGTTTAATAGCGATTTTTGCTTGAGTGATTCGAGTTTGTTCAATCCATATTCATCAACTCTTTTTTGAATCTCATCGGTCGATAATCCCTTTGTGTAATCTACATCAAATTTCTGTAAGATCTGTTCGATAGTCTGATTATAATATTGCTCCATAATATTTAAATTTGTAACGCAAATGTCGTTAAAAACAATTTATAAACATAATTGACACATATATTTGTGTCCTTCAGGATATGTTATAAAACATAAACGCAACATTTTTTTTAATCACCTCTTTTGTATAAATTGCAAAAATATTAAAGTAAAGCTCGACTTTGCCGGTCTATTACAGACGCAAAGTCTTTTTTAATACAAAATTTATAAACTAACCATCATACTAACATATAAATAAAACTATTTGATTAAATTACACCCATTAAGAAAAAGACAATTACAAGTTAACAAAACAGAGAACAGATAGATAAATAGTGAGAATTAATAAATAACTTAAATAATAATATTTTCTAATCATGAAAGTTTACAAAACTAACCAAATTAAGAACATAGCCCTGATTGGCAATTCAGGGTCAGGAAAGACCACTCTCGCTGAAGCTATGCTTTTCGAGTGTGGTCTATTAAGACGACGCGGCACCATAGATGGAGAAAACACCGTAAGTGACTATTTTCCGGTAGAGAAGGAATATGGATATTCTGTTTTTCCTTCAGTAATTTCTTATGAATGGAAAGACAAGATGATGAATTTCATCGACTGTCCCGGAGCAGATGATTTTATTGGTGGTGTTGTGACAGCTCTGAATGTAACAGATATGGCTCTTATGCTCATTGATGCTACAAGTGGTGTTGAGGTTGGTACTATAAACCAATTTCGTTATATTGATTCACTAAAAAAACCTGTAGTACTGCTTGTAAACCAGATGGATCATGAAAAAGCAGACTATGATAACACAATTGCAAGTCTAAAAGAAGTGTATGGTAATAAAATTACTCCTGTACAGTACCCTATAGGTAGTGGAACCACTTTTAATGGTATTATTGATGTTTTAAAACAGAAATATTATCATTGGGAACCGGGTGCTGAGGCACCACAGGTACTTGAAATACCAGAAAAAGAAAAAGAAAAAGCAGCCGAGTACTATCAGATCTTACTTGAAGCAGCAGCCGAGAATGATGAAGGATTGATGGAAAAATTCTTTGATCAGGGTACGCTAACTGAAGAGGAAATGCGTGATGGTATACATAAAGGAATGCTTACTCAAAGCTTATACCCTGTTTTCTGTTCATCAGGGGAGAAAAATATGGCAGTTCACCGTATAATGAATTTCTTAAGTATGGTTGCCCCATCTCCAGATGACATGCCATCACCCTTAAATTCTGAAGGTGTTGAGGTTCCACCGGAATCTACTGATACCACAAGTCTCTACTTCTTTAAAACTACTGTTGAACCACACATCGGAGAGGTTAGCTACTTTAAGGTTATGTCGGGAGTTGTTAAAGAAGGAGATGATTTTACAAATATCAATCGGCAATCTAAAGAAAGACTTGCACAATTATATACTGTAGCCGGACAGATGCGAAATAAGGCAACCGAGCTGCAAGCTGGAAGTATAGGTGCTGCTGTTAAACTAAAAGAAGTGCGTACAGGTAATACTTTAAACGCTAAAGGTTCTGAACATAAATTCGACTTCATTAAATACCCTGAACCACGATACCGTAGGGCTATAAGAGCCGTAAACGAGTCTAATTCAGAAAAAATGAATGAGGCCCTTAATAGAATGAGAGAGGAGGATCCTACATGGCTTGTTGAAATTTCTAAAGAGCTTAAACAGACCATTGTTTCCGGGCAAGGTGAATTTCACTTAAAGACACTCAAGTGGCGTATTGAGAATAACGATAAGATTGAGATTGAGTATTTCGAGCCTAAGATTCCATATCGTGAAACAATCACCAAGTCTGCACGCGCTGATTACAGACATAAGAAACAGTCTGGTGGTGCAGGTCAGTTTGGCGAAGTACATCTAATTATTGAACCATACTCAGAAGGGATGCCTCTTCCGGAGATATATAAGTTTAACGGACAAGAATTTAAGATACAAAACCGCGATATGCAAGTGGTAGAGTTGGATTGGGGAGGTAAGCTTGTTTTTGTTAACAGTATAGTTGGTGGCTCAATTGACGCAAGATTTCTTCCAGCAATCCTGAAAGGTATTATGGGAAGAATGGAACAAGGTCCACTTACAGGGTCTTATGCAAGAGATGTGCGTGTAATTGTGTATGATGGAAAAATGCATCCGGTTGATTCGAATGAAATATCCTTTATGTTGGCAGGTAGAAATGCATTTAGTACTGCTTTTAAGAATGCATCTCCAAAAATTCTTGAACCTATATACAACGTTACAGTATCAGTTCCCGGTGAGTACATGGGTGATGTTATGAGTGACCTTCAGGGGCGACGAGCATTAATAATGGGAATGGAGAGTGAGAAAGGATTTGAAAAATTAAATGCTAAGGTGCCTTTGAAAGAAATGAGCACTTATTCAACATCTTTGAGTTCAATAACTGGTGGTAGAGGTTCATTCTCAATGAAATTCTCCGGATATGAACTTGTTCCTTCTGACGTTCAGGAAAAACTTCTAAAAGAATACGAAGAACAAGAGAAAGAAGATTAATTGTCTTTATCATTAAAAAATCTATTCTTTAGTTTTAGTAAGTAATAGATAATTAGGGCGACTCTTTATGAATCGCCCTAATTTATTCGCTAATACACCTATCCGAATCTTTTAACTTAAAATCGATTTCTCCAGATTTGTTTTTAGAGCATCAAGAAATTCTTTAGTAGTTAGCCAGTTTTCGCGTTTCAGATCTGAGCCATAAACAAGTAAAGCAAGATCCTTTGTCATCTCACCATCCTCAACTGTTTCTATACAAACCTGCTCAAGTTTATTACAGAAGTCTATCAACTTCTGATTATTATCAAGACTTCCCCTATGTGCCAATCCTCTTGTCCACGCAAAAATTGAAGCTATAGGATTTGTACTTGTTTCGTTACCTTGCTGGTGTTGACGATAGTGACGAGTAACAGTGCCGTGTGCCGCTTCAGCTTCAACAGTTTTACCATCAGGGGTAATAAGTACAGAAGACATCATTCCAAGTGAACCAAATCCCTGTGCTACTGTGTCAGACTGTACATCACCATCGTAATTCTTACATGCCCAGACAAAACCTCCGTTCCACTTCATAGCAGCTGCTACCATGTCATCTATCAGTCTATGTTCATAAGTTAAACCAGCTTTTTCAAATTCCTCTTTAAATTCATTCTCGTAAACTTCCTGAAATATGTCTTTGAAACGTCCATCATATGCTTTCAAAATAGTGTTTTTAGTAGACATATAAAGCGGATAATTTTTATTCAAAGCCATTTGAAAAGATGATCTTGCAAAACCAAATATTGACTCGTCGGTGTTGTACATGGCCATTGCCACACCCCCACCCTTAAAATCATACACATCCCAACTTTGAGTTGAGCCATCTTCTGCGGTGAAAGTCATTGTAAGCTTGCCCTTGCCCTTTATCACAGTATCAGTAGCACGATACTGGTCGCCAAAAGCATGACGCCCAATAATAATTGGCTTAGTCCAACCTTGTACATAACGAGGAATATTATTGCAAATTATTGGTTCACGAAATACAGTGCCACCAACAATATTACGTATAGTACCATTAGGAGACTTCCACATTTTCTTTAGTCCAAATTCTTCCACCCTAGCCTCATCAGGAGTAATTGTGGCACATTTAATACCAACATTATATTTTTTGATTGCTTCTGCAGCATCAACCGTTACCTGATCGTCTGTAGCATCACGATGTTGAATACTTAAATCATAATATTTTATATCAAGATCTATATATGGCAATATAAGTTCTTCCTTTATAAACGACCAGATAATACGAGTCATCTCATCACCATCAAGCTCTACTACAGGATTAGTTACTTTTATTTTTTGCATTTTAATAAAACCTTCTCTTTAAAATTTGATTGATATACAGAAGTTGAGCTATTCAACTCAACTTCTAAATCAATCTATAAACACACATTTTATTTTCTATCCTTTAAAGGAGTAAACTCCTGCAATTCTCTTACATTTTTATATGCAGGACGAATAAGTCTTTTACTGGTAAAATTCATTTCCTCAATACGGTGTGCAGTCCATCCAACAATACGTGCCATAGCAAACAAAGGAGTGTACACCTCTGAAGGTAAACCTATTGCATCGTAAACAAAACCGGAGTAGAAGTCGACATTCACACAAACATTACCTTTAGCAGTGCGTTTTTTTGCTTCCATAAAGACCTTTATTGCACGCTCCTCAATAAGCTCCATAAATGCAAACTCGTCTTCACGACCCTTCTCTTTGGCGAGATCTTTAGCCATATTCTTTAGAAGCGCTGTTCTTGGTTCACTTATAGTATAAACTGCATGTCCAATACCATAGATTAATCCAGTGCGATCGAAAGCCTCCTTATTCAGTATTTTTCTAAGATAATTATCAACCTGCTCAACATCTGTCCAGTCTGAAACATTATCTTTCATATCTGCAAGCATACCCATAACCTTAACGTTTGCTCCACCGTGCAGTGGCCCTTTTAGCGAACCAATACCTGCTGCAATGGCAGAGTATGTATCTGTTTCTGTTGAACTCGTTACACGAACAGAGAAAGTAGAGTTATTACCACCACCATGTTCTGCGTGAAGAATAAGTGCAAGGTCAAGAATCTTTATATCCAACTCGGTATAATTATCACGCCCCTTCATCATAAATAGGAAATTTTCTGCAACCGACTTATCGGGGTATGGCAGTCTCACATGCAATGATCTGCCTCTCACATCGTGTCTCAATACTTGATATGCATATGCAATAATAGTTGGAAATTTAGCAATTAAATTTATAGTTTGCCTAATAAGATTCTGACGAGAAATATCATCGGGATTCTCGTCATAAACGTAAAGTTCTAATACACTTCTTGCAAGAATATTCATAATATTTTTCCCTTGTAGAGATAAAATATTCATTGTAGCCGTGTGATTAAGCGGCATTGTTTGGGCAATTAGATTTTGAGTTGCATCTAACTCTGTTTTATTAGGTAGTCTACCAGATAGGAGAAGAAAAATAGTTTCTTCGAAGCCCAGTCTATTTTCTTTTTGCACGCCGGCCACCAATTCTTCAACATCAAGACCTCGATAGTAAAGTTTTCCGGGAATTGGTTTTAGTGTTCCATCCTGTTGGCGTTCAAAACCAACGACGTCACCTATGCGAGTTAATCCGGCTAAAACTCCTGAATGATCTTCATTACGTAGACCACGCTTCACTCCCATCTTGGTAAAAAGTTCTTTGTCGATATCACTGGTAAATAAAATTGAATCCGACAAGATTTTAGTTATTTCATTATTATTCATATGATTTTACTATTGATTTGGTATATGTTTATAATTTTCTCACTACTGATACAAAAAATGTTGTTGTTCTAACATTGAAAATACTCTTTTTGTTTAAATAAAGTTTACAATTAGAGATTTTCTATTACTAAAGATGAAAATTCGGAAGTTGACAAAGACTTACCCTCACTCATAAAGCGTGCCAAATCTGATGTTGCATAACCACTTTCAAATAATTTCTCGAGCGATGCTGTAATTAAGTCGGCAGACTCGTTCCATCCGAGATAATTAAGCATCATAACTCCTGAGAGCAACATTGAACATGGGTTGGCTAAATCCTTTCCTACTATATCGGGTGCGGTACCGTGGGTTGCCTCAAATATTGCATGTCCAGTCATGTAGTTAATATTTGCGCCTGGTGCTATTCCAATACCCCCTACCATTGCTGCAAGCTGATCTGAGATATAATCGCCATTAAGATTGAGCGTTGCAATCACCGAGTATTCCTCTGGTTTAAGTAATGTATTTTGCAGGAAAGCGTCGGCTATAACATCTTTTATAAAGACTCGACCTGAATCAATTGCCTGATTATACATCTCAACAGCTTTCTCTAATCCTTTTTCCATCTTTATTTGATTGAAACGATGTTCAGTAAAAGTCTGATCAGGGAATTCTCTTTCTGCAAGATCATAACCCCACTTTTTAAATCCGCCTTCGGTAAACTTCATAATATTACCCTTATGTACCAGAGTAACTGATGGTAATTTATTTACTAAAGCATACTCAATGGCAGAACGTACCAAGCGCTCGGTGCCTTCTCTCGAAACCGGTTTAACTCCGAATGATGAACTTTCGGGAAAACGGATATTTTTAACCCCCATTTCATTTTGAAGAAAGTTTAATACTTTCTTCGCTTCGGGAGTACCTGCAGCCCATTCAATTCCGGCATATATATCTTCCGTATTTTCTCGGAATATAGTAACATTAACTTTATCAGGATGCAGCAAAGGTGTAGCAACACCTTTAAACCATCTAACTGGACGCAGACAAACATACAAATCGAGTTCTTGTCTGAGCGCAACATTAAGAGAGCGAATTCCTTCACCAACAGGTGTAGTTAAGGGGCCTTTTATTCCAACTTTATGTTTACGAAATGCTTCTATAGTTTCTTCGGGTAACCAGGTCCCCACTTCAGTAAAAGCTTTTTCGCCGGCAAGCACCTCTTGCCAATTGATCTTTCTATTTCCGCCGTAACATTTCTCCACAGCTGAATTAATAATCTGCCGTACATGTGTAGTAATCTCTTTACCTATACCATCACCTTCAATGTAAGGTATAGTAGGATTCTCTTTTGCTTGCATGTATTAAAAATAATAGGTTATAACTACTTTTTCATTGCATTTAAAGCACTACCTGCCCTGAACCATTCTACTTGTTGCTCATTGTATGTATGAGAAACTGCAAACGACTCTCTGGTACCATCTGTGTGAAGAAGTTCCACGGTTAGGTTTCGACCCGGAGCAAATTCTTTTAATCCCAAAATGCTAATTTTATCTCCTTCTCTAACTTTGTCATAATCATCACTATTTATAAAAGTTAGACCAAGCATTCCCTGTTTCTTCAAATTAGTCTCGTGAATACGAGCAAAAGATTTCACAAGTATAACTTTAACATTTAGATGACGAGGCTCCATAGCAGCATGCTCTCGACTTGAACCTTCGCCATAGTTCTCCTCTGCTACAACAACTGAACCTAAGCCTTCCGACTTAAATTTTCGAGCGAGTCCAGGTACAGTCATATAGCCTTTCGTCTCAGGATCCAGTACTGAATTAGTCTCGTTATTAAATGTGTTCACAGCACCTATCAGCATGTTCTCAGAAATATTATCGAGGTGTCCTCTGAAGCGTAACCATGGTCCTGCCATAGAAATATGGTCTGTTGTACATTTACCTTTTACTTTTATAAGAAGTGGCAAATCAATATAATCCTCTCCATTCCACGCCTTAAATGGCTCAAGCTTCTGCAACCTGTCTGAACTGGGATCTATATTTATAGAAACCTCAGGCCCATTTTCAGAAGGGGCTATAAAACCTGCATCTCGTACTTCGTATCCGTTTGGAGGCATCTCGTATCCAGATGGTTCTTTAAGCATCACCTCCTCACCATTTCCATTTATGAGTTTATCTTTCAAAGGATTAAAACAAAGATCGCCGGCTATTGTAAGTGCAGCCACTAACTCGGGCGATGTTACAAAAGCATGCGTATTTGGATTGCCATCGTTACGCTTGGCAAAATTTCGGTTAAAAGATGTAACTATCGAATTGACACGATTGTTTGCAGTCTCATCTTCACGCTTCCATTGACCAATGCATGGTCCGCATGCATTAGCAATTATTGTTGCACCGGCATCTTCAAATACCTGAAGAATACCGTCACGCTCGGCGGTGTATCTTATCTGCTCAGAACCGGGATTAATTAGAAATTGCGCTTTCACCGGCACATTATCATCTGCAGCCTGCTTGACAATAGAAACAGCACGAGTTAAATCTTCATATGATGAGTTGGTACAAGAGCCAATAAGTCCGACCTCCATTCTGCGTGGCCAACCATTCTCTTTTACAGCATCGGCAAATTCAGAGATTGTGTATGCAGCATCGGGAGTAAATGGTCCGTTGATATGTGGTTCCAACTCCGATAGGTTGATTTCTATCAACTGATCATAATACAGCTCAGGATTTGCAATTTCTTCAGGATCGGGGCGCAGATGCTCTATAACTTTAATTGCCTCGTCTGCAACTTCTTTTCTGCCTGTTTGATGTAGATACTGAGCTGATTTATTGTCAAACGGAAATATTGATGTTGTTGCACCAACTTCAGCA
>Ga0079223_10002870_pt1 | contig 10779 bp, 7 predicted proteins | sample Stecom2011_FD_75072 | JGI IMG/M metagenome (GOLD analysis project Ga0079223, IMG submission 75072) | Agricultural soil microbial communities from Utah to study Nitrogen management - Steer compost 2011 | ecosystem: Environmental > Terrestrial > Soil > Agricultural land | place: USA: Utah...
GAGATCAACTCTAAAAGTTTCTCATCAATTAATAACAACAATCAGAAAATAGCAGCATAAAGAATTAAAAAAGGAGCTGCCCTTTTGGAACAGCCCCTTTTTATTTTGTAGGGGCTGAGTAATCACTATGCAATATTTACACTTGAGCACTCACTCTTTTACATAGACTCTTTTAACACGTGGCGAAACAGATGTAAGTATTTCGTAAGGTATTGTACCAATGCTATCTGCAAGTTCTGTTACAGGAAGTCTTTCTCCAAATAACACAGCAATATCACCCTCTTCAGCTTTTATATTTGTTACATCAACCATTGTAAGATCCATACAAATATTACCTACTATAGGTGCTACCTCTCCATTAATAAGCACTTTCCCTTTTCTGTTTCCAAATTGTCTATCTAATCCATCAGCATAACCAAATCTTATTGTTGCAATCCGTGCATCATGGTCTAGCTGCTCTTTCCTTCCATAACCAACAGTTTCCTTCTTTGAAATATTTTTAATTTGAAGTATTGTGCTTTTAAGCGTTGAGACATTCTTAAGACCTTTTAATCCACTTGGGCTCACTCCGTATAAACCAATGCCAAGTCGTGCCATTTCCCACTCATAATCTTTAAATCTTTCTATTCCGGCAGAGTTAAGTATATGCTTGCTTATTTCGTATTTAAGTTCTTTCTCAATAACTTCGGCAGATGTTTTAAAGCTATTAATTTGCTTGTGAGTAAAATCATCAAATACCCAACTCTCGCTAGCTGAGAGATGGGAGAAAATTGAATTAGCTTTTAAACCTTTTTGCTCTTTTAAAGTGTTTGTCAACTGCTCGATTTGTTCCGGTAAAAATCCTAAACGGTGCATGCCGGTATCAATCTTTAAATGTATCGGATAATTGGTTAAGCCTCTGCGTTCAGACTCTCTGATAAATGATTCGAGTATTCTGAAATTATAAACTTCAGGCTCTAAATCATGAGAAAACAGTTCATCAAAACCATTCACTTCAGGATTAAGTACTATTATAGGTAATGTAATTCCTTCATTTCTTAAAGTGACACCTTCCTCCGTTACCGCTACTGCAAGATAATCGCAACGGTGATATTGTAACGTTTTTGCAATTTCAACAGCTCCTGAACCATAAGCATTAGCCTTCACCATACATACAAGCTTTACGTCTGGATTAAGTTTTGACTTATAGAAATTGAAATTATGAACAACTGCGTCAAGATCTACTTCGAGCATTGTTTCGTGTATCCTTTCTTCTAAAATTGAGTTTATTCTCTCAAAATTAAATTTGCGTGCCCCTTTTAGTAGAATCAACTCATTTTTAAAAGTATCACCTGTAATACTCCTTAGAAAATCATCGGTACTTGTGAAGAACAATTTTTCAGATACATTAAAAAAACCAGCATTTGAATAAATATCTTTACCAATTCCTATAAGTTTATCTATTCCACTTTGCTCAACCATCTCTGCTACTCTTTTATATAGTGTCTTAGGTAAAACACCTGTTTGTAGTATATCAGAAAGTACAAGTGTTTTCTTTAGAGAATGTCCAACCTTTCGCTGTTGTTGGAAATCGAGAGCAATCTTAATTGAATTTATATCTGAATTATAACTATCATTAATTATTAAACATCCCTTTTTACCTTTACGCACATCGAGTCTCATTGCAACAGGATCAAGAGTTAGCATCCTATCTGCAATATCTGATGGCTGTACGTGAAGGTATAATGCCACTGCAAGACAACTTATAGCGTTTTCAATAGATGCATTGTCAATGAATGGAATCATAAAACTGTAATCGAAATTCATGAAGGTATAATTAATTAATGTACTCTCTTCATTCTTTTTTATTTCAGAAATAAACAAGTGAGCATCTCTATTTTTTCTGGACCAAGAGAATGTTTTCTGAGAAAGAACTTTTAAATCTATGCATCGGTTTACGAGTTCATTATCTTCATCATATACTAATACCTCACAATTTGTGAAAAGCTCTAATTTCTCCATTATTTTTTGCTGAAGCGAGCTAAAGTTTTCTTGATGTGCCTCACCTATTTTAGTTAGCACTCCTATAGTTGGCTTTATTATAGGTTCAAGCATTTCCATCTCATCGGGCATTGAAATACCAGCTTCAAAAATTCCCAATTCCGTATCCTCATCTAATTCAAAAACGGAAAGGGGTACACCTATTTGAGAATTGTAGCTACGAGGTGAACGAATAATATTGAAATCTTTCTCAAGCACCTGATATAACCACTCTTTTATTATAGTTTTCCCATTACTACCTGTAATACCAATTACTGGGATATTAAACATGGATCTATGGTAAGTAGATAGTTTTTGCAAAGCAAGTAAAACATCTTTAACTACTAATAAATTTACTTCCTGAAAATGATTCCATGCAGGTGTTTTTTTTGATACCACAAAATTACGAACACCAGCGTCGTAAAGTTCATTTATATAGTTATGAGCATCATTATTTTTGCTTGTTAATGCAAAAAAAAGTGTTTCGGTTGGTTTTGATAATTTACGACTATCAGTAAGCAATACAGATATTTCTGCAGGAAAATATTTATTCTGATGTTGACCTAAAATTGATGCTATAGTTTTTATATCGTACTTCATAATATGATTAAATATTATTAGCATTAACTAATTTCGAAAAATGATTGATTTCCTCTTCACATGATATGTGCGGATATTTTTTTGAAAACAACTGAAGACTTTCTATAGTTTTACTAATAAACTTATAATAAGATTGAGTATCTGTGCGTAATGGTCTGTGGTTAATTGATTTACTTATTTGAGACCATTCTTTATTAATATTTTTTACACTATCTGTAAAATACCTGTCAGCAAAGCGCTGCCATATATATTCTTGTGCCATTGGAGACGGGTGTGTCATATCTTCATTATAAAATCTATAGTCTCGCAACTCATCCATCATTATTTCGTATGCAGGGAAATAATCGATTAGATCTTTAAACTTTTGCTGTAATGATTCTACAGCTAAATGTAGTATTGATTTACTAATTTGATTATCGTGAGCACCATCCTTGAAATGTCGAATTGGACTTACTGTGAATACAATTCTTACTTTGGGATTCAAATCCCTAAGTAAGTCTATTAAATTATACCATTCCTCGACTATCTCGTCTATTGTCAATCTGTATCGATTAAATTTTGAAGCTGGGAATTTATGGCAGTTACTCACTATTTCATTATTGCTATGTAAACAAAACACATATGCGGTTCCAAATGTGATTAAGATTACATCCGACTTATCAATAAAATGTTTTGCTTTATTAAACCTGAAATTGATATTATCTAAACATTTCTCCTTATCAGGATATGAAAAGATCCCATGGTGCATAAAACTATGGTATATTTCATTTTCCTGCACGAGATCAGCCTCAGTAAATTCTCTCTTATCTATTAATCTTCTTATACATTTTGAAATAGACATAGGGTTATAAAGTATTCCAAATGGATTTACATCAACATCAAACTTGTTATATTTAAGCTTAGTTCCGATGTTTTCGGAAAAACAGGATCCAAATAACATCATTTTTGTTTTATGACTGATTCGGATGTCTGATTCATCTATTAGTACACGTGTTCTGAAATCCATGCTATATCATTTTCATTACACTGCAAAAATAAGAATAAAGAGAGCAAATAACTAATTGGTGATTTTATTAATTGTAAAAAGATATTTTCAGGTTGATTTTTAAATATTGAATTCAGTATATATATAAAAAAGGAAAGGTTGTCTCACGACAACCAATCTTCATTGTTAACCTTAAATCTAATACCATGAAAAACACGTTGCAAATATAAGCGGTTTTATGATATGCGCCAAATCTTTTTGTGAAAACCTATTGATGTTTTAATAAGATTAACACAACACATTCAGTTTAAACATTTTTTTGTTACACTTACCTCACTTTACTTTACTTTTCTCTATTTTTTATCGTACATTTTTGATCAATAGTTTCCGAGTTGTTATAGCTTTTAAAATATCGTTATTACTGAATCATTATCCAATATCAATCTATTACTCTACATATAAGACAAGACCTTTTAGATACTCACCCTCTGGATGGTATATATTAATTGGGTGATCCGCAGGCTGAGTTAATTGATGCAGAATTTGCACTTTTCGCCCACTTAGTGTTGCTGCGCTAAATACTGTAAGCCTGAACTGCTCTTTTGTAATTGCCTGAGAACAAGAAAAAGTAAACAGAATACCACCGGGTGCAATCTTTGTGAGAGCTAAATGATTTAATCTTTTATACCCTTGCAGTGCATTGTTTATAGCTCCCCTGTGCTTTGCAAAGGCAGGAGGATCAAGAACAATTAGATCATATTTATCTTGTGGTATATCGCTTAAATATTTGAATCCATCTTCTGATGAAACAGTGTGCCTATTTTCACCTTGAAAGTTCAATAAAACGTTGTCTTCAGCTATAGATAAAGCCTTTGAAGAACTATCTACCGATACGACTTCTTTAGCACCGCCTCTTAGAGCATAAACAGAAAAACCACCTGAATAACTAAACATATTCAAAACATGTCTTCCTTCTGAATATTTTTCGAGCAGAGTACGGTTCTCACGTTGATCAATAAAAAAACCTGTTTTTTGACCTTTAAGCCAATCTATTCTGAATTTTAGTCCGTTCTCAAGTGCAACATTTTGTGTGTTGACCACATTTTGTTCGCCATCCTGATTTTGACCTCCATATATATAGTAATCACTGAATTGTAAATCAGCCTTATATGGCAAGGTACCTTCGGACTTATAATATATGTTTTCGAGTGGGTTTTCATTGTATACTTTCTTAAGAACGTTTACAATTAAAATCTTATCTGTATGCATTCCTACTGTGTGAGATTGAATAACTGCAGTTTTTCCATAAATATCAATTATTAAACCCGATAAGTCATCACCTTCACCATGTACAAGGCGATATGTGTCATTAACGGAACTGATTAGCTTTAAACTTTTGCGCATATTATATGCTGCAGTAAGTCGCTTTTCGTAAAAGCTCTCATCGATATCTTCATTTTGAAATGAGAGTATACGCACTGCAATACTACCTATCTGATAATGTCCTACCCCTAAGAATTCGTTTTTGGAAGATAGAACTTTCACAATCTCACCTTCTGTGATATCTTTAGGCATTATTTCAATAGCTCCAGAGAACACCCAAGGGTGAAATCTTTTTATAAAATCATCTTTCTTAGGCTTTAATACAATTACTTTATAACTGCTCATCGGCTTTGTTTGGTTAAATGGTTATATATTTTGAGACATGCCCAGGCATCAATTGCAGCATATGATTGTTGAGCGGGTGAGAGATTAGCAGCTTCCCAGTTTGAAAGTCTTTGATTTTTAGATATTTTTTCACCAAATAGAATTGCATAAATCTTTTGTAGACTATTATCTTCAATTCCGAACTTATCAACAAACAACTGTAGGTCTAAAAAATTTTGAGGTTTTTTACCTGTTCTTTTTCTTAACGCTGCAAAATCATCCCTTAATGAAAGACCTATTTTCTTAACTTTTTCATCACATATTAATTCCTCAATCTCGATTGGGTAGCCAATCTTATTTAATCTGAAAAGAAAGCATTTATCTTCAGTTGCTAACTGCAGTAGTGCAACATTATGAACTTGACCTCTTTTGAAAGCGGGTTTTGTTTCAGTATCAAACCCAATAGCTTTATGAGTTGATAGAAAATTAACTGCGTCTGCAACTTCTTCAGGATGATCAATTACAATTATATCTCCATCAAATATCACTTTCTCGAGTTCCGATAATTGTTGTTTTGAAATAGTTATTCCCACAACCCCTCCTCGTTTAATAGATCATCTTCGTCTGTGGAAATGTACTCTTTGTAAAACAAGGCATTCAATGGACGTAAAACATTAACAAGTTTCTGTCCCCAGTATGTTTTAAAGTTGCTAAAACATATATTAATTGCATTTTGCATCTGATCAGTCAATTCAAATTGATAAACTGATATAAAATTTCTAACATCTTGATAGATATCTGCAATATTCTCTGAAACGAAAGCGGAAATTGGTCTATCGCTGTATTTCATTTCATCAATAAACACATCAAGATAAATATCTTCCTCTCCCATTATTAGAGATACACGGTTTTCAATTCTTGAATAATCTTCTTGTTGAACGAAAATTTCGGGTTCATCTTCCAGAGAAGAAACAGTTTCAGGGAGCAACGAAGCTTTAAGATATAATAAAGGAAGTATTTTCAACATCCTGTTTACCCATTCCATCCTTTGAAGTTTTTCCTCTCCTTCAAGAATAGCGCAAAACTCAACAGATACAGTAACGAAATCTATCACGTTTTTATCGTATATGATTTTCTCATTATCACTTTGTTCCATACAACAAAAGTACATAATATTTTCGAAAATGAATTTATTTCCTAAATCAGATCACTGTTGCAATTATGAAATCAATGAACAGAGTAAAATTTATGGCAAACATTTTGTGAATCCGTTTGAAAACAATATCTTTGCAAGTGAAAAGGATGAGGGAAGCAGGAGATACCGCTTCCTTTTTTGTTCAATAGAAACCAATATGATCGAAAAAAGCGTACTTATACAACTCGCTGAAGAGCATCTGAAAGATTCGCCAAACTATTTGGTGGATGTTTTAATTGGTAGTGGCAACAACATAATTATTGAAATTGATAACGACAAAGGTGTAGATATTGAAAATTGTGTTGCTTTGAGCAGGTATATTGAGTCAAATCTTGATCGCGACCTTGAAGATTTTGAACTTACAGTAACATCAGCAGGTTTAACATCTCCTTTAAAAACTGCTCGTCAATATAAAAAGTTTGAGGGAAAAGATATTGAGGTTTTAAGTAAAAATGGAATTAAATATAAAGGAGTACTTAAAACTTCCAACGAAAATGGATTCACTATTACTATAACTAAAAAGGTTAAGCCTGAAGGTGCCAAACGTAAGGTGGATCAAGACGAAGAGATCAACTTTGAATATGAAGAGATAAAATACACAAAATATCTGATAAGATTTTAATTAATATATGGGTAAGAAAAAAGATTCCATAAGCCTCATAGATACATTTTCTGAATTTAACGAGCTGAAAAATATCGATAAAGCTACGCTGATAAGCGTACTTGAAGAAGCATTTCGCAATGTCATCTCTAAATCGGTGGGTACAGATGAAAATTATGACATTATTATAAATCCGGACAAGGGTGACCTTGAAATCTGGCGTAATCGTGTGATTGTTGAAGATGATGAGCTTAAAGATCCTAATATGGAAATAACCATCTCAGAAGCACTTAAAATAGATGATGACTTTGAAGTTGGAGAAGAGTTGACAGACGAAGTACCTCTTGACCATTTTGGTAGAAGAACCATACTGAATCTCCGTCAAACTTTATCATCAAAAATACTTGAGTTGGAAAAGGATAATCTTTACAACCTATACAAAGACAAAGTTGGAGAAATCGTTTCAGGAGAAGTATATCAGGTGTGGAAAAAAGAACTATTACTCCTTGATGATGATCATAACGAACTAATTCTTCCAAAACAGGAGCAGATACCAAGTGATTTTTTCCGTAAAGGTGAACATGTAAGAGCTGTTGTGGCTAGAGTAGAAAACAAAAATAACAATCCTAAGATTATTCTTTCACGCACTTCAACAGTATTTCTTGAACGTCTTTTTGAACAAGAAATACCAGAGATTGCAGATGGACTAATTACAATAAAAGGAATTGCCAGAATACCGGGTGAAAGGGCTAAAGTGGCTGTTGAAGCTTATGACGACCGTATAGATCCAGTAGGTGCATGTGTTGGGATGAAAGGATTCAGAATTCATGGGATAGTACGTGAATTACGTAATGAGAATATTGATGTAATAAATTTCACCAACAACACATCTCTTTATATACAACGTGCTTTAAGTCCTGCAAAAGTTAATTCTATAACTGTTAAGGAAGAAGAACAGCGCGCTGAGGTATTCCTTAATCCTGAAGAAGTTTCGCTTGCAATTGGAAAAGGCGGAGCAAATATAAAACTTGCTTCAATGCTAACTGGATATAATATTGAGGTATTTCGTGACATTGATGAAGTAGACGAAGAGGACATTTATTTGGACGAGTTTCGTGATGAAATTGATGGCTGGGTAATAGATCAACTAAAGAAAATTGGGTGCTCAACTGCAAAAAATGTTTTAGCTACCAGTAGAGAAAGATTAATAAAGGAAGCAGATCTTGAAGAGACCACTGTTGACGAAGTGATTTCAATCCTAAAATATGAATTTGAGGATGAAGAGGATGAAGATGTCGTTGATGACATCGAGGAAACTGAAGACATTAATGAAGTTATAGACTCAGAAGATGTGGAAGATATTGAGGATGTTCAAATTTAGATTGAGAAGACTCATCTAAATTATCCATTAAGAATGTGTTACAAAACAAAAAGAGATAAGGTTAGAATTTATATATGCCTATTAGACTAATAAAAGTTTCGAAAAATTTAAATGTGGGAATAAACAGTCTTGTTGAATTTCTACAAAAGAAGGGTATTGAAGTAGAAGCAAATCCCAATGTGAAAATTGAAGATGAGCACTATGAAATACTCATTGCTGAATTTGGTAAAGATAAAAACATTCGGCTTGAAGCATTAGAGACACGTGAAAAAATGCAACGTAGAGATGACAAACGTGAAACTATTGCAATAGAGGGATATGAACTTCCAGAAGATCAAGCCCCAAAAAGAAGTGCAGATAAAGAGACTATTGAGACTGAAATTCCTAAGGAGTTAAAGCCTCATTTTAATGTTGTAGGCAGTATCGATTTGGATAATTTAAATAAAAAACGTTCTCCTTCAAAGAAAGATGAAAGTGAAGTTGTAAAGGATAAAGAAGATAAATCATCTAAAGATGAAATAATTAAACTACAACCAAAAAAAGTATCTGAAACTTTAACAGAGAAAAAAGTTGAGGATAATATAGCTGAGGATAAGGTTGAAGTTGAAACTAAATCTGATATTGAAATAAAAGCAGAACCCGTAATAGTTGAGGACACAATAGATCTTAAACAAGACAAAAATACAGTAAATGCTGAAACTATAAATCAAACTATACCCGAAGCTAAACATGAAGTAAAGGCTGAGGAGAAAGCTGAAGCCAAGGAAGTGATTGAAGCTAAGGAAGAGATTAAAGTAACAAAACAAATAGCGACTCCGAAAGAAATTCATGAAGTTAAAGCGGAAGATGAAAAAGAACTAAATGAAGTTGCTGAAAATAAGAAAATAGAAAAAGAAATCGAAACTAAGATTTTGAAAACTGTATCGGTTAAAAAAGAACCGACTTCCCAAAAAGAGGAAGAAGTTCAGGATAAAGATTCCAAGACAGAGAAACCACATATTAACGCTACTGAATCTGAGGAAACTAAATCTAAACCAGAAGGTTCGAGATCGGAAAAGGTTTTCCGACTTCACAAGAACAAACTGGAGTCTAACATAGTGGTTAAAGGCTCTATTGATTTGAATTCAATAAATGATCGTACTCGTCCACCTCGTAAATCAAGAGCACAGCGTAAAAAAGAACGTTTAGAGCGTGAGCAAAAGAATCTTGACAGCAAAAAGTTAAAGGAGGAAAAAGTAAAATTACTAAAAAAAGAAGCTATTGAAGAACAGAAAAAACACCCTCAAAGTACTGATGTAGCTGATGACGGAATAAAGAAAAAACGTAAACGCATCCGAGCAAGTAAGGTAAATATAGATAAACCTGGTAGTTATAATCAGGGAGCACAGAGAAGTGATAGAAAATCTACATTAAGAAAACCTGTAAAAGCTGAAGTTAGCGAAGTGGATGTACAAAAACAAATTAAAGAAACACTTGCTCGTTTAACTGAAAAAAGAAGCAAAAAAGGAAGTGCAAAATATCGTCGCGAAAAACGAGAAGCAAGTGCTACAAGACAAAAGGAAGAACTCAGACAACAGGAAAGAGAAAGTCGTATATTACAACTAACTGAATTTGTTACTGCAAATGACCTTGCAAACATGATGGACATTCCTGTAACAGATGTTATCTCAACTTGTATGAGTTTGGGTGTAATGGTAGCAATTAATCAGCGTCTTGATGCAGAGATAATAAACCTTGTTGCAGAAGAGTATGGATTTAAAACTGAATATGTAAGTGCTGATGTAATAGAGGCAATCACAGAGGAGGTTGACGCACCTGAAGATTTAATAGCTCGCTCTCCAATTGTTACGGTAATGGGACACGTGGATCATGGTAAAACATCCTTGCTTGACAGTATAAGAAGTACAAACGTAATTGGAGGTGAAGCAGGTGGGATAACTCAACATATTGGAGCATATAATGTTGAATTACCGAGCGGTCGTAAAATCACATTTCTTGACACTCCCGGACACGAAGCATTTACTGCTATGCGTGCAAGAGGTGCAAAGGTTACTGACGTAGCAATTATTATAATTGCAGCAGATGATAATGTGATGCCGCAAACTGTTGAAGCAATCAACCATGCCGGTGCAGCAGGTGTGCCAATAGTGTTTGCTATAAATAAAGTTGACAAACAGGGTGCAAATCCCGAAAAGATAAAAGAAAAACTCGCTGAAATGAATTATCTTGTTGAAGATTGGGGTGGAAAATACCAGTCTCAAGAAATTTCAGCAAAAAAAGGAGAAGGTATTCGTGAATTACTTGAAAAAGTATTACTCGAAGCAGATCTTTTAGAACTTAAAGCAAACCCA
>Ga0079223_10002871_pt1 | contig 10778 bp, 6 predicted proteins | sample Stecom2011_FD_75072 | JGI IMG/M metagenome (GOLD analysis project Ga0079223, IMG submission 75072) | Agricultural soil microbial communities from Utah to study Nitrogen management - Steer compost 2011 | ecosystem: Environmental > Terrestrial > Soil > Agricultural land | place: USA: Utah...
AAATAAGAATCTCAAAATCATTTAATATTCGAAAACGATTTGAAACTTTGCGGGCTTTATTTTGCGAAGCGTCGAAGTGTTCACTACCCTTTCATCACCCACTGTAAAAACAGCATTAATATTTCAAAAAGTGTTATCAGCGATTTCACTATCGAAGGATAAGCTGCAACAGCGATAGAAAAACGCTGGAAACTATCTGCTAACCAGGGGTGGAGAATTAACATGGACATGCACACACACGCTCGCAAAAAATATCTAACGCCTTTTTTACTAACACCGCTCGCCTTGCTTCATCCTCCGCTCTATGCACAAGCCCCCATCAATCAAACGATCGAAGAACTGATCGTAACCGGCACCCCCGGTGGCGCGTCATTGCGGAAATTTGATGCCAGTTTTGCAATTTCTACGGTCAGCGAAGAAGAAATAAGACAAGTAGCGCCCGCCAGCACAGCAGACTTGTTAAAAACTATTCCCGGAGTCTGGGTAGAAAGTTCGGGCGGGATCGCCGGTGCCAATATTTTTGTGCGCGGCTTTCCCAGTGGTGGCGATGCCGATTTTGTCACTGTCGCGATTAACGGCCTCGCGGTTTATCCCGCACCCACGCTGTCGTTTATGGAGAACTCCACCCTCTTTCGTATCGATGAAACCATTGAACGCATGGAGGGTTTACGCGGCGGACCAAATCCCGTGTATAGCAACGGGCAAGTGGGCTTAACCACCAACTTTATTTTGAAAGAAGGCGGAGAGGACACCCAAGGCACGGTGAAATACTCGACCTCGGATTACGACCTGCAGCGTATTGATGGCATGGTCAGCGGCAAGCTGGCGGAAGACCTTTACTACATGATCGGCGGTTATATCAGCTCGTCCCCCGGGGTGCGCGATGCCGGTTTTAATGCCGAGGAAGGTCATCAATTCACCATCAATATCACCAAGGTTCTCGATAACGGCAAAGCCAATATTTTCCACCGCAGCACTGACGACCACGGCACCTGGTATTTACCCGTCGCCCTGGATGTTAACGGCGTAACCACCGGACTCGATGCAGATTATACCCAGGTAGGCCCGGCCAACCGCCAGGTATTGGTGCCGATTAACAGAGCCGACGGTCAAGGCGCGTCAACAACCCAATGGGAAAGCTTTGATATGGGCGAAGGCCGAGGCTGGGATGGCAGCGTAACTGGCGGCGCTATCGAGTTGGACTTGGGTAATGATTGGACTTTTAGTGATCGCTTTAGCCTCACCAAAGGTGCCGCCAATACGCACGGCTTTGTGCCCCAAGGCGCGGCGGTAACACTCGGCAGTTTGAACGGCGGCGTGGCGGGAGAAAATGTTTCTGGTACGGCAGTGGGCGCGGATGATTTGGTGCAGCTTTTTGGTCCGTGGATTATCCATAAAGATATCGAAGCGTTTAACAACGACCTGAGTCTGAGCAAACGCTGGCAAAACTTTAAACTCACCGCCGGTTACTACACATCATCCTGGGAAGTGGACGAGTGGTGGTCGATCGGCAACCAGAAATGGTATCAACTGGGCCATAACGGTCAGCAAATCAGTGCGGCCAGTATTGATGATCCCTGTCAGGATACAGGCGTCGCTGGCTGTGATTTTAAATACGACATGCAGGCCGTGGGCGATGCACAGGAAAACGCGTTTTACCTTGCGGGTGAAACTTACATTGGCGATATCACCCTTGATGCCGGTGTGCGCATCGTCAATCGCGAAACCACTTATTCAGTCGACGACGCCCCGCGCGATGGTCGCACTGATTTTTTTGTCGACACCGATGAAGACAAAGTGTCCTACACCGCTGCTGCTAACTGGAACTTCCGCGACGACATGGGCGTATTTATACGCATCAACGACGGCCATAAATATCCCGACTTCGATGCCTACCGCGATTTTCGCGGTGACTTTAACAACGGCTCGGATTTAATGATCGATGTCACTCAATACGAAATCGGCTACAAATTATCGCGCGACTTTTATTCTCTTTATGCCACAGGCTTTGCCAACGAAACCGAAGGCCAGCCATTTTGTGATGTCGGGGGCGCCACCTGCGAACGCTTTGAAACCAAAGCCATAGGTATAGAAATTGACGGTAACCTGATGTTGGGCAATTGGGTGTTCGATCTCAATGCCACAATTCAGGAGCCGGAAATTACCAGCGCAGGGCCTAACGATGGTAATCAGGTGCAACGTCAGCCGACGCATCAGCTGCGTCTAACGCCCAGTTACTTAATGGAATTTTCTAACGGGGTAAGCGCCTCTATTTACGGCACCTGGAGCTTGATCAGTGATCGCTACGGCGACAACGCTAACACCAATGAGCTCGATGGCTATAACAAGTTTGATTTTGGGGTACTGGTCAACGTTAATAATTTGAGCCTGCAACTGGCGGTTGATAATGCCACCGATGAACTAGAGCTGACCGAAAGTGACCCTCGCGCTGTGGGCGCTTCGGCCAATGGACGTTACATACTGCCGCGCAATATCAAACTCACATTAGGCTACAGTTTTTAGAATAATTTTATTAAACCGGCGGAGCAGATATTTACCTGCTCCGCTTTTATTTATCAAATCATTATTCTTTACCGAGATTAATGACTATTCAGTTATTGATCCCGATAAGCTAAGGAAGCGCCGCCTCATGAAAAATAAATTGACCGGCTTATTGATCATAGCTTTGCAGCTTGCCTGTATCTCCTGCGCCAGCAATCCAGCGGAAAAAAACAATCAGTTTGACAGTCACCTGAGCCCTGATTTGCGTTACGGAGAACTTTTTCAACAGGTGCAAATGTCGGGGCAATTTAGTGACTCAAAAACCTTTGCCGATGCCACACCAAAATATTCTACCGCGCACATCATGTCCCACTATCGCCAACAAAAAGATCAGCCAGATTTTCAACTGGAACAATTCGTTACCGAATATTTTTCGTTGCCACCAAATATCGATTCAGATTTTAAAAGCGATAAATACCAAACTGCCCGACAACACATTCAATCCCTTTGGCCGGTACTTACACGCGAGCCGGACGATTCGACAGCAGGCTCGCTTATTCCCCTGCCCTACAACTACGTCGTGCCCGGTGGCCGCTTCCGCGAAATTTATTACTGGGATAGCTACTTCACCATGCTGGGGCTACAGGAGTCGGGCCGTTGGGATTTGATAGAAGACATGGTGGATAATTTTTCTTACCTGATTGATACCCTCGGATTTATTCCCAACGGCAATCGCACTTATTATAAAACCCGTTCACAACCGCCTTTTTATGCGCTGATGGTAAAACTGCTGGAGCAAAAACAAGGTGCCGGAACTTTAACGCGCTATCGTCGCTATCTATTAAAAGAATATGAATTCTGGATGAGCGGTGCCGAACAACTGACCCCAGAATCACCGAGCCATCGTCGCGTGGTGAGATTATCTGATGGCACCTTGCTCAATCGCTATTGGGACGACGCCAGCACACCGCGACCAGAATCTTATAAAGAAGATGTTGAGCTGCTCGATGATAACCAAAGAACGGCAGACACATTTCGCCATATTCGTGCTGCCGCCGAATCTGGTTGGGATTTCAGCAGCCGCTGGTTTAAAGATGGCAAGAACCTCGAAACCATCCACACCACCGATATTATTCCCATCGACTTAAACGCCTTGCTGTATTACCTCGAACAAGTATTGGCAGAAGCATTTGCCGAGACGGGTGATATGGCACAAGCACAAAAATTTCGACAACGCGCGCAGCAACGTCAACAAGCGCTGATGCGTTATTGCTGGAATAACGCCAGCGGATTTTTTCACGATTACGATTTTGTCAGTAAAACACAAACAGATACCATTTCGCTCGCCGCGCTCTACCCGTTATTTTTTCATATGGTGGATGCACAACAAGCCGGTCGCGTTGCACAAAAAATTCAGCAGGATTTTTTAAAATCCGGTGGCGTAACCAGCACGCTGCGCGATACCGGGGAGCAGTGGGATGCACCTAACGGTTGGGCACCTTTGCAGTGGATCACGATTCAAGGATTAAGAAATTACCAGCAGGATGCACTTGCCAACACCATCAGGTCACGCTGGATAGAACTCAATAAAAATGTCTACCTGCGCAGCGGGAAAATGGTGGAAAAATACAATGTTGATCAGCTGGGACTAGAAGGCGGCGGTGGCGAATATCCGGTGCAGGATGGTTTTGGATGGACCAACGGCGTGCTGTTGAAATTGCTGCTGGAAAGCCAGCAGATGCCAGACCCCAACCGCGCAAGAGCAAGCGCTAATGTGAACGTAAATGCCGAATAAAAAATCCATACATACATACGCAGCACCACGTAGGGTGGATAAGCTTGCGCATCCACCATCCCAGTCCAAAAAACATGGTGGATGCGCAAGCTTATCCACCCTACATTAATACGGACATTTTACTTGGCCCGAGGTAAGTGCGAGCCGCACGAGTGCCGCACCTCGACACCCGGTATCCATTTTTGCTAAAGCAACACCGAGTCGTTAAGCTTCACCGTTAACGCCATACTTTGCGCATTAAAAGTTATTCCGATGTATACCTCTGTATTCCTCCCCATCGATGGAAAATTTCTATGTCTGAACAAAATCCACTCACACTGCTTTCGGCTATCAAAAGTTTTGGAGGCTGGGTCAAACGCTTCAAGCACACATCGTCCACACTGAATTGCGAAATGATTTTTGCAATTTATCTGCCGCCACAAGCGGAAAATACCGCAGTACCTTTATTGTGGTGGCTGTCTGGCCTTACCTGCAACGATGAAAATTTTATGCAGAAGGCCGGTGCCCAACGCCTGGCAGCTGAATTAGGCATCGCCATTATCTGCCCCGATACCAGCCCGCGCGGCGTGGATTTGCCCGGCGAAGATGACAGCTATGATTTCGGCTCCGGTGCCGGTTTTTACCTCAACGCCACGCGCGAACCCTGGAGCAAGCACTATCACATGTATGACTATATCGCTCAGGAGCTACCGGAGCTGGTGCACGCGCATCTCCCACTGAACGGCAAGCAAGCCATCAGCGGACACTCTATGGGCGGGCACGGTGCGTTGGTTATGGCGCTGCGCAACCCCGAGCGCTATACCTCGGTGTCGGCCTTCGCGCCTATCGTCAATCCCACTAACTGTCCCTGGGGTCAAAAAGCCTTTAATGGCTATCTGGGCGAAAACCGCGACTTATGGGCGCAATACGATACCTGCGAGCTGATCGCCAGCGGCGCGTCCAGGCAACCGCTGTTTATTGATCAAGGGGAAAGTGACAATTTCCTTGTGGAACAACTAAAGCCCGAACTGCTGGAAAAAGCCTGTCAGGAAAACAACCATCCACTTACCCTCCGCCGCCAGCCCGGCTACGATCACAGCTACTTTTTTATCGCGAGTTTTATCGACGATCACCTGCGCTTTCACGCTCAGCATCTGTTTGAGTAAAACTCGGGGTCGCCCATCTGTAGGGTGGATAAGCGTCAAGCGCATCCACCGGAAGGTAGATCGAAGCGCAGGCTTATCCACCCTACGGGAAACATCGCGTGCGCCGCCAGCGTCCCGCCACCTCGCCCACACCATCCGGTGCTCATTAGCCCCCAAACCTTTACGCCTTTTTACCTTTGCATCCCGCTATCAGCCTCGAACAACGCTTGCCGTAAGACCGAGCTTTGGGTTAACCTTTGGCAATACATTATATTATATGACTAATTAATAAATTCTTTTCTGATCAACTGCCGGCAACGCCGCTGTTGATTGGTTCGCCACTGATTCCGAACGCCTTTGCCCCTGGCTTCTGTGGTTAAGAATCCAAGCGATCCGAGTGTCTATAGATGTCCGACAATAACAAGATCAAAAATCCGCTCCGCTCTACTGCATGGTTTGGCGAGCAGGATAAAAACGGCTTTATGTACCGCAGCTGGATGAAAAACCAAGGGATTCCCGAGCACCATTTTCACAACAAACCCATTATCGGCATTTGCAATACCTGGTCCGAACTCACGCCCTGCAACGGTCATTTTCGCGAACTGGCGGAGCGTGTGCGGCGCGGGGTGCTTGAGGCAGGCGGGGTGCCGGTAGAGTTTCCGGTATTTTCCAGCGGCGAGTCCAATCTGCGCCCAACCGCCATGTTGACACGCAACCTGGCGTCTATGGATGTAGAAGAATCCATTCGCGGCAACCCTATCGACGGCGTAGTGTTGCTTGCGGGTTGTGATAAAACCACCCCGGCATTACTTATGGGAGCTGCCAGCTGCGACCTGCCCAGTATTGTGGTAACCGGCGGCCCCATGCTTAACGGCAAGCACCACGGCAAAGATGTCGGCTCGGGCACACTGGTCTGGCGGCTGAGTGAAGACTACAAAGCCGGACGTATAACGCTGCAAGAATTTATGGATGCCGAAGCGGGAATGTCACGCTCTACCGGCACCTGCAACACCATGGGTACTGCCTCCACCATGGCATGTATGGTTGAAGCACTGGGCGTTTCCCTGCCGCACAATGCGGCTATTCCCGCGGTGGATGCGCGGCGCAACTCGCTCGCCTACTTGTCCGGCATGCGCATTGTAGAAATGGTGAACGAAGACCTGAAACTGTCGCAGCTGTTAACGCGTGAGGCGTTCATTAATGCGATTCGAGTCAACGCGGCGATTGGTGGCTCTACCAATGCCGTTATTCACCTGAAAGCCATTGCCCAGCGGGTAGGAGTAGAGCTCTCGCTTGATGATTGGCAGTACTATGGCCATTCAGTGCCGACGCTAGTGAATCTGCAGCCTTCAGGTCAGTACCTGATGGAAGAGTTTTATTATGCCGGCGGTTTGCCCGCGGTGCTCAAGCGTCTGGGCGACGCTGATCTGCTAGATAAACACACGCTCACCGCCAATGGCAAAAGCTTGTGGGATAACAATTGCGACGCACCCTGTTACAACGATGAGGTTATCCGGCCGATGACTAACCCTTTGTGTGAAAACGGCGGGATCTGCATTTTACGCGGCAACCTTGCGCCGCGCGGCGCAGTGCTGAAAACCTCTGCGGCAACACCAGCGCTGATGAAACATCGCGGACGCGCGCTGGTTTTTGATAATTTTGATCATTACAAACAGCGCATTATGGACCCGGATCTCGAAGTTGACGCCAGCAGCGTGTTGGTGCTGAAGAATTGCGGCCCCAAGGGTTATCCGGGTATGGCCGAAGTGGGCAACATGGGCCTCCCGCCAAAATTGCTGAAACAAGGCGTAACCGATATGGTGCGTATTTCTGACGCACGTATGAGCGGCACAGCCTTTGGCACGGTTATATTACATGTCACGCCGGAAGCGGTAGAGCTGGGCCCCCTGGCTGCCGTGCGCGAGGGTGACTATGTTCAGCTCGATGCCAGTGAAGGCCTGCTGCATCTGGAGGTCAGCGATGAAGTACTTGAGCAGCGCCTGGCTGAATTGCGCCAACACTATGCCCAACCAAAGCCGGGAGGATATCTTCAGCTGTACCTGAGCCATGTCATGCAAGCCGACGAAGGTTGCGATTTTGATTTTCTGGTGGGCTATCGCGGTGCAGATATACCCGCACATTCGCATTAGAGCTATAGCACTGAAAAGCCGTAAAAAGAAGCGCAAGCTGAACGGCCGGTTAAGTAAAGTAACCGGATAGATAGTCGGGTTAACTCTCGGATAAATAGCCGGATAAACAGCCGAATAAACGACCGGATAAACAACCCGATAAATAGCCGCATAACGCAAAAAGTTAAGAGCAGCTTGTATGAATTTACGTAATAGTTACCCCAGCTTGCGCGGGAAAGTGGTATTGATTACCGGTGGGGCTTCCGGTATCGGCGCAAATCTGGTGGAAGCTTTTTGTCGGCAGCAGGCGATAGTGTCCTTTATCGATATCCGCGAGACAGATGCCAAAAAATTAATCGCATCATTCAGCGGAATTCCGGATTGCACAGCACCGGTGTATTACCACTGTAACTTGCTCAACATACCGCGGTTGCAGGAAACTATCGCGCGCATACGCAAAGATCTGGGTTCGATCAGCGTGCTGATTAACAATGCCGCCAACGATGCGCGCCACGATTTCCGCAAAGTTACGGTGGCTTATTGGGATGAACGCATTGCCGTGAACCTGCGTCATCATTTTTTTGCGGCGCAGGCGGCCTATCGTCACATGCTCGAACTGGGCAGCGGGTCGATTATTAATCTTGGCTCCATGAGCTGGTATGCGACTCAGGGCGGCATGCCCGGTTACACCAGCTCTAAAGCTGCAATTGAAGGTTTAACCCGCGGCCTTGCACGGGACATGGGCGGCGATAATATTCGCGTGAACACCTTGGTGCCCGGCTGGGTGATGACCGAGCGGCAAAAGTCCATGCTCACCAGCGAAAACGGTGTTAATGATATTCTTAATAATCAGTGCATTAAAAAATCGGTGATGCCAGAAGACATCAGCGCAATGGCACTTTTTCTAGCATCTGACGACAGCCGCTTGTGTACCGCGCAGCATTTTATTGTCGATGGCGGCTGGATTTAATTCACCGATCAATGTTGATAGCGAGGTTAAACCGCGCAACTGATTTTGATTAACCGATAAAAACAACAAGGCTCTTGCGAGCTTTATTGAACCAACGAACAACGCGCAATAGTTTGAATAACACGCACGATAAAATGCGATAAAACCGATACGATAAAAATCCATTACGATAATTAATCACGAGGTTTACACGATGAAAAAATTTCTCCGCACGCTCTACGCCACCGCTCTCGCCTCAACACTGGTTGCCGCCAGTAGCGCTTCTGCCTTGACTGTTGGCTTTTCTCAAGTCGGTTCTGAAAGTGGATGGCGCACCAGTTTTTCTGAATCAGTTAAAGCCGAAGCCGAAGAGCGCGGCATCACCTTAAAATTTTCAGATGCCCAACAAAAACAGGAAAACCAGATTAAAGCGGTGCGCAGTTTTATCGCTCAGCGCGTAGACGCCATCATTATCGCCCCGGTGGTAGAAACCGGCTGGCAACCGATTCTGATGCAAGCCAAACGCGCACGCATTCCGGTAGTCATCGTCGATCGCAACGTAGCGGTCAGCGATGACTCACTTTATCTCACGCGCATTGCACCGGACTTTGAATTGGAAGGCCAAAAAGCCGCTAACTGGCTGATGGAAAAAACCGACGGCAAGTGCAACATTCTTGAGCTGCAAGGCACCGTCGGCTCCAGCGCTGCCATTGGTCGTATGAAAGGTTTCAACGAAGTGTTGGCGCAACATCCTGAAGCCAAAATTGTTCGCAGCCAAACCGGTGAATTCACTCGCGCCAAAGGCAAAGAGGTCATGGAAAGCTTGTTGAAAGCAGAAGGCGGCGGCAAAAATATTTGTGCGCTCTGGTCACACAATGACGAAATGGCGCTGGGTGCAATTCAGGCCATTAAAGAAGCCGGCTTACAACCAGGAAAAGACATGCTGGTGGTTTCTGTCGACGCCGTTGATGATGCACTCAAGGCAATTGCTGACGGCACTATGAACGTGTCTGTTGAGCTTAGCCCGCACCTTGGCGGACCGGCATTTGATGTGATTGACGAATACCGCAAGGGCAAAAAAGATTTTGAAAAATGGATTCGCATGGGTGGTGAAGTCTTTACCGCAGAAAATGCGGCAGCAGAAATTGCTCAGCGTAAAAAATAAATAGATTTATAGTGCTCAATAGTTAGTGGTGGATGTGCTTCGCGCATCCACCAACCTGGTAAAAAAGCTGTTGGTTTACGCATACGATGAATCCGATAGCTAATTCGACAACAACCTCCAAAGATATTTTTATGTCTAGTTCAACTCCTGTTCTCCAACTGCGGGGAATCCACAAAAAATTTCCCGGTGTTCACGCACTAAAAGGCGTGAATTTTAATTTGCGCGCAGGCGAAATCCACGCGCTGCTGGGCGAAAACGGCGCGGGAAAATCTACGCTGATTAAAGTAATGACCGGTGTTTATACCCGCGATGGCGGCGATATTTTGCTTGAAGGCCAGGCGATTCACCCCGGCAACACCGGCGAAGCGCAAGCCTTGGGCATCAGCACTGTTTATCAGGAAGTTAACCTGCTGCCCAACCTAAGTGTTGCCCACAATATTTATCTCGGCCGGGAGCCCAAACGCTGGGGATTAATTGACTGGAAACGCATCAATAAAAATGCTCACGCATTACTGAAAGATTACGATCTGGATATTGATGTCACTCAACCCTTATCGCACTACTCCATTGCTGTACAACAGCTCATCGCTATCGCGCGCGGTGTAGACATGTCGGCAAAGGTATTGATCCTCGATGAGCCGACCGCGAGTCTTGATGCCGATGAAGTGAAATCGCTGTTTCGCATAATGCGCGGCCTACGCGAGCAAGGTATCGGTATTGTTTTTGTCACTCACTTTCTCGATCAGGTTTACGCCGTCTGCGATCGCATTACCATTTTACGTAACGCAGAATTGGTGGGTGAATTTGAAGCCGCAACCTTATCGCGCCCTGAACTTGTCGGCCATATGCTCGGCAAAGAGCTGGCCGCACTGGAAGAACGCGTACAAGAACAAACCGGCGAGCCGAACACACCACCGGCGCTCACCTTAACGCAAGTCGGGCGGCAGGGTTCATTGGAGCCTATTGATCTTCGGGTTGCGCAAGGTGAAGTACTGGGGCTTGCTGGTTTATTAGGTTCCGGCCGCACAGAATTATGTCGATTAATTTTTGGGGTGGATAAAAAGCACAGCGGCACAGTGGTATTCAACGGCCAGACCATTAATTTATCTGCGCC
>Ga0079223_10002876_pt1 | contig 10774 bp, 7 predicted proteins | sample Stecom2011_FD_75072 | JGI IMG/M metagenome (GOLD analysis project Ga0079223, IMG submission 75072) | Agricultural soil microbial communities from Utah to study Nitrogen management - Steer compost 2011 | ecosystem: Environmental > Terrestrial > Soil > Agricultural land | place: USA: Utah...
ACAAACCAACAGACGAAACGGTGGATGCATATATTGCAGCAATTGATTTAGCAGTTTCTAATGGTGCTGAAATTATAATAACCCCAGGGTTTATGTTTGAAGAACCAATTAACATTGCTCAAAAAGAACATCCAAATGTGAAGTTTGTTATTTTAGACGGTAGTCCTGCAAATGTAGATGACGGTACAATTGAAGACAATACTTATGCAGTATTCTATGCAGAAGAACAAGCTGGCTATTTAGCTGGATATGCAGCAGTAAAAGAAGGCTTTACAAAACTAGGATTTATGGGTGGAGTAGCTGTGCCTGCTGTTATTCGTTTTGGTCATGGATATGTTCTTGGCGCTAATGATGCTGCGGAAGAATTAGATGTTCAAGTTGAATTAGAATATACATATACTGATAGCTTTGCAGCTACTCCAGAAGCAGTTGCTACAGCTGCATCATTATATAATGGTGGAACTGAAGTTATCTTTGCATGTGGTGGAGCTGTTGGACAATCAGTTATGAATGCTGCAAGTGATGCGGATGCACATGTAATTGGTGTAGACATTGACCAAAGTGGTGACTCTGATACTGTAATTACATCAGCTATTAAGGGACTTTCTGCTTCAGTAGTTCTAGCTTTAGAAGCATATTTTAATGACGAATGGGATACAATTGGTGGAACAGCGGCTAATTTAGACGCTGCAGTTGATGGTGTAGGTCTACCTATTGAAACATCAAGATTTGAAACATTCACTACAGCAGATTATAATGAAATTTTTGGAAAGCTAGCTGACGGAGACCTTATAATAGAAGTTGACATTACTAAAGCTGCAGACGCATATGATGTTCCTAATGTAGATGTTAACTTATTCTAATATTGAATTAAAATAAATATGACTAATACAATAAGAAAGGGCCTTCCTTTCTTATTGTTCAATTAAATGATAGTTTAAGAAAGGAACATGGTAATTGATGTGAATTATGTTATAGAGATGCGAAATATTACCAAAGAATTTCCCGGGATAAAAGCAAATGATGATATAACATTCCAATTAAAAAAGGGGGAGATCCATGCTTTATTAGGTGAAAATGGCGCTGGTAAATCAACCTTAATGAGTGTCTTGTTTGGTTTATATCAGCCAGAAACAGGAAAAATATACAAAAATGGTGAAGAAGTCAATATCGAAGATCCTAACGATGCCAATCATTTAGGCATTGGTATGGTTCATCAACATTTTAAATTGGTGGAAAACTTTACTGTATTAGATAATATTATCCTTGGAGATGAGCCGATAAAAAATGGATTTATCGATCGTAAAAAAGCAAGAAAGAAAATTATTGAGCTAAGTCAAGCATATAAACTTCATGTAGACCCTGATGCGTTGATTGAAGATATTTCTGTTGGTATGCAACAACGCGTTGAAATTTTAAAGATGCTTTATCGAGAAAACGAAATTTTGATTTTCGATGAGCCGACTGCAGTTTTAACCCCTCAAGAAATTGATGAGATAATGGATATTATGAGAGACTTAGTTAAAGAGGGGAAATCAATAATTTTTATTACTCATAAATTGAATGAAATAATGGAAGTCGCTGATCGTTGTACAGTTTTACGTAAGGGCAAAAGTGTTGAAACTGTAGAAGTTGCCAATACTAATAAAGTAGAACTTTCTAATATGATGGTAGGTCGCGATATTGATTTTGAAATTAAGAAAAAAGAATCAACTCCAGGAGAAGTTGTTCTGGAAATAAATAATTTAAATGTTATTTCCCCAGATACTAATAAGCATCTGCTTAAGGATGTTAGTTTAAACGTTCGCCGTGGAGAAATTGTTTGTATTGCGGGTATTGAAGGAAATGGACAAACTGAATTAGCTCATGCAATTGCGGGATTAATTAAAGTTGATTCAGGGGAAATAAAACTTTTAGGTCGTAATATTGAACAAGAAAGTATTCGTTTTAGAAATGATAATGGTTTAAGTCATATTCCTGAAGATCGCCACAAGCATGGTTTAATTCTAGATTATAGTTTAGGATATAATTTGATTCTTAAAAAGTACCATACACCAGAATTTCAAAAAAAAGGCTTTTTAATTAAAGATAGGATTGCTGAATTTGCAGATGAACTAATTGAAAAGTTTGATATTCGTAGTGCTCAAGGCAAGGAAACCTTGGCGAGAAGTATGTCTGGTGGAAATCAACAAAAAGCGATTATTGCTAGGGAAATTAATCAAGGTTCTGATTTATTGCTTTCCGTACAAGCTACTAGAGGCTTAGATGTTGGTGCCATCGAATATATAAATAATCAAATCATTGCTGAAAGAGACAAAGGCCAAGCTGTATTAATGACTACACTGGAATTAGATGAAGTTATGACTGTTAGTGATCGTATCTTAGTTATATATGAAGGTGAAATTGTTGCCGAATTAGATCCGAAAAAGACTACAGTAGCTGAACTAGGTTTATATATGGCAGGTGGTAATAAGGAGGGAAGACATGGATAGTATTAAATCCCTTTTCAACAAAGAAAATATTAAAAGAAAATTGAAAATTTTAGTTTCCTCTCCAGGCTTTAAAACTTTTATTTCAATTGCTCTAGCAGTTGCTTCAGGATTATTATTAGGCTTATTAGTTTTGTTAATTGCAAATCCTAAAAATGCATTTCCAGCTTTTGCAGGAATCTTGGCCGGCTCATTTGGTGAACCAAGAGGTGGATGGTTAGGATTTGGAGATTTATTATATTATGCAACGCCATTAATATTTACGGGATTATCAGTAGGTTTTGCTTATAAAACTGGTTTGTTTAATATTGGAGCTTCAGGACAATTCATGGTAGCCCAACTTGTTGCAGTAATTGTTGGTTTATACGCCGAAGGGCTAGGTGTTTTTCAGTGGCCTATTGCTATTCTTGCAGGAATAGCTGCGGGAGCAATATGGGGGTTTTTCCCAGGGATTTTCAAGGCCTTGTTTAATGTAAATGAAGTTATTACCTCAATTATGTTTAACTATATTGGTATGTATTTACGTAATATGCTTATTTATAGTAGTAATGTCCTATATAATCCGCATAGGGCTGAAACGCATAAATTACCTGATTCAGCATTTAATCCTAAAGCGGGATTAGATTTTATTTTTCCAGGTTCTCGAGTAGATATCGGAATTATATTTGCGATTATTGTTGCTATTGCAATTTATATAGTCCTTAAAAAGACAATTTTTGGTTATGAATTAATAGCAGTAGGGCATAATCGCGAAGCAAGTAGATATGCGGGAATTAACGCAAAAAGAAAGATTGTTATTTCAATGGTGATAGCAGGTGCCTTAGCTGGTCTAGGGGGAGCATTACAAATATTAGCTCCTGGAGCACATGGGTTAGGAAATAGGATTAAACCAGTGGAAGTAATTGCTCCAGAAGGTTTTAATGGTATTCCAGTTGCTCTATTAGGATTGCTACATCCAATAGGAATTGTATTTTCAGCCTTATTTATTACCTATATTCAGCGTGGTGGAAACTACATTCAGTCAAGGGCAATGATTGAAATAATTGATATTATTATTGCTTTAATAATTTACTTTAGTGCTTTTGCATTACTTTTCCAACAAATTATGAAGCGAAGAAAAGATCGTAGGATACAAAGAAAATTAGAAGCGAATATGGCTTTAGATTCTATTGACGCTAATCTTAATGAAAGTGAGGATTTAGGTGATGAATGATTTATATTTCGTTTTTCAAAATTCATTGATTTTTATTATCCCACTTTTGGTAGTTGCTTTGGGCGGAATGTTTTCAGAAAAAAGTGGCGTTATCAATATTGCCTTAGAAGGGATAATGATTATTGGCGCATTTTTTGGGATTTTGTTTATTAATGCAATGCAATCAGCAGGAAGGTTTGCTGATAATCCGCAGTTGCTTTTAATCCTTGCATCGTTAGTGTCAATTGTTTCGGGAATTATTTATTCAGCGCTATTAGCGTTTGCTTCGATAAACATGAAGGCTAACCAAGTTATTGGTGGAACTGCGCTTAATTTACTAGCCCCGGCTCTTGTTGTGTTTATTGCGAGAACGACAACAGATGTTAAGCAGATATATTTTGATCCTATATTTAGAGTTAGAGAAGTACCATTACTTTCTAAGATTCCAATCATTGGTGATTTATTTTTCAAAAATGCTTATCTAACAACGCTGATAGGAATAATTATTTTAATAGTTGCTACAATTGTTTTATATAAAACAAGATTTGGTTTGAGATTAAGTGCCTGTGGAGAACATCCACAAGCTGCAGCATCAGTTGGTGTCAATGTATATTCAATGCGTTGGTCAGGAGTATTAATTTCTGGTGCACTTGCTGGCTTAGGTGGGCTTATCTATGTTGTTCCAACCACAGTAAGCTTTGCGGGTGATGTTGGCGGATACGGGTTCTTAGCACTTGCTGTTATGATCTTCGGACAATGGAAACCGATAAGAATTTTCTTTTCAGCAATTTTCTTTGGTTTCTTTAAAGCATTATCATCAACATATATTGTATTTACCTTTATCACGGATTTAAATATTCCAAACATTGATTATGTTTTCAAAATGATTCCATTTATTGCAACGATGGTTGCTCTTGCATTTGCTTCGAAAAAATCTAGAGCACCAAAAGCCGAGGGGATTCCATATGATCCTGGTGCTAGGTAAATGAAGATAATTGAAATTAATAATTGGCGAGGCAGAAAACATTATTTATGGTTTAAAAAATATCCCGTTCATTATTATGGGATAACAAAAACTATTGATATAAGTGGGTTTATTAAATATATTAAGGCAAATTCATTATCATTTTTCATTCCATTTATGTATTTAATTCATTTAGCCTTAAACGATGTTGAAGAGTTTAGGCTTAGAGTTGTGGATGAAAAAGTAATTTTATATGATATTATTCATCCATCATATACGATAATGACTGAAGAAGGTATTTTCGATAATTGCGAACATGATTTCAGCAATAATTTTAAAACTTATTATGCTGAAGGATTAGGAGCAATTGAGCATGCTAAAAAGGCTGTAAGACAAAATAAAAGTTATAATGATCTATCGATAATGGATCAATACTATTTCACAAGTGTACCTTGGATTGATTTTTCTTCAGTTACGCATCCGATGCCTGATGATGATACCGCCTTTGTTCCTAGGATTACATGGGGCAAGTATTATAAGAAGAATGAAAAGTTTATCATATCATTAAATTTACATGTATCCCATGCTTTAGTTGATGGTTATCCACTAGCCCAAGCGTTTATTAAAATTCAAGAATATATGGATAATTCAGAAAAGTATTTAAATTAAAATGGGATTTATCCCATTTTTTTAAAAGGAGAATTATATGGATAAAGTATTAATTATTGGAGCTTCTAATATTGATTTTATTGGTAAAAGTAAAAATAAATTAATTAAAAATGATTCAAATATTGGAACTGTCAAGGTAGCATTTGGCGGTGTTGGCAGAAATGTTTGTGAGAACCTTGCTTGTTTAGGTGTCGACACAAGTTTCATTACGGCAATTGGAAATGACGATTTAGGTAGCAGACTTAAAAACGAATTAGAAGAATTAAATGTTAAGTTAATTATTCCTAAAACTGGTTTAGAAACATCTAACTATATGGCGATTCATGATATTAATGGTGATATGGCTTATGCAATTAGTGATATGAAAATAGTTGATGAAATTAATCCGGAGTTTATTGCTGAAAATCTTAAACTTGAAAATGATTATAAATATATTGTTTTAGATGGGAATTTAAATAAAACAGTGATTAACTATATTTTAAATAGATATCAAAATAAATTTATTGTTGATGGAATTTCAACGAACAAAGTTTTGAAATTTAAAGATAATTTAGAAAAATTGTTTTTATTAAAAGCAAATATTTATGAAGCGCAAGCATTGGCAAATGAAAATTTAAAGGGAAGAGAGCTAATCGAAAAACTTTTTAGTATCGGTTTAAGACAAGTAATTGTAACCGATGGAGCAAATGACATTTATTATGGCTCTAATAATATGATTGGAAAGATAAAGGTTGAAAAGGTAAGAAATATTGTCAATGCAACTGGTGCAGGTGATTCAATGCTAGCTGGGATTATTTTAGGATTATTAAAAAACAAGGAATTAAAAGATGCAATAGAAATTGGCAAGAAAATTTCTAAAATTACGCTTTTATCTATAGATGCAGTGAGTAAAGATATTAATAAAAATACGATTACCTTTTAAGGAGCAATGCTCCTTTTTTATTTTCTTTTTGTCTTGGTTTTGGTAATTTATAACTTTTCAATAATTAACTTTGAAATCGATTGCAAAAATTGACGAATCGTGGTATAATATCTCTTGTATTTATACGGAGGTGCAATTGTGTTATTTGGAAAGAATGTCAACAGATACTATTTTAAATTTGCCTTTTACTTCATTGTAGGAGTTGCGGCATTAATTTTTGTTGACTATTACCAATTAGAAATTCCAAATATTTTTGGTCAAATTGTTGATGGGATAAGCGAAAAAACGCTGACGAATCCACAATTAGTAGGATTTATAAAAGAAATGCTCATCATCATTGTTGTTATGTTTGTAGGTAGGTTTTTATGGAGAATCTGTATATTTGGCAATGGAATTCGCATTGAGACAGATTTACGCCATCGAATGTTCAAGCATTCAGAGAAATTATCACAAGGATTTTTTCAAGAGAACAAGACTGGTTCATTAATGGCTTTGTTTACTAACGATTTACATTCCGTTAGAATGAATTTTGGTTTTGGATTTGTTATGCTTATTGACACTATTTTCTTAACAATCTTTGCTTTTGCAAGAATGTGGAATATTGATAAAACATTAACACTTGTTTCATCAATTCCTTTAATATTGATTGCTATAAGTGGGGGCGTTATTGGTAAATATATGCGTAAGAAATTTAGAATCAGACAAGAGTCTTTTGCTGATTTAAATGATTTTACACAAGAGAGTTTTTCCGGGATAAGTGTTATTAAAGCATTTGTAAAGGAAGGAAAAGAGCTCTTAGCTTTTGCTCACAAAAATGAAGATTATCGTAAAAAGAATATTGAGTTTGTTAAAATCTCAGTTTTATTAAATATTTTAGTAGGAGCATTCGTTGGTTCTATTAATCTATTTGTAATCGGGTACGGTGGTTATTACATAGCTCAGGGTTCGTTAATTGGTGGAGCAACAATTACTATTGGACAATTAACAGAATTTTTAGCATTATTTGGAGCGTTAACATGGCCAATGATGGCAATAGGAAGATTAATTGATATTTCTAGTCAAGGTAGAACTTCATTAAAACGTATTGATGAATTATTGAATTATGAAGTTGAAATTGTTGACAGTCCAGATGTAATTGGTGATCATGAGATTCAGGGGAAGATTACTTTCAATAATTTGAATTTTAAATTCCCAGGAACAACTCATAATGTTTTAAATAATATTAATTTTACTATTGAAGCTGGAGAGCATGTAGGTATTGTTGGAAAAACCGGAAGCGGTAAAACAACAATTGTTGATTTGTTATTAAGGATTTATAATCTTGAGGAAAACCAATTATTAATCGATGATATCGATATAATGAAATTGCCATTTAGACAAGTTAGAGAGGCAATTGCTTATGTTCCCCAAGATAACTTTTTATTCAGTGATACAATCAAAAACAATATTGCTTTCTACACTGATAAGATGAATTTTAATGATGTTATGATGGCAGCTATGCGAGCGGATGTCCATGATAATATTAGTGAATTTTATTTAGGATATGATACAATTTTAGGGGAAAGAGGAGTTACAGTATCAGGAGGCCAAAAGCAGAGAATATCAATTGCTAGAGCTTTAATTAAAGATGCTACAATTTTAATCTTAGATGATTCTGTATCAGCTGTTGATACAAATACTGAAGAAGTAATCCTTAAAAACTTAAATGAAATTAGAGAAAATAAAACGACAATTTTAATTGCACATCGAATCACTACCGTTAAAAATATGGAAAAAATAATCTTAGTCGATGATGGACAAGTAGTAGATGTAGGTACCCATGAAGAATTGTCAAGTCGTAATGAAATCTACAAGGAAATGGTTGAACTGCAAAAACTTGAAGATGAAGTGGAGGTAGACTAATATGCCAACAAACTATAATGAACCTACCACAAAAATAACTGATATGGGATTAATAAAACGTCTATTCAAGTATTTTAAACCAGAAAAGAAAAGTTTTATTATTGCAGGATTTATGATGTTGGTATCTGTTGTTCTAACAATTTTGATGCCGTTACTATCAGGAAGAGCACTTGGCTTATTGGGTGAAGATGTAGTAGAGTTTGATAAAGTACTTATGGTACTTGGCGTTTATGCTTTGTTTTTGCTTACTAGTTTTTTAATCCAATATTTTCAAACAATGCTCTTACAAAAGTCAGGGCAGCAAATTATCTATCAAATTCGTGAAGATGTCTTTTCACATATTGAGTCTTTATCACTTGCGCAATTAAATAAGGTTCCTGTTGGAAAAATGGTAACTAGAGTTACGAGTGATACAAATACATTAAATGAGTTATTTACTAATTTACTCATTAACTTGGTAAAAAACATTTTAATGATGGTTGGTGTTATTATTGCGATGTTTTTGATTAATGTCCAATTAACTTTAATTGTCTTAGCAGTAACGCCATTTGTAATTATCTTTTCTATTATTTTTAGAAAGTTTTCTCGAAAAGCTCATAGGCGAGTACGTCATGATGTTTCCAATGTCAATGCGTATTTGTCAGAAAACCTTTCAGGAATGAAAGTTACACAAGTATTTAATCAAGAAGAAAAGAAATTAAGACAGTTTGATGAAAGAAATGATGCATTATATAAGAGTTCATTCAAACAAACATTTATTTTTGGTGTATTTAGACCAGCTATTTATGTACTTCGTTTGGTTGCTATTCTTCTGATTATGTGGTTTGGTGGAAATAATGCTATTGCTGGTGGAATTATAACCTTTGAAATCTTGTTTATTTTTTACCAATATATAGGTAGGTTATTTGACCCAATCCAACAACTAGCGCAGGAATTTGACGTGCTTCAATCTTCATTTGCATCTAGTGAAAGAATCTTTGGTGTTTTGGATACGAAACCAGATGTTGTTGATGATGAAAATGCAATTGAATTAGAAGATTTTAAAGGTGAAATTGAATTTAAAAATGTATGGTTCCGTTATATTGAAGACGAATGGGTTTTAAAAGATGTCTCATTTAAAATAAATGCTGGTGATACGGTTGCCTTTGTTGGAGCTACCGGAAGCGGCAAAACAACAATCTTATCTTTGATAGTGCGAAACTATGATATTCAAAGAGGCCAAATTTTAATTGATGGAATTGATATTAGAAGAATAAAACTTTCATCATTAAGAAGTAATATAGGTCAAATGTTGCAAGATGTATTTTTATTTAGTGGTACAGTCTTTTCAAACATTCAAATGCGCGAAGAGTCGATTACTCTTGATGATGTTAAAGAAGCAGCTGAATATGTTAATGCTTCTAAATTTATTGAAAAACTTGACAATGGTTATATGGAACCGGTTCGTGAACGTGGTAATAACTTCTCTGCTGGTCAAAGACAATTGCTATCATTTGCAAGAACAGTTGTTCATAAGCCTAAGGTAATGATTTTAGATGAAGCTACAGCTAATATTGATACAGAGACAGAAGTATTAATTCAAGATTCATTAGAAAAAATGATGAATATCGGAACAATGATTGTTGTTGCACACAGACTTTCCACAATCCAACATGCCGATAATATTATCGTTTTAGATAAAGGCGAGATTATTGAGGAAGGTAACCATCAAGAACTATTAAAGACAAAAGGCCATTATTATAATTTATATCGTTTGCAGTATGAACATGAAGACAAATAAAAATTTTGAGGGAAGCTTATTCCCTCTTTTTTTATTTTTGTATGGTATTTTCTTTAGTTTTAAAGTATAATAATAATGACAGAAAGGAAAGAGGAGGCATAATGAAAAAAATATTAATACTATTTTTTACTATTATGTTTATAGGGCTAGCAGGTTGTACAATTGATAATGAACCTGTTATTAGTCATCAAGATGTAGACATGGTAATACAACTTATTGAATTATTACCAGCAGAAATAACGGAAAATGATAAGGAGTCTGTCGAGTTAGCAAGAGACTATTATGATTTGTTGACAGATGAAGAAAAAGCATTAGTTACCAATATTGATGTTTTGGAAAATGCAGAATTGATCCTTGAAAGTATTGAAGCTGAAAAAATAGCCGAAGAGGAAAGAATACAAGAAGTATTAGAAAAGCTCGAGGCGCTTGAGCCAGAGATATCTAGTTTTGTTCCTGAAGTAGTAAATGATAATATCCCTCTTCCAAATGAAGCAGAAATTGATGAGGGCAAAGTTAATATCGTTTGGCGTTCAACTAATCCAACTACAATTAGCACATTAGGGGTAGTTATTCCTGGCCGTGAAGAAACAGAAGTAGAATTAACAGCAATGTTAATCTTTGATGGAATTCGTTATGAATTTAGTAAAGATGTTATTGTTGAAGCGATTGAGTTTGATCCATTACCAGAAAAAGATTTAGTTTTTGCCTATGCTTATAGTGCTAGAACTGGATTTAATGAAATGGCTATTGAAACGATTGATGTAGTTAATCATGCCTTTTCATCGGTAATAAATGGCGTAGTATCTGTTGGCGCTTCTGGTAGACAGGATTTGCTGGAGTTAAGAAAACAAGGAAT
>Ga0079223_10002878_pt1 | contig 10769 bp, 9 predicted proteins | sample Stecom2011_FD_75072 | JGI IMG/M metagenome (GOLD analysis project Ga0079223, IMG submission 75072) | Agricultural soil microbial communities from Utah to study Nitrogen management - Steer compost 2011 | ecosystem: Environmental > Terrestrial > Soil > Agricultural land | place: USA: Utah...
AATAGAGAGTTTCAGGTTATAGAAATCTGTCATGAAACTTATATATTAAATAAAAGTTTTATCTTTCCTTTAATTCCTCTATATAGCAACAATTAGCTTGAACAACTTAGGCTTTTAATTTAAGAGATTGTTTTTTAAACAGGCTTTTTTTAAAACTATTCATTCACAAATGAAACTCAATCTCATTTGCATACTTTCTATACTGTTTTTTTCTACCCATATTTTAAGTCAGAAAAACACTTTTACTATTTCTGGTCATGTCTATCAGGACAGTATTCCAGTTAAAAACGCAGAAGTATTTATTGGAAGTCCGCTCTATCAGGTGTTCACCAATGCCAAAGGAGAGTATCAATTTAAAAATCTTCCAGCAGGAAAATATATTCTTCACGCTTTGCGTCAGCAAAGTCTGATTGAAACTCAGGCTGTTGAGCTTAGCTCATCGGTTGGAGGGGTTGATTTTCACCTTAAAACTTCTTCTATTGAATTGGATGAAGTTACCATTTGTGCTTTTAATAAAGAAGAACAGATAAAATTTAACCCTATTAAAGCTGAGGTAATTAACACCTCTCAATCACTACCAAAAGCCACCAATATTCAAACGTTACTCAATAGTTCGCCAGGTCTCAAACTTCGCAACTCAGGTGCTTTGGGTGCAAGCAATGAAATCATTATTAATGGATTTAGTGGTCGTTCTATAAAGTTGATGCGTAATGGAATTCCCTTAGATTATTTGGGCTCGAGTTTTGGCATCACAAAAATTCCGGTAAACTCTATTGAGCGGATGGAAATTTATAAAGGGGTGTTGCCCACCGAACTCGGCGTTGATGCATTGGGAGGAGCAATCAATATGGTAGATAGGCAGTGCCAAACCTCCGAACTTCAACTCTCTTTTGAAAGAGGGTCTTTTAACTCCAACATCGCAACTGTCAATGGATTTTGGAAAGTCTCAAATAATGTATCTCTGGGGGTGTATGGGTTCTCAAACTACTCCGACAATGACTACAAGGTAAAAAATCTGCCCATTCTCGATCCCAATACGGGTCGAAATATTTACATTGAAGCACCACTTTTTCACAATACTTTTAAGCAGCATTTTGTGGAAGGATATCTAAATATCGACAATTTAAAGTGGGCAGATCTCATTCAAGTGCGATTAACCACATTCGGTATTCATCAAGATGTGCAAAACAATTTTGCAAATAGAAGCCGTCCATTTGGTGCAGTCTATCGAACCGAAAAGACAAATGTAATTCCCACGGTTACTTACCAAAAATCTCTATTTGATAATAAACTATATCTAAAGCAGTTTTTGGCATACAGTAACATTGAAAATAGCTTTGTGGACACTTTGAAAAATGTCTATTACGACTGGAAAGGCATCCCTCATCAATCTGTCTCCTCTTCTGAAGTGGGGAGGTTGAATGCTCTGCCACCAGGGAAAGTAGGCGTCAACTCAAACAATGAAAATTTCATCTATAGAGGTTTGTTCTCTTATCAATTTTCATCTAAACAAAAATTGACTGCCAATATAATTAACAACTATTTGATAAATAGTTTTGACGATGAAAATCGAGGATACAGAACAACTTCTGTTAGCTACAACCGATTGATTGCGGGTGTTGGCTACGATGCGCTGTATTTTGCCGATCGACTTAATACAATTGTTCAACTCAAGTCGTTGCACTTTAAAACCGATGGTAAAACTTCAGCGTTTAGTAATGCCTCTACTACTGTTTCGAAGAGCGGTTTGAGTTTTTCATTTTCTGCAAAATACAACTTCTCCAGCAGATGGATGGTCAGAGGAGGATATGAGAACACCTATCGATTGCCAGATCAGACTGAGATTTTTGGAGACAACACCTTTATTTTATCGAATCTCGACCTTTCACCCGAACAGAGTCAGAACTATAATTTGGGAATCAATTTATATGAAACTTCAAAATATAGTTTTGAGATAAATGGGTACTACCGAAACACAATACTTTTGATCAAACTGCAGGAGATGAATCAATTTCAAGGAGCTTATCTTAACCTTGAAAATGTAAAAGGATATGGTGTGGACTTGGAAGGAATGGTTCGACCCGTAGCCAACCTTAAATTGACAGGAAACCTTACTTACAATGAGTTCCGATTCAACGGTTCGATGGGGGAGGATGCAATTGACCAGCATTACCAAAATGCACGAATAAGCAATACCCCTTTCTATTACGGAAATTTGGGTGCCGATTATATATTTAAGGATGTGGTTTCTAAAGGGGGGCAATTACGTACCTATTGGAATTACTCTTATGTCCATTACTATTATTTGGATTATATCGAGAAACAGTATGAACCCAATGGTTTTTTGGGTCTGTACGGCAAATCGAAAATAGTGACAGATCGTATTATTCCTCAACAGCATTTGCATACGGCTGGGATTTCTTTTGATACAAAAGCGTTTAGAGAGAATAGAATGAGCATAGGTGTTGAAGTGAGAAATCTCTTTAACAACGATATTTACAACAATTTTAAAATACAAAATCCAGGTAGAAGCATTTGGGTAAAAATTGCTTACACTATTAAATAACAGAAAGAGAATGAACCATTTGAAATATATGATTTTATCTTTTCTACTCCTCTTTATTCTCTCTTCATGTGAGATCGAGGGGCTGGAGAACGACAATCTGTTGCGAGAAGATTTTTCTTACAACAACTATATTTTAGCAACTGAAGATGCATCGAACTCCGACATCACTCGTTTTTTCACTTTTGAGATGAGTGATGTGACTGGCAATAATAAACCATACGATCTTCTTTCGGAAAGTTCTCTTTTTACCAATTCAGATCCCTCAACTTCTGCCGGACATCATTCTATAGAGCATTTTTTCTTTGCTATGACCAAAGATAAAAAAGGGAAGTCCTCTACTCCTGGAATTTATCGGATGACGCTGAACCAAGGAGACAGAGTTTTTATTGACCAGAGTCTTAACCTACGGACGAATAATCTTTTTCCATCCCGAAAGCTCTCTATTGTAAATAAAAACTTGGGTTTTATGTACAATGAAGGGGTTAATCCATACGCTATCTTTAGTTTTGATCCTTATTTAATGACTCTTGGAAAGAAAACTGACCTTAAAGAAAGCATCTCTAATTTTCGACCCAATGCAAAGTGGCTGGATGAAAGCGGCAACAATCTGATTCGTACTGGCTCGCTTTCGTTGGACGAAAAAGAGGGCAAATTATACGTAAGTGTGGTTTTTCTTGAAACAGTAAGTTTCAACATCATCCCCGACAGCGAAACCGAATTTCATTTGGCCGTAGTGGACATCAGCTCCAATGAGGTGGAGAAATTTATAAGCTATCCAGATACGCGAACGGTGGGCTTTTTTGTGTCCGAAAACAATCCCACCACAAAAGACGAGGAGGGTAATCTCTATTTTTGTTCGTGGGGATGGAATCAATACGGAACATCAACACCCTCCAAAGTCTTTAGAATTAAAGCAGGGGAGACCGATTTTGACAACGACTGGGAATTTAATGTCGAAACGCATTTTGGTAAAGGGCGCATTGCACAGTCAATCATCAGTTACAACAACAAAATATATCTCCACATATCCAAGGGGAAATATGATTTCGCCGACGATGAAACTGGCTACAGCAGTAAAATAGAGATGGAATATTATGAAGTTGATCCAACAGATATGAACGTTCGAAAGTTGGAAATCCCAGTCACCAACCCATCCTCACGAATGAATGTGTTTTCTATCATCGACGATAAATTATACATCTGCGTACCCAACAGTAATGCTCCTAAATTTAACGGAATCTACTCAATCAACCGCAATGGGCAACTTCAAGAAGAGATCTCATTAGAGAATAAATATCGTCCAGTGCGGATCTATAAATTAGTGGATTGAAGTTTTTATGAAGAGACAAAAAACGTGAGAAACGATGGTAAAGTACTTGCAGTTTTTTAATGTTCTCGCTTAAACCTTAAAACAATTCTATAAATGAAAATTTAGAGAATTTATGTTTTGGTTAAAACCGATTTACGCTACGCAATGTTTGCACGGCATAAATGCCGTGCCTAATTATTGAAAAATTTCTTTACACACTCACACCTCTTTTTGTAAACACCTCTTTTGCCACTTTAAGAGCATTCAGCACACGCGGGAAGCCTGTGTATGGAAGTAGGTGGATGATGGCACCCACGATCTCTTTTGGGGTGATTCCAACTGTGAGACCTGTGTTGACGTGCAGAGTCAATTGAGGTTCCAAGCCTTGCGTTACAAGAGACGAAATTGTGAGAAGCGTTTTTTCTTTATCGGAGAGTCCTTCTCTCGAATAGATATCTCCAAAAGCAAACTCGACAATATAATTCTCCAACTCCGAATCAAGATCCATCAGACTGTCAAAGGTAATGGAGTAGGAAGGATTTTCTGATTTGTCCTCATATCTCCCAATTATTTCCATTCCTTGTTGATACCGTTTTGATTTTTCCATTTTTAGTTCTGTTTTGATTTTTTCTATTTTGAAAGAATGTTTTTTACTTTTCATTGTTGAAGTCGCTTAGGTTAAAAGCAGCATCAATCATTGATCAAAAAAACTAAAATACCCTCATTTTTTGAATATACAAAATAGCTTCTGGTATAAGGTGTAAGAAGAAGATGATAGATCGTAAGGATCCAATCTATGCTTTTGTAATCGTCAATGTGTAGCGTATAAAAATAAACTTGGTTGTTTATACGCTTACGGTTCTTCCAAATATTGTTCCCAACTGCGAGGAGTGTGCAACAACATCGTATTCCAAAAAGAAAACCTGAAAAAATAAAATATCGCTAATTTATTTTGTTAAAAGCATTTCATTTTCAAGTTATAAGTTTCATAAACCTTTTATATTTTTGAGATTTTACAAACGTATTATGCATGGGAACGGCTTGAATACAATTAAAAATCGCGAACTTAATAACGTGTTTTAATGAGATTTATACAAACAATTTTCCGAGGCATCGGTCAGGTAATGTTTCAGAACAATATTTACTCAGGAATTTTATTTTTAGGAGGAATTTTTTACAACTCCTTGTTGTTTGGCTTGGCAGCTCTATTGGGAACAATAGTAAGTACAACTTCCGCTCAAATACTGAGATATCCAAAAGAGGATATTCAAAACGGACTCTATGGTTTTAATGGAACATTAACGGGCATAGCCGTACTCTATTTTTTCGAGGTTAATTTAATTACAATTTTAGCACTAATAGTAGGAGCTATTTTATCAACAGTCGTGATGACTCTGTTAAAGAGGATTATCCCGCCTTTTACCGCACCTTTTGTTATGGTAACTTGGTTTGTGGTATATTCATTATTTTTTGTTTTTAATTTCCCGTTAATCTCTTCATCTGGACCTATCAGAAATACCATTGACATTCTATTCGCATCAAGCAATAGTTTCGGTCAGGTAATGCTTCAAGAGAACATAATAACTGGGCTGTTTTTTCTTTTGGGTATTTTAGTAAATAATAAACTAATGGCTATTTATGCTATTTATGCAGCGGTTTTAGGCTCTTTAACTGGGTGGCTTTTCTCACAGCCTTTTTCTACAATTAATGCTGGACTTATGGGTTATAATGCAATACTTTGTGCCATTGCACTTACTGGGAAAAGAGGACAAGATTTTCTATGGATTACCATTGCTATAGTCTTCTCAACATTGTTAAATATCGGGCTTGGCATGATGGGAGTTATTACATTAACCGCTCCATTTGTTGTCGTAACTTGGGTAATTTGGAAGCTAAAACAAAAAAATCAAACTAAGATAAGGTTGGTTTAAAAATTGAAAAATGACTTTAAATGTTCTGTTTTCACTCCTCAAAGAGCTAATTCTCTTTGTGTCTATCTGAAGCTTAGGCAAACCACCTTATCCCAAAGAATTTGACTTTTTATTCTAACAGTTGAAAAAATGGGAAATATATAGTATTTTTAGAAAGCAGATTTTTAGACACTTGATTAAATAACTTGTTTCTATTAATCAGAATGAAAGATGAATACCGTTAAAACATATCATACAGTAAATTCTGAAAAGGAAAATGTGAGTTTTGGAATATCTAAAATGGAGGATATTTATACAAAACGAAATGGGAAAGCCGATGAACCGCATCGACACAACTACTACACGGCTTTAATCATCAATAAAGCAAAGGGATTGCATAAAATAGACTTTAACACTTACGAGTTATCAAACCAACAAATTTTCTTTGTTGCACCAGGGCAAGTACATCAAGTTATTGAAAAAGATAAACCAATCGGGTTTTCAATCACTTTTTCCAATCAGTTTTTAGTGGAGAACTCAATTCCATTATCGTTTATTGAAAGTTTGAATCTCTTTCAAAATTATGGGCAAAGCCCACCACTATTTCCAACTAAAGAACAATTTGAGGGTATAGAAGATTTTGCAATAAGCATTTTTGAACTATTCAACAATGATGCGAATATGAAGAGTTTGTCGATTGGTGCATTTTTAAAACTCTTATTAATAGAGTGCAATAATATTTGCGCTATCAACCCCGTGGAATCGGATATAGATACGACTGGGGATAACCTAATTAGGGCTTTTAAAAAGGCTGTTGATAATAACTATAAAAGAGAACATTCTACCGCTTACTATGCGAAAGAACTTTATATTACACCCGATCATTTAAACCGAACAGTTAAAGCAAGAATTGGTAAAACGGCAAAAGATTATATTCAAGCAAGAATAATAACTGAAGCCAAAAGGCTTCTCTATTTTTCGGAATTATCAAATAAAGAAATTGGGTATGAATTAGGTTTTAATGAGCCTGCAAACTTTAGTGCATTTTTCAAAAAACATACTCAACTATCTCCTACAAGCTTCAAGAAATCCGATATTAAGGTCTGAATATCGGATTTTCATAAGTTTACTCCCTTTTTTCATATTCCACAGTACTTTCAACTGCCTTATATTTGTAAAATAATTTTAAGACAAAGAATAGTAATCGATATTCGGAGTCAATAAATTAGATTTAATCATTACTTAAATAAAACTAATGAACACAATAATTCATAAAGCAGACACAAGAGGTCATGCAAATCATGGTTGGTTAAATTCGTACCATACATTTAGCTTTGCTAATTATTATAACCAAGAAAGAGTTAATTTTGGTGTACTACGTGTCTTAAATGATGATAAAGTGCAAGCAGGAATGGGTTTTGGAACTCACCCACACGATAATATGGAAATTATATCAATTCCATTAGAGGGCGATTTAGAGCATAAGGACAGTATGGGAAATGTAGCCGTAATTAAAGAAGGTGATGTGCAAGTAATGAGTGCTGGTACTGGCGTTACCCATTCAGAATATAACAAAAACAAAGATAAAGAAGTGAAATTTCTTCAGATTTGGATATTTCCGAAAGAAAAAAATTTAACTCCAAGATACGACCAAATTTCTCTGAGAGACATTGAAAAAGAAAATGAATTCTACCAAGTTCTTTCTCCTAACAAAGACGACCAAGGGGTTTGGATTCATCAAGATGCTTGGTTTCATATCGGGAAATTTACAAAAGGAAAAGCAGATGAATATAAAATCAAAAAAGAAGGAAATGGTGTTTATGCTTTTATTCTTGATGGTGAAGTAGAAATTAATAATGAAAAACTATCCAAAAGAGATGGAATGGGTATTTGGAATACAGATACTATTAAAGTAAAAGTAACCGAAAATGCACAGATACTTTTAATGGAAGTGCCAATGACTCTATAATTAATCGTATATTATCAACAGAAACTAAAAAAATATTAAAATGAAAAAAAACACAAACTGGTCAATTGACAGCACACATTCAGAAATTGCTTTTAAAGTAAAGCATATGATGATTTCAACCGTAACAGGTTATTTCGATGATTTTCACGCAACTGTAAAAACAGATGATGAAGATTTTAACAACGCTGCTATAGAATTTAGTGCAAAAACAGAATCAATAAACACTAAAAACAAAGACAGAGATACTCATTTAAAATCTGACGATTTTTTCAATTCTGCAAAATATCCTGAAATTAAATTTGTTTCAAAATCTTTTGATGGAGAGAAATTGATTGGGAATTTAACCATAAGAGATATCACTAAAGAAATTGCTTTAGCTGTTGACTTTAATGGCATAGCAGTAGATCCTTATGGACAAACAAAAGCAGGTTTTGAAATAACAGGAGAAGTGAACAGAAAAGACTTTAACCTGACTTGGAATGCTGTTACAGAGGCAGGAAGCATTGTCGTGTCGGATAAGGTGAAATTGGTTATTGACGCACAATTCATAAAGCAATCCTAAAACAAAAATCGTTTTTTGAAAACACAAAATTGAGTGATTCAGACAAAGATTTTGATAGCTCAAAAAAGAATAACTACCTAAAAGTTACAAGTAATAGCGGTTTGAGAGTTTACTCAAACCGCTATTGCTTTTAATATGCTGTTGTACTTAGAGTAGAAGTCGTGCGATACCTTTTGTGACAAAACTCAGCTTAAAAAATAATTGATGGTTTTTGATTCGTTCTTATAAAGATACTTTTAGTCTCAAAACTTTATAGCTTTAATTTATCATATGTCGTTGAGATGTGAATCAAAATCTCACAATTAAATTTAAACTAAATGAGAGCTAAACCGTGTTCTCTTTTTTTATGAGGTGGCGCAAGTGTTTGTATATATGTGACTTGAGGCATTGGGTTCAGTCTGTGTTGATGTGCAACCACAGCTGCCTTTATCTCCACTACATCCCCTCAACGAAGGGGTTTTGTTGAAAAATGATTTGATAGCCAAACCTGCAAAAGCCAATAGAACAAACAAAATGGATAAGGCTAATATTATAATAAATTCTTTCATGTCGTCATGTTTTATATAAATTTCTATTTTTGCCTGAAACGATCAAGAGATATAATAAATGACTATGAATCGTTTTAGCTAAGCTAATTAATTAGTACAAAGATAGTGGAGAAACAAGTAGGACGCAAATATCCGAAATGTTTGTTTTTTAAAATAAGTTAATAGTTATTATTTGGTGTTTTTTAGCTTCACGTTTACTCAATTCTTTGGTATAAATATTCTCAACAACGAAACAACACCGTCTGCTCTTTGTTTATTTTCCCATAAAAACAAAAATTCGTTTATTGTTTCTCTCTTTTTATAAGAAATAGTAATATGATGAAAGTAATGAAGCCGTTGAGGATTAATTTTTCGTAGCCCAGTGAAAACCCAAACCAGTTCAGTGTATTGTAATCCAATATCCCTGTAATAAGCGGTGGAAGCAGAACTGCTACTATTACCCATTTGTCTTTAATTTGGAATTTTGTGAACAGTCCAAAAGTGAAGAGCCCCAGCAAAGGACCATAAGTATAACCTGCCAAGATGTAAATGGTGTCTATGATGCTGCCTGAATTTAGAATGCGAAAAGAGATAATGAGGAGTGCAATTAGAATTGAAAAAATAATGTGAACAATAAATCTGATTCTTTTCGCCTCCTTTTTGGGCTTTAAATCAATTCTTAAAATATCCAAAGAGAAGGAGGTGGTTAAAGAAGTCAGAGCAGAGTCGGCACTCGAATAGGCTGCTGCCACCAATCCTAAGATAAAGAATATGCCCACAGCCGTGGGTAAGTGACCGCCTAAAGCCAAAGTGGGGTACAAATCATCGCCACGTGCTGGGATTTCTATGCCCATTTGGATCGCAAAACTGAAAAGTAATACACCCAGACTTAAGAAAAGAATATTTGCAGGTAAAAACCCAAATCCATACCAATACATATTCTTTTTTGCATCTTTTATATTTTTACAGGTTAGGTTTTTCTGCATCATATCTTGGTCTAACCCTGTCATTACAATGGTGGTGAACATTCCTGCAAAAAATTGCTTTATAAAATGGTTGGATGCTGTCCAATCATTCCATACCCATATTTTAGAATAAGGACTATCCACGATGGTGGTGATAAGGCTTTTAAAGTTGAGGTTTAGCTCGCCTGCAATATAAACTATGGTCACCATAAGAGCCGATAGCATTAAAAGAGTTTGGAGTGCATCGGTCCAAATAATTGTTTTTATACCGCCTCTAAATGTGTAGAGCCATATCAAACCAATGGTGATAAAAACCGTGATCGGGAAGGGGATGTTTAATGCGTCTGATACAGCAAGTTGCATCACACTTGCCATGAGGTACATTCTGGCAGATGCTCCCACCAATTTAGAGGTAATGAAGAGTAAAGAACCAGATTTATAACTCCAGAAGCCAAATCGATTGTTAAGATATGTATAGATGGAAGTGAGGTTTAAACGATAGTAGAGCGGAAGCAATATATTTGCAATGACTACATATCCGAGGGTAAAACCTAATACCATTTGGAGATAAGTAAATTGTGATGTACCTACCCACCCTGGTACTGATATGAAAGTTACGCCTGATAGTGATGAGCCAATCATACCAATGGAAACGATATACCAGGGAGACTTTCTATTGCCTAAGAAGAAAGTTTCGTTGTCGGTTTTTTTACCAGTGAGGGAGGAAACAATTATCAGAACTAAGAAGTAGCCGATAATCAGAAATCCTATAATAGCTGTATCCATTTTTTTATGTAAAGAAATCAATTTTTGATTTAGTGTGCAAAGCTTTATCATTTTTAGGCTGCACATCTATTTTTATTAACTTTGTAAAGGTCTAAAATTTTATCAAATGCAATCCTCTTCAAGATATCCCTCCTTACTATTAGAAAATGCTGTGAATGAGTTTTCTCGTTTGCCT
>Ga0079223_10002879_pt1 | contig 10768 bp, 9 predicted proteins | sample Stecom2011_FD_75072 | JGI IMG/M metagenome (GOLD analysis project Ga0079223, IMG submission 75072) | Agricultural soil microbial communities from Utah to study Nitrogen management - Steer compost 2011 | ecosystem: Environmental > Terrestrial > Soil > Agricultural land | place: USA: Utah...
CGCTTGGCGACGATATCTCCTGCATCAAGCGCCTCGATCATGCGGTGGTAGCGAACGCCATATTCGCGCGCGCCCTCTAGGATCGCCCATGATGTGGTGTAAACCCCCGCATAGCGAGGGAGCGGGCCATCGTGGAAGTTGATCGCTTCGAGTCTCGCCTTTTCGATGAGCGCGAGAGGAAGAGGGCGAAGGTAGGCGAGGCTGAAAAGGATGTCGAAATCCTCTCCTTCGATGATTTCATCGATTGTCCGTCGCGGCACGTCTTGCCTCTTAGCCCAGGCCGCGATGGCCTCGGATTCGGTGATGATGGCGAGGACCTGATGGCCCCGTTCGATGAGTCGCTGTCCGGCCTCGGCTGCGAGCGTTTCGTTGCCGACCAAGACAATGCGATAGTTCTTCTTCATGAGCTTTCCCCCCGAAAAGCGAGATCGTTATTGAGTGACCATGATTGCGCCGACGTTCGATCCGAACATCCCGCCAGCGACGAGGATCGGACCGATGGCACCGAGGGCATCGCGAACGTTCGCGACGCCGGTGCGCGTAACGAAGATGATGTCGCCCGGCGCGAGGACGATGTCGGGCCCCGAGCCCTCGACGAGCTTTTTGAGGTTCACTCCGTAGACGCGCGGCTTGGCGAGCGGACCGCGGACGACGCGGATATCGCGGCGGTGAGCATCGCCGCTGAGTCCTCCAGCGAGCGCAAGGAGATCCTCCGCTACCCACGGGAGTGGTGGCCCGCGAACCGCAGGCCCACTACCTGGGATCTGCCTGCCCCCAGTTATTCTCAGGTACCCTGGGTGAGGCAGAACGCGATCCGGGAGGCTATCAGCCAGTTTACGGAGGATATCATGCCCACCTACACCTGGGAAAAGGTGCAGTAGGCGACCTGTCCAGGTTTGACAGATTAGGGCAGGCCTGTTAAACTGAAACTGCGTTCTCATCAAGAGTGGCGGAGGGACTGGCCCGATGAAGCCCGGCAACCTCTGCAGGTTGTGCCTGCACAAGGTGCCAAATCCTGCAAAACCTCGCCGCTGAGGTTTTGGAAGATGGGAGAAGCAATACAGCAGAGTATGTCCTCTCCCATCAGGGGGAGGACTTATTTTGTGGAAAGGATGGTTGGCAGCAGTGACTGCAAGAAGGTACATATTTACATCAGAGTCCGTGACTGAAGGACATCCGGACAAGATCTGCGATCAGATTTCCGACGCTGTGCTCGATGCGATCCTCAGCCAAGATCCCCAGGCCCGGGTGGCCTGCGAGGCGGCGGTCTCCACAGGTTTGGTTTTGGTCTTCGGGGAGATCAGCACCGAGTGCTATGTGGACATCCCCAGCATCGCGCGGGAAGTGATCAAGGAGATCGGCTACGATCGGGCTAAATACGGGTTTGATGGGGAAACGTGCGCCGTGTTAACCTCCATCGAAGAGCAGTCCCCCGATATTGCCCTGGGAGTGAACCAGGCCTGGGAAAGGCGCCTGGGGCAGGACGATGAACTCTCGCAGGTGGGGGCAGGCGATCAAGGCATCATGTTCGGCTACGCCACCGACGAGACGCCGGCTATGATGCCCATGCCCATCGAACTGGCCCACCAACTGACTAAGCGCCTGGCGGACGTGCGCAAACAGGGGATCGTGCCCTACCTGAGGCCCGATGGTAAAACTCAGATCTCCATTATTTACGATGAAGAGCACCGCCCCATCGCCGTGGATAATGTGGTAGTTTCCGCGCAGCACCATCCCGACGTGGATCAGGCCACCATTGCCCGGGACTTGTACAAGCACGTCATTGAACCGGTCATCCCCAGGCAGCTGTGGACAGAGGAAACCAAGGTGTTTGTCAATCCCACGGGGCGCTTTGTGGTGGGGGGCCCCAAGGGGGATGCGGGCCTCACCGGCCGGAAGATCATCGTGGACACCTACGGCGGCTGTGCCCGCCACGGCGGAGGAGCGTTTTCCGGCAAGGACCCCACGAAAGTGGACCGCTCCGCCTCCTACGCCGCTCGCTATGTGGCCAAGAACATCGTCGCTGCCGGGCTGGCCAAAAGGGTGGAGCTGCAGCTGGCCTATGCCATCGGAGTGGCCAACCCTGTTTCCCTCCACGTGGATACCTTCGGGACAGGGGTCATCCCCGACCGGGAGATCGAACAGCTCATCCGCAAGCACTTTGATCTGCGCCCCGCGGCCATCATCCGCGACCTCAACCTGCAGCGGCCCATCTACCGACAGGTGGCGGCCTATGGCCATTTCGGCCGCCTGGATCTGGATCTGCCTTGGGAGCGCCTGGACAAGGTGGATGTACTCAAGGGTTAACCCAGTGGAGCTGCGGCTCCACTTTTTTCGAAGGTATAGTTCAGAAAACGGTTAATTGACAGAAATGTAAGTATATTGTATAATCAACCCAGGGTCTATCGCCAGAAGGAGGCAAGCGATGGCGAAGAAAAGCGTCATTTTCCTAGCTTTGATCCTGACTGCCCTCCTCAGCGCGGCGGTCCAGGCTCAAGGCGTAATCACCGTGCAGGTGGAGATTCTCCCCGGCTTCAGCATTTCCGCGCAGCAGACGGTGGTGCTGGAAGCGGTGATGCCCGGGGAGAGGGTCGAGGAGACCCTGGAGATTCAGGTGTGGTCCAATGTGGCCTGGGATTTGCGGGTGGGCTACCACGGGGGAACGGCTGCGCCGGGAAAGCTGGAGGTTCGGGATGATCGCGGCGTGTGGCACCAGTTGGACGCAGGCACTAAGGTTCTGATGCGGGAACAGCCCGAAACTGGCTCCGCGGGCGTCCTGGTTCAGGTGCCCCTGCGCTTTACCGGCGGCTTCAGCGACGCTCCCGATACATACACCTTCCAGATTGAGTTCACCCTGGTGCCCGTACTATGAGAAGGCTCTTTTGGGGTTTAGCTGCTGTGCTGTTGGTGAGCTGGGTACCCCTGCAGGCTAAGCTCTCGGTCTCGCCAGTGATCATCGAAGCCGAGCAGGTCAAGGCCGGCCAGAGCTTCGCCGTGCTCCTGCGCCAGGAAGGGCAAAAGCCCCTGGAGCTGGAACTGTCTTGGGCCCTCTTTGACCAGGACCCTGCAGGCAGTGTGGTACTCCTGGAGGATCCCGACAGCGTCAAGCGGGCCGAGGGGCTGCTGGCGGTGGAACCCAGCCGGTTGGTGGTTCAGCCCGGGGAAAGCGTGGAGGTAGCGGTGCGTGTCCTCCAGGCTGATTTCCAGCAGCTTTATGCCGCCCTCCTGGTCAGGCCTGTCCGGTCTGGCCCACCCACCCGCCTGGCGGTGCTCTTCCTGCTTTCCACCGGGCAGCAGCGCCCCCGGGTTGGTGTTGCCGCCTGGGAGCGCAGCGGAAAGGCCCTCACCCTCACGCTGGAAAACAGTGGACTTAGCCATGGACTCTGGGAGGGGGAACTCCTCCTCTTCGATGCCGCAGGCCAGCTGGGGGAAACCCGCCAGGTCCAGAGCGGCCTGGTGCTTCCCGGGCGCTGCCGGGGTTTGGAGGTGAGCCTGCCGGGCTGGGTTGAGAACGTGGAGATCCGGCCGCTGCAGCTGGGTGAAGGGCCATGAGATGCCTCTCCGTGCTCTTAGGGGTGTTTTTGCTTGCAGCTCCCCTGCAGGCGGAAACGCCCCGTTTGCATCAAAAGGCCGGGCCCAGGCAGGAGGAGGCCGTTTTCCAGCAGACGCTGGACCTGTGGCTGGATGCCCCGGGACCCTGGCGCCTTCTGGCGAGCGCTTCCCCGGGATTGACCTTCAGCGCCGGTGAAAGCGGGATGCTGCGGGAGGGGACCCTCCTGGAAGGCAGCGGACCCTACCGGGGCCGGCTGGAGCTGGAGCTCCGCTGCCAGCTCCCCTTTCCCGCGGGAACCCACACCTGGGAGTTGGCAGTGTCCCTGGAGGGTGCCCAGGGCCTTGTGGGACTAGAGCTCGCGGAGGCCTTCTGGGTTCTACCCCTTTGGACCTGGGAAGCGGAAGTGGAACGGAAAGGCGAGTTCATCCCCCTTCCAGCCCAGGAGTGGTTTCGGGTGGCGGCGGACGATCGGCTTTTCTACCGGGGGCAGCAGCTGCTCCCTAAGGTGCCCGATGAGTCTACCCAAGCCCTGGGCCGGCCCTTGGGAGAGTCAGAAGCCCAACTGGCCTGGCTGCCTCCGTTTTTGAGTCTAGAAGCGGGCGAGCGGGTGGAGGTGAGCCTCCTTCTCCAGGGGCCGGCACCGCCGGGCACCTTGGTCCTTGCGGGCAGCCCGGAGCTTTGGCTCAGTTCCCGCTGGTCTTTGGCCGGTGAAGAGCTGGAGGCCAGCGGCAGCGGCTCTAACCTCAGCTTGAACCTGCCGCCCTTGCCCCCCGGCAGCCACGAGCTACAAGGGACCGTGCAGGCCCTGCTGCCCTGGGAGGAAGGGACAGCCAGCGTGGAGGCCAGCTGGCAGGGACTCCAGGCCGTTTTGGACCTGGAGGTGCGGCGCGGCTGGTTCGACTACGGAGGTGTGGAAAGGATCGCCGTACAGGGGGAAGGAGGGGCGCTGCTTCTGCCCCAAGGGCGCCTGGCCCAGGCAGGGCAGCCGGTGACGGTCCCCAGCGGGAGGCTCAATGCCATCCTGCCCCTGGCAGACCCTGCCCAGCCCATCTGGACCGGCCTGCCCCTCGGGGAAAGCCTGGTACACACGGTTGAGGTGGAGGGAGCGGAGCTTTCCAGCTTTTTCGTGCCCATCCTGCTTTGGGATGAGGGGTTTTCCTGGCGGGTGGCCGCGGGATCTGCCAAGTGGCTGTTGGACGCAGGGGATCGGGGGTTCACTTTCCGCTGGGGAGCTCTCTCGGTGGAGGGCTCGCCAGGAAAGGCCCGTGCTTCCCTGACCCTCCTGGATCAGGCGGCGGAGGGCAGCTGGCGGTGGCGCCGCACCACTTCCGCCTACCACGGAAGCTTTACCGCGGGCAGCTGGCGGTTTTCCGTGGAACTGCCCCAGGCCGAAGGACAGAGCCCTGCCCTTGCCGCAGCCTACGTCAAGGACCGGTGGCGGCTGCATGTGGAGCTGGGGGATGTACGCCTGCGCTTCAGCGGTCAAAACTGGACCTGGGGCGGCGCCCTGCGGGCGCGGACGGTGTGGCTGGCCAGCCGGGATGGCGCTCTGCAGCTGGAACTTCGGCCCCAGCGGTTCACGGCCAGCTTCAAACCGGGCGGAAACACCAGGCTCCAGCTGGCCCTGGAACCCGGCCAGCTGCGCGTGGAGCTGAAGCACCTGCCCTGGGAAGGCTATTTCCACTCCCGATCCTCCGGCAGTGAACTGGGGCTGCGCTTTAAGCAGGCCTGGGCCCGGGACAAGTGGCTGTTCCTCTCCCGGGGCGCCCTGCAGCGGAAGGGAGGGCTCACCCTTTTAGAACTGGGCCAGGCCGCCGGTTACCAGCTCACTCCTTGGTGCACAATTTACGCTGAAGGGGTGTTCGGCCTTCTACCCAGTGCCTCCTGGCGCGCCGATGTGGGTGTGATCCTCACGCCCCTACCCCAGGTGGTTTTGGCCACAGGGCTGGACAGCCAGCGGGGGTGGCACTGGCGGGCTGGGATTGTCCTGCCTTTTGGTGGCAGGGAAACTCCCGAAGAATGCGAATAGACAAAGTGTGCTAACGTTTGCGGAAAAGAGGAGTGAGAGTATGCTGAGGGAAGCGGTGTATCATGTGGCCCATGGAAGTTACGCCTACCCTGTGGGCCCGGACAGGCTGCGCTTGACACTGCGGGCGGCCAGGGGAGATCTTAAGCGGGTTGCCGTTTTGTACTGGGACCGCTACGGCAGTTCGCCTACACTTACAGAAGAGATGAGCATTGCCGCTGAGGATGAGCTGTTTTCCTACTACCAAGCTGATGTACAGCTGGCGACCAAGCGCTTTGGCTATGTTTTCGTGCTGGATGACGGCCGGCAGACTCTGTTTTACACGGAAAAGAGCTTTTTCGAGGATCTGCAGCCCAACACCCAGTTCCACTACCCCTACATCGCCCCAGGGGATCTCTGGGAGCCGCCCCAGTGGGCCCAGGGGGCGGTGGTCTACCAGATCTTCCCCGAGCGGTTTGCCAACGGCGATCCCGAAAACGACCCGCCGGATGTGGAGCCGTGGGAACTGCCGCCTACCCGCACCAGTTTCAAAGGGGGCGATCTCAGGGGCATTATCCACCGCTTCCCCCACCTGGTGGAGCTGGGAGTGGAGGTGATCTACTTAACACCCATCTTTGCCTCCCCCAGCAACCACAAGTACGACACGGCGGACTACTACACCATCGATCCCCACTTCGGCGATGCGGAGGATCTGCGGGAACTGGTGGCCCTCTGCCACAGCCACGGGATCAAGATCGTCCTGGATGCCGTGTTTAACCACTGCGGCAGCGAGTTTTTTGCCTTCCAGGATGTGCTCGAGAAAGGCAGGCAGTCCCCCTACGCCCACTGGTTCAACATTGAGGGCTTCCCGGTGCAGACCGACCCTCCTAATTACGAGACCTTCGCCCACCAAATTGCCACCATGCCCAAGCTCATGACCCAGCACGCCGATGTGCGGCAGTACCTGCTGGATGTGGCGGTCTACTGGATCAGAGAATTCGACATCGATGGTTGGCGGCTGGATGTGGCGAATGAAATAGACCACGAGTTTTGGCGGGAGTTCCGCAGGGCGGTGAAGGGCGTCAAGCCCGATGCCCTCATCGTGGGGGAAGTCTGGCACGAGGCCAGCGACTGGCTGCGGGGCGATCAGTTCGATGCGGTGATGAACTACCCTCTGCAGCACGCCTGCTTCGACTTCTTTGCCAAGGGCACCATCAGGGCCCGCTCCTTCGCCAGCCGTTTGGCCAAGGTGCAGGTGAACCATACCCATGCCGTGAACCTGGCCATGTTCAACCTCCTGGACAGCCACGATACGGAGCGCTTCCTCACCAGCTGCGGCGGGGATGTGCGCAAATTGGCCCTGGCCGCGGCTTTCCAGCTGACCTATGAGGGCTCACCCATGATCTACTACGGCGACGAGGTGGGCATGGTCGGCCTGACCGACCCCGACTGCCGGCGGGGCATGCTCTGGGATGAAGCGGAGCAGGATCGGGAACTTTTCCGCTGGTACCAGCGGCTCATCGCCCTGCGCAGGGAGCAGCCTGTGCTGCGCACCGGACGGACCCGCACCGTCTGGGCGGACAGCATCACCAACGTGTACGGGTTTGTGCGCTTCCAGGGCCGGGAGCAGGTCTTGGTCCTTTTGAACAACTCCCCCGAGGAGCAGCGGGTTGACCTCAGGCAGATCAGCTGGCCCGGGCGAAAACCCAGGCAGCTGCGGGATCTGCTCGCTGACGCCAAGCGTAAGCCGGCGGAAGTGGTGCTGGAGCCCTATGGCGTGAGGATTCTGGCCTAAAACAAGGGGCCCGCTGCGGGACCCTCAAACTGTAGAAAAAGGGTGCCTTCCAGCTGCAGGAAAGCACCCTTTTGCCTTAAAAGACCGGTACCACCGCACCCTCGTATTTCTCCATAATGAAGGCGCGGATCTCGTCACTGAGCAGGGCCTCCACCAGCTGCTGGAGCTCCGGCCGCTGCTCATCGCCGGCCCGGACCGCGATCACATTGACATAGGGGGATTCAGCGCCCTCCAGGAAGATGGCGTCGGTAATGGGATTGAGGCCGGCCTGCAGGGCGTAGTTGCCGTTGATCACCGCGGCGTGCACATCGGGCAGGCTCCTCACCAGCTGCGCCGCTTCCAGTTCCACAAAGCGCAGCTGCAGCTTGTTCTCGGTGATGTCGAAAATGGTGGGTGTGATGCCCGCTGCAGGATCCACGGCAATCAGGCCCGCTTCCTGCAGGAGCAGGAGTGCCCGGCCCCCATTGGTGGCATCGTTGGGGATGGCGATGGAGGCCCTGGCGGGCAGCTCGCCTAGGGAGGCCACCTTCTCGGAAAAGACGCCTAACGGTTCAATGTGAATGCCCGCGAGGGCCACCAAGCTGGTTCCGGCATCCTGGTTGAAGGATTCCAGATAGGGGACGTGCTGGAAGAAGTTGGCGTCCAGGTCCCCATCCTGTAGGGCCAGGTTGGGACGGACGTAGTCGGTGAACTCCACAACCTCCAGGGTGATGCCCCGTTCCTCCAGAAGGGCTGTGACCCTTTCCAGAATCTCCCCATGGGGAACCGGTGTAGCACCAACCTTCAGCGTCGCGGCCAGGCCCGCCTGGGAACCGGCCAGTAGGAACAGGGAAACAACTGCGGCGATAAGTCTTCTTTTCACCCTAGAACAACCTCCTTACTCGCGGTGGTAGAGTTTTTGGGCGATCCTATCGCCCAGCATCTGCATGCCCTGCACCAGCAGGACTAAGATGGCGATGGTCTGCAGCATGATGTCGCCGCGGAAGCGCTGGTAGCCATAGCGAATGGCCAGATCCCCCAAACCGCCTCCGCCAATGGCCCCGGCCATGGCCGAGTAGCCCACCAGGTTCACCGCGGTGACGGTGATGGCCAGAACCAACGCGGGCAAAGCTTCCGGGAGGAGCACCTTGTAGATGATCTGCAGGAGAGCTGTCCCCATGCTTTCCGCGGCCTCGATCACCTTCGGGTCCACTTCCTTCAAAGCCCCTTCCACCAAGCGGGCCAGAAAGGGGATGGCTGCCACCGTGAGGGGCACAATGGCTGCCGTGGTCCCTATGGAGGTGCCCACAATCCGGCGGGTGAAGGGAATAATGGCCACCATGAGGATGATGAAAGGTACGGAACGGCCCAGGTTGACCACGGCGCCCAGGGTGCGGTTCAGCCAGCCCTTTTCCAAAATGCCGCCGGGTCCGGTTACCGCCAGAAGGATACCCAGGGGCAAACCCCCCAACACCGCCAAAACGGTGGCAGCGCCCACCATGAGCAGCGTCTCCTGGGTGGCCTGCCACAGCAGGCTCAAGGCAGCTTGGTTCATGAGCTCAACACCTCCACTTCCACGCCGTTTACCTGTAGGTAGTTCAGGGCGGCAGCCTTTTCCTCGGGACTGCCCCGCAGCTCCACCAAGAGCATCCCGAAGGGCGAGCCCTGCATCTGGTCTATGCGTCCGAAGAGGATGTTCACTTCCACCCCGTGTTGGCGGACCATCCGGGAGATGATGGGCTGGTTGGCCTTTTCCTGGAGGAAAGTGAGCCGGATCAGGCTGCCCTCTGGGCTGAGCTGGGGCGGGGAAAAGCTGACAGTCAGGAAGCCCTGCAGCAGGCGCTGGGCCGCTTCCGACTGGGGATGGGTGAACACTTCCACCACGGGCCCTGCTTCCTGCACGGTGCCCCCGTCGAGCACCGCCACCGCATGGCAGATGGCCTGGATGACCGGGAGCTCATGGGTGACCAGGACGATGGTCAGTCCCAGCCGTTCGTTGATGGCCTGGAGCAGACGCAGGACCGAGCCGGTTGTCTCCGGGTCCAGGGCGGAAGTGGGCTCATCACAGAGCAGCACCTGCGGTTGGGTGGCCAGGGCCCGGGCGATGCCCACCCGCTGTTTCTGTCCGCCGCTGAGCTGGTGGGGATAGGCCTGCAGTTTATCGGTGAGGCCCACCAGCTCCGCCAGCTCATGGACCCTTTCCCGCACCTTTTTCTTGGGCGTTCCGTTCAGTTCCAGGGGGAAGGCGATGTTGCCGAACACAGTGCGGGAGCTGAGCAGGTTGAAATGCTGGAAAACCATGCCCATTTTGCGCCGGGCTTCCCGCAGCTCCTGGGGGCCAAGGCTGGTCATGGGGATGCCCCCCACCCAGACCTCTCCGCTATCTGGCCTTTCCAGAAGGTTGATGCAGTGCAGCAGGGTGGATTTGCCCGCACCGCTTTGGCCGATGATTCCGTAGATCTGCCCCGGGGGAATGGTCAGGTTGATGCCCGTTAGGGCCTGCACTTCGTTTTTCCCCCGAAAGGTTTTGGCCACGTTCTTAAGCTGGATCAAGCCGTCCCCTCCTTTTCCCTACAAAAAAGATCTCTTCTCGAAAGAAGAGGTCCGATCCATCTAGCTTGCCAAATCGCTGTCCTCTCCTCTCATCTTCCTGAACCACTGGTTCAGCAGGAATTGGCACCGGCTGCGCGGGCTGCGCAGTGGTTGCCGGGCTTCATTGGGCCAGTCCCTCCGCCTCTCTGGATAAGAGTAGTGGTTGTATATATAAATTGAACACAGTATAACTTAACCGCGGTGCCCTTGTCAATAGTGGAAGGCATTTCCGCTCAGATATAGAAAAGATATTTACGGGTGTTGTATAAGAGTCAAAGTACTAAAGGGGATGGCCATGGCCAAGGAGCTCTTGTCCACAAAGATGCTGGAGGAAATTCTACAGAGGACGCGGCAGGCTTTGGAGGAAGGGCGCTCCCAGATCTTCGAGGTGGCGGAAGCGGCTCAGGAGGAGTGCACCCGCACGGAAGTTGTGCTGCAGACCGTGCAGTCCGAAATGGAGCAGGCCATCGTCGAAGTGGAAGAGCTGACCAGGCGCTTTGCGGTGGTCCGTGTGGAGCTGCTCAGGTCCAACCGGGACTACGAGCAGTACAGCGAAGCGGAGAAGCAGCGCATCTACGAAGAGGCGGAGCAGATTCGCACCGCCCTGGCCGCGGCCAGGGAACGGGAGCGGCTGCTGCGGGTCCGCCGCGATAATCTGCAGCAGACCTTGGCCAAACTGCGGGAGATCGCCGCCAAAGCAGAGCGGCTTGTTTCCCAGGTGGGCATGGCCATGACCTACCTTTCCGGCAGCCTCCTGGATGTGAACAAGCAGTTGGAGCACATGCACATGCGGGAGCAGGCCGGCCAAGAGATGCTCCTGGGCCAGGAGATCGAACGCAAGCGC
>Ga0079223_10002880_pt1 | contig 10767 bp, 10 predicted proteins | sample Stecom2011_FD_75072 | JGI IMG/M metagenome (GOLD analysis project Ga0079223, IMG submission 75072) | Agricultural soil microbial communities from Utah to study Nitrogen management - Steer compost 2011 | ecosystem: Environmental > Terrestrial > Soil > Agricultural land | place: USA: Utah...
AAAAAAACAAACCTAAGTATTAAATACCTTCGTTTTACATCAAATATTACGACTTTTACTGTTTTTCGATGAAATACCTCTTTGCAATTACGGTTTTCCCGTAATTATTGATGTTTTTATGATTATAATCTAAGTTATCGGAGAGAATTAAGAAATTCTTTGGTTTTTAAGATTTTGAAAAAAGAATGTGATGACCAACGTTGCTCATCACATCTTAAAAATCCAATCTGCTGGATTTTGGGTGGTACTTTCCTTAAAAATACTAAAGTTTAAAATAGTTTCTTTGTTGGAAGGATTGGTAAATACTTGTCCGATTTCTTGTTTGGTGGTAACCATGTCTCCTTTCTTAACATACACTTTCGAAAGGTTTTTATAAACCGTTACGTAGTTACCATGTTGTATTAAAACGGAAAGGTTTCCATGCTTTATGGCTTGAACAGCTAATACTTTTCCATTAAAGACAGCACGAATTGGAGCCCCTTCTTCAGTAGCAATACGTACGCCGTTACTTTGAATCATAACCGTTTTTACTACGGGATGTGGTTGCTTTCCATAACGAAGTTGGACCACACCTTTTTCTACCGGCCAAGGGAGTTTTCCTTTACTGGAAACAAAGTTATCAGCTAATATTTTATCTTCTGGGGTAAGCGCAAAGCCACTGGAAGCTGTCGTTGTTTTTCCTGCGCTTTTATTGGAACTGGCAATGGCATCGCGAATAATTTTCTCGATTTCTCGATCAATTTTATCTGCTTCACTTTGCTTTTGTCGTATTTGTGCCGTGTAATTATTTAAGTTTTTATTAATGGAAGCCATCAAGCTTTCCTGTTGTTTTAATTCTCCTTCAAGCTCTCTTTGTGCCACCCTATTTTCGTCAATAAGCTTTTGTTTATCTTCTTTTTGTTTTAATAAGGCGGTATTGGTTTGTTGTAATTCGGCGGTTTTGATTTTAATGGATTCTCCTTGTTCTTTTTGGTACTCTGCATACTGATTGATGTATTGCACACGTTTATATGCCTGTTGAAAGTTACTGGAAGATAACAGAAACATTACTCTGCTTTGTTCACTTTTACTTTTATAAGAGGTGACAATCATTTTGGCATAATTGTCCTTCAAGGTTTTTAATTCATTTCTTAAATCGGTAATTCTCTTTTGATTGGTATTTATTTCCCGAGTAAGCAAATTGGCTTGTTGGTTCGTGACTTTTATCAAATTTCGACGCACACTCACCTTATAACTTAAATCTTCAATAAGTGAAGTCTGGGATTTTTTCTGGGATTTATTCTTAAACAATAAATCGTTTATTTGTTTAATTTCCCTACTAAGTTCTTGTCGGCGCTCTTCTAGCTCCTGTTGTTTTTTACTTTGTGAAAACCCAAGCGTACTAGTTAAAATAAAAACCAGTAGAAAGATGTATTTAAAAGTGTTTTTCTGTCTCATTATTTTAAGACTATTTCTTCGAATCCTGAAGGGATGCTAAAAGGATATCGCAAATCTTGGTTCAAAGATACAGATTTGAATGCCATTTCAATAACAGTTTCTTTGTCGGTTTCCAACACAATTATTTTGATGTTTTCTGGCAAGCTTTCCTTATCTACTTGTTGATAATCTATGTAATCTATTTGAAGAAATCTCGCCTCTAAAGGTTGTGCCAATTGCTGGGAATCCATTTTAAAATGAATCGGGCTAATAAGGTAAAACAACTCGAAAAGCGCCATTTGTTCCTTAGGCTGAAACAGGTATTTGTCGTTATGGACAGACATGCTATAATCTGCTTTACTCAATTCATATAAAGGGTTTCCAAGCAATAAATTTTGAACTTTTTCAAAGTCTAAATCAGTTCCGAGAATATCACTTAAAAAACGGAAATCGCCATCAAAATACGTGTTATCCAACTTGTTGTAATAACTCACTTTTTCTGGCGTTATTTTCACTCTAATAATATTAAACGAAGAACTTATCCAAATAATTTGATCTTTCAACATTCTAAAGGAAACCGTATGGGATTGTGAGTCGTTTCCTTGAGAATAAGAAATTTTTACCTTGGCTTGTAGCGTTTTAAAATCTGGAGAGGTTTTAGAATTTTCCTTGATAACTTCTTTAGAAGATAAGCTTAGATTAGCTGTTCCGTCTGAAGTTATTTTAGACGACTTACACCCTGTAAAAAACAGGATAATAACTCCTAGAACAAGAGGTTTTATAGTATTCAATAGGTTCATTAATTTGAAGATTCTAACTGTTTGGCTTTATCACTAAACGTTTTGGCTTTGGTTGTATTGTTTAACGCACTATAGGACATACTGAGTTGTCTGTAAAAGTCGCCTTCCATCTTGGTGTCGTCAATCACAAAATCAAGACCTGTTTCCAATGCGTCTATTGCTTGTTTAAACTTATCGAGTTTATTTAAGGCCACGCCATTTACCAAATACAATAAAGGCTGAGAAGGATATTTTAATAAGGCTTTTTCGCTTTTAGATACTGCTTCCGTATAATGCTCCAAGTCGATTTCCAATAGTAAGATGTTTTTTAATACCGAATAATTATCCGAATCTATTTTTAGAGCTTCATTGTAATATTCCAAAGCTTTAGTTTTATCTCCTTTTGTTAAAAAATATTGTGCTAATTCTATATAACTTTTATTGTTGGTGTCGTCTAAAGCAAAGCTTGTGGCTTCTACCAAATCTTGTTCGTATTCAGGGTTTTCGCCAACAAATTTCACGAAATCCGATAACACCATCATTTTAGCATCAGGATTAATTTGTGGACTTTGGAGCACAACTTTCATAGAAGCTATAGCTTGGTTTGTATTGTTTTCCTCCAAATAAAATTTATAAAGTGCCAGATGTACCAATTGCGAATTTGGTTTAATTTCTAAAAGCTTTTTAGCAGTTTCGAAGGCTTTTTGCTTATCGTTGTTTTCGCTGTATCTATAAATTAAAGCCAGATAATTTGATTCTTCATCTGGATCGTTATCTACCCGGGTTTCAAGATTTTGAATCTGGTCTTTTTTTCTACCTGTAGCTGCATAAATCTGATTTCGCATGGAATCTCTCGAAGGGGTAATGCCTTGTTCTTTATCCAATTCGTCCAAAATTTTAAGAGCATCGTTATATTTTTTGGATTTAAAATACAACATGGCCAAATCCTCTTTATAATCTGGATGGTATTGTACGAGCTGCTTAACAGTTTTAATAGCTTTAGTTAAATCGTTTTGCTGGTTGTAAACACTGTAAAGTTCATCTAAATACCATTCGTTATCCGGTTCAAATTTTACAGCTTTTTTTAAAGCTTCCTCGGCGGCACCAAAGTTTTTTAATTTGTTATAATTTTTTCCTAATTCGTAATAAAAAACAGATTCGTTTTTATCGATCTCGATACATTGCAAAAGTGCTGTAACTGCACGATCGTAATTTTCAACTCCTTTTTGTTTTAAAGCTTCAAAAAACAATTCTTGGGTTCTATCTTCAACATCACCTAAATCGTCGTCTGGCGTTTTATTAAAATCCACTTGCGCATAGTTCAGCTGGGGAATGAAAATCATTCCGAAGAAAAAAATGAGGATGTAGAATTTTTGTTTCATAAGTGATACCTTTCGACTGTGTTCCAGGTGACAGTGATTAATTTTTTAAAAAACCTCTTGTTCATATTATCTATTTAGAAAACAATATTTCGATAAGTTGTCATTTCTTACAAATTACTATATTCCTGTTGAGTTATAACACGCTTATCGCGTTTGTTGGAATTTTACTCTAACACCGAATAATCGCCAATACTGATTTTTGTAAAATTACCATCATAACTTACATGGTTACCAACCATTGCGTCGTCTAAATTAGCATTTTTAATAGTAGTATGGTTTTGTATTAAACTATTTTTAACGGTTGAAGCTTCAATCGTACAATTATTTCCTATGGAAACATTTGGACCGATAATCGCATGATTTAAAACCACGTTTTCACCAATAAAACAAGGTTCTATAATGGTTGAGTTATTATTTTTAAGACAGGAGGCAATTAATTGTTCATCTCCATCGGCCTTTAAAAAACCTAACATTCTCGTATTGGTCTCAATGGTTACAGGTTTGTTGCCACAATCCATCCATTCGTCCACCGTTCCAGTTTTAAAAACCTTTCCTTTTGCCATCATGCCTTTAATACCGTCGTTTATTTGATATTCGCCACCATTTATGATGTTATTATCCAAAACATGTTGCAATTCTTCTTTTAAAACAGCCACATCCTTAAAATAATAAATACCAATAACTGCCAAATCGCTTACAAAGGTTTCCGGTTTTTCAACCAGCTCTATAATTTCATTATTGTTATTTAACTTAACTACTCCAAAAGCTTCTGGTTTATCCACTTGTTTCACCCAAATAACAGCATCTGCTTCTGGATCGAGGTTGAAATCGGCACGAATTAAAGTATCGGCATAAGCAATTACCGCTGGGCCAGAAAGCGATTCTTTAGCGCACATAATGGCGTGACCTGTTCCTAATGGCTGATCTTGACGATAGATGCTAGCTTTCGCATTTAAACTTTTTGCTAAATCTTCCAAACTAGAAACCACATCGTCTCCAAACCAGGCTGGATCTCCAAGAACAAAGGCAATTTCGTCTATAGGTTGATTTAATACTTTTACAATATCCTTAACCAATCTATGAACAATAGGCTGTCCTGCCACTGGAATTAGCGGTTTTGGAACTGTTAAACTATGTGGACGTAGACGAGAACCTCGTCCTGCCATGGGTACTATTATTTTCATACTATTGCCTGCAAAAGCAGGTATCTTTTTAATTAAACTCTATTTTAAATACTTGCAAGTCAAGACGTTTCAGGATAGAACCTATCAGAATAAAAGGATGTCTTAGTTTTATTCATATTGATCTGGTGCAATGCTTATTTCTAAAACGAAAACGCCGTTCTTGTCTCTGTAATGATATGCTAAAGTGGTTCTATTATCTCGAAATATTTTCATCTCTGGAGACGATTTAATTGTATTTATTAAAATAGGTTCTATAATGTTTTTTACTTCCTCAATGTCTATTTCTGATTTAAGAAAATTTATTAATGTGTATTGGTACTGAAAAACATTGTTAGGTAATGCAATCGAATTATCTAATCGTGTGTCTGCATCAACTATAATAGGACAAGATTTGTTAATTTCATTAGCAACATTCATCAGCACTTTGTCTAAAGAAGGTTTTTCAAAAAAGAAATGCTGAACGGCAAAATAAGATAGTCCGAACGCAATTATTCCAAATACCATTGAAATAATTTTTTTCTTATTATCAGGCTTCTCAATGGTTCTTTTAGACTCCATATTTTCGATTGATTTTAATTCAATTTTCGGGAGAGTAAATCCACATTCCGAACAATATTTAGCGTTGTTATTGTTTTCGGCTCCACAATTAGAACAAGTTACTTTTTCCATTTAAAGTTTTTTGCCAAGGTATAAAGGTACCAATGTATTATTAATATTTATTTAGAGATCCTGTTTTCCTGTCTGCCGACAGGCAGGCGCAGGAATTTATTTCACTCCCGTACTCCTAAAACCACCTGCACCTCTTGAGGTTTCAGATAGTTCTTTAACTTCTAACCAGTCAGCACGTTCGTGTTTGGCTATAACCAATTGCGCCACACGTTCGCCATTTTCTATGGTGAAATTTTCATTTGAAAGGTTCACAAGAATCACACCAATCTCTCCTCTATAATCAGCATCTATGGTTCCTGGCGAATTTAAAACAGTGATTCCGTTTTTGGCTGCCAAACCACTCCTTGGTCGCACTTGTGCTTCAAAACCTATGGGTAACTCAATAAACAAACCAGTTTTTACGATAGCTCTTTCTAAAGGCTTAAGAGTTACAGAATCTGATAAGCTGGCTCTTAAATCCATTCCTGCCGATGCTATGGTTTCATAGTTTGGCAATGCATGACTGGATTTGTTGATTATTTTTATATTCATTAAAATTTATATTTACTTTAATCTTTCGGGTTTTTAAAAACGGAAAGGTCTTTAATCTATGATCTTTTTAAAAGTTTTTTCAAATCATTTTTTTCAAGTTGAAAAACTAAAGCTAAAAATACAATTAATGCTGAAATTCCAACCAAATAATTCCCTCTAAATCCGTAAAAAGTTATGGCAGAAAGTCCTACAGATAGGATTAAATACCAGGAAATCTTTTTAAGATTATAAGGAATTGGATAGTATTTTTTACCATAGTAATAGGAAACCAACATCATACACGTGTACGCAGATAACGTCGCAATTGCCGAGCCTACATAACTTATTATAGGAATGAGCCAAAAGTTAAGTGCTAAGGTTAAAAGTGCTCCAAATACCGAAATATATGCGCCAAACTTGGTTCTATCGGTTACTTTATACCAAACCGATAAATTATGATAAATACCCAAACATAAATTGGCCAATAAAATAATAGGAACAATTACCATAGCTTGCCAATAAGCTTCGTCGCCAATAAGTATCACTTTTAAAACATCGGCAAAAACAACCACCCCAAGCAGGATAATGCATCCAAAAATAACAAAATACTCAAGAATTTTGGCATAGTTTTTTTTAGGGTTTTCACTGTTGGCATGACTGAAAAAGAAAGGTTCTACTCCCAACTTAAAAGCCGTTACAAAAAGCGTCATAAACATCCCTAGTTTATAACAAGCTGAATACATTCCAATCTCCGTTTTGGCAATGTTTTCGGGTAAAAGTTTATCGAGAAGGATCCTATCAAAAGTTTCATTTATGGAAAATGCTACCCCTGCTATTAATACAGGAAAAGCATAACGCATCATCTGTTTCCAAAGCTGGGTATTAAAGATGTACTTAATTTTGAAGTAGAAAGGCGACATCAACAATAAAGTGACTGCACTTGCCACTAAATTGGCGATAAAAATATAATTTATTTCAAAATCGGGTTTGTAAATGGAATTTAATAACGAAGATTCTGTTGCTAAATCCTTTAACCATAGCAGTAAAAATAAGTTTAAGCCCAGATTAATTGCCACATTAAGAATTTTAATAATGGCGTATTTAATAGGCCTAGCATTGGCTCTTAACCAAGCAAAAGGAATGATAACCAAAGCATCCAATAATAAAATCCAAATAACCAAATTGATATATTCGACTTTAATATCAATAAAACTAGCGATCTGATTTTGAAAAACTAAGGCAAAAATGAAAAAGAGAACCGAAGTAGCAATTAACGAAATAGACGAGGTTCCAATAACGGTCGATTTATCATCGTCTTTATGGAAAAACCTAAAAAAAGCAGTTTCCATTCCGTAGGCCAAAATAACGTTGAACAACACAAAATAGGAATAGATTAAAGACACATCGCCATAATCTGCAACCGATTTTAAGACGCTTTCGTCTGTGTGTAAACGCACTAATAAAAAACTTAACATTCGTGGTAGCACGGTGGCTAATCCATAAATAAAAGTTTGTTTAAAGAGAGATTTTAAAGTGCTCAAAAGCTTGATTTTGGTCCGCTAAATATACAGTTTTATAAAACGTTATACAACGAATTAAATTAAGGCTGTTTTGGTGGGGTTGATGGATATTCCTCCTTAGGTTTTTCTAAGAGATTTGGTATTTTTAGGTATTTGATTGTTTTATTTTCAATATAACTAATAACACATTCATTATCTGCTAAGCTAAAAGGAAAATCTGTTTCTTTTAATGGAGCAACATTCCCAAATTCTTCATAGGTTTTATTGCTCATTATAAGGTCTTTTCGACGATTTAATTCTGTTTTGATATATGCAACGTACTCCAAATTATTTTTTTCGATTTTAGTTTGATACCCTCTAAAATATAATGAATCGAAAATCACTTTATTTTTATTTGAAATCACGGGAATAAACACGTTTATCCCCGAGCCACCACCTTGAACACCTGCAACCCATTTTTGATAGCTTACTGGACCCAATTCAAACGAGGCTTGGTCTTGAGTTTTTTGTGCGCTAGAACAATGGGTAAAGCTTAGAAGAATTACCGTAATTAACACACTTCCTAAAAACTGTTTCTGTGTCAGCATTGAATTAGCCATTTGACGATTGATAATATAAAGATACTAAATCAAATAATGCTCCATAAAAAAACCCCACTTTATAAGTGAGGTTTAGTTTATTTCTATTTATAACTTCCGCTTCGTCTAATTATTTAATGCTTCTGCACCACCAACAATTTCTAAAATCTCGTTGGTAATAGACGCCTGACGCGCCTTGTTGTAAGTTAATTTTAATTGATCTCTTAACTCTGTAGCGTTGTCTGTTGCTTTATGCATAGCTGTCATACGTGCACCATGTTCTGAGGCAAAAGAGTCTCTAACACCTTTATACAACTGTGTTTTTAAAGACTTAGGAATTAACTGCTCTACGATTTCAATTTTTGAAGGTTCAAAAATATAATCCAAGTTCACATTCTCATCTTTTTCAATAGGAACAATTGGTAAAAATTGTTCGGTCATGATTTCTTGAGTTGCAGCGTTTTTAAACTTGTTGTACACGATAACAATTTTGTCATACTCGCCAGCAACAAACTTATCCATAAGTATTTGCGCAATATCAGCCACATTTTCGAAAGTTAAATCGTCGAAAAGATCACTTTTATTAGCAATAACTTTATTGGTCTTTTTAAAAGCATCGTTCCCTTTTTTACCAATTGCTAAATAAGAAACCTCTTGATTAGCATAAGTACCTTTAGTTAATTTGCTTACCTCTTTGATGATGTTAGAATTAAACGCACCACACAAACCTCTATTAGAAGTAATAGCTACAATTAGCACATTTTTTACTTCTCTTTGATCTGAAAACTTACTTCCAGAATCTGCATCTAAAGTCGCGCTTAAATCTTGTAAAAGCTCGGTTAACTTATCTGCATAAGGGCGCATTGCGGTAATAGCATCTTGTGCCTTCTTTAACTTAGCAGCCGATACCATTTTCATGGCACTAGTAATCTGCATGGTTGAAGATACCGATGATATTCTGTTACGTATTTCTTTTAAATTAGCCATTCTTTATTTTATAAAGACTCTTCGAACTTTCTAAGAGTGACATTGATTTTATATTTTGAATTTAGAGTTATGCGTAAATTTGCACACATAACTCTAAACGCAGAACTTTTATGCTCTATATTTTCCTGATAAATCTTTAGCTACAGCTACTAACACATCTGTAATCTCATCTGTTAATTTTCCAGCTTTTAAACTAGCCAATACATCGCTGTGTTTCGCTTTTAAGAATTCTAAATAATCTCTTTCAAATTCTTTTACTTTTGTAACTGGCACATCTCTTAATAAGTTTTTAGAACCAGCGTAAATAATTGCTACTTGGTCTTCCACTTTAAATGGATCGTTTTGTGCTTGTTTTAAAATTTCAACGTTACGTTTTCCTTTTTCAATAACATTTAAAGTAACGGCATCCAAATCTGATCCAAATTTCGCGAATGCTTCTAATTCACGATATTGTGCTTGATCTAATTTTAAAGTACCTGCTACTTTTTTCATGGATTTAATCTGTGCGTTACCACCAACACGAGATACCGAAATACCAACGTTAATTGCTGGACGAACTCCAGAGTTAAATAAATCTCCATCTAAGAAGATTTGTCCATCAGTAATAGAAATTACGTTTGTTGGAATATATGCTGAAACGTCTCCTGCTTGAGTTTCAATAATTGGTAAAGCTGTTAAAGAACCACCACCTTTTACGATTGGTTTTAATGAATCTGGTAAATCGTTCATTTCTTTAGCGATATCATCATTATTGATAATTTTTGCAGAACGCTCTAATAATCTTGAGTGTAAGTAGAAAACGTCTCCAGGATAGGCCTCACGTCCTGGTGGACGACGTAATAATAAAGATACCTCACGGTAAGCAACCGCTTGTTTTGATAAATCATCAAATACAATTAAAGCTGGTCTACCAGTATCTCTAAAATACTCTCCAATAGATGCTCCTGTAAAAGGTGCATAAACTTGCATGGCAGCAGGATCTGATGCGTTTGCAGCTACTATTGTAGTATAGGCTAAAGCTCCCTTTTCTTCTAAAGTTTTAGCAATTAATGCTACTGTTGATGCTTTTTGCCCAACAGCAACATAGATACAATATACAGGGTTTCCTGCATCGTAAAATTCTTTCTGATTTAAAATGGCATCAATACAAACAGCAGTTTTACCTGTTTGTCTATCTCCAATTACCAGCTCACGTTGTCCTCTACCAACTGGAATCATAGCATCAATAGCTTTAATTCCTGTTTGTAATGGCTCGGTTACTGGTTCTCTAAAAATAACCCCAGGAGCTTTACGCTCTAAAGGCATTTCGTAAGTTTTTCCAGAGATTGGTCCTTTACCATCAATAGGGTTTCCTAAAGTATCTACCACACGTCCAACTATACCTTCACCTACTTTAATAGATGCGATACGTTCTGTACGTTTTACTGTAGATCCTTCTCTTACTCCTACTGAAGTTCCTAATAATACAATACCAACATTATCTTCCTCAAGATTCAGTACAATACCTTCTAAGCCTCCTTCAAATTCCACCAACTCGCCATATTGTGCGTTGGCCAAACCGTAAGCTCGTACAATACCATCACCTACAGTTAATACTGTTCCAACTTCGTCTAATGTAGCTCCCGCTTCAAAACCTGAAAGTTGTTGTTTTAAGATTGCTGATATTTCAGCTGGTTTTACTTCTGCCATCTTATTATATATTTAGATAAAATATCTTAGTTTAATGTAAATTCTCTTTTTAA
>Ga0079223_10002882_pt1 | contig 10767 bp, 9 predicted proteins | sample Stecom2011_FD_75072 | JGI IMG/M metagenome (GOLD analysis project Ga0079223, IMG submission 75072) | Agricultural soil microbial communities from Utah to study Nitrogen management - Steer compost 2011 | ecosystem: Environmental > Terrestrial > Soil > Agricultural land | place: USA: Utah...
CAACATATCTGAACTGACTACCACCTGTTTTCCCATAGGATCAATCACTGCTGCATCGTCTCCTACACTTAACATCGTACCTGCTCGTCGAGTTTCATTATTTTTTGTCAAAAAATCTATTAAACCAAATTCACCTAATGTGCTAATATCCGTATGTTCCATTTTATAAAAATCTTTATTTTTAAGCAAATATAAGACGCTTGATGATGACCATCCTCTAATTTAAAAATTATCTTTGTATCTTGAATTTTAAACAACATAAATCTATGAAGTATCTATCCACTCTTTCAATTTTTTTAGTGTTATTACTAATGAGTTGTAAAAATGATAGTCAAACTGATAGCCAAACTGAAAAAGGACCTACCATAAAATTAACTGAAGAAGATATTGTGCAAATGCAAGATGCTACTATTGTCGAACCTGAATACGAAGGTGATGATGCGGGCTACGTCTCCATGGTAGAATTCTTCGAAGACCAATGGGAATTTAGAAAAGGGCAACCATATACACTGCAGAGAATTGTTGAAGAAAACGGACAAGTCGATTCTTCTTTTGTGGGGTTAGATGAAAAATTATGGAAAGAAATGATTCAACCTTTTTTAGATGCTGATATTAATGACCCTCAATTTAAAGGTGCATACACGTTTGAAATTATAGAAGAAACAACACAGCCTAAATATTATTTTAATTATCAAGCCAAATACCCACATTTAGAAGTAAAAAACACACAATTAACCTTAGACTCATACACCAATCGTGTTGAAGCTGTTTATATTGAAAAAGCTTATAAAAGAAATGATATCCAAACAATTCAAAAATTACTGTACTTGGTAGGAAGACAATTCCAAGTGCATACGATCAAATATCGAGACGGAAAAGAAATTAGCAATCATAATATCAAACATCTTTTTAAATTTTAATCCTATGCTTCCTTTTTTCTTTAACCAGTTTCACGCTATATCTATTGGAGATAGTATCACTTTAGATGAATCCAATTCTAAGCATATCGCTCAAGTTTTGAGAATGAAAGAAGGCGATTTTTTAAATATTACTAACGGAAAAGGACAAATCGCACTTGCAGAAATTACGCTAAAGCATAAAAAAAATACTACTGTAAAAGTTACAGAAGTTAAAGAACAAATAAAGAAGACACATGAACAATGGTTAGCAATAAGTTTTACTAAAAATAGAACACGGACTGAATGGCTGATAGAAAAGGCTACAGAATTAGGTATTTCTGGAATTGTCCCACTTTCATGTCAAAGAAGTGAACGTTCGCATTGGAATCACGATCGATTGCAAAAAATAATGATTGCTGCCATGCTACAATCTCAACAGGCATGGTTACCTCAATTAGAAGAATTGACTACTTTGGAAAATTTAATTCAAAATCCTCCAATTAAAAAAGATTCTAATATTCGTTGGGGAATTGCACATTGCTTAGAAGATGAAAAACAAAGTCTACTTTCCTTTTTAAAACCAGCTAGTTCACACATCATTTGTATCGGACCAGAAGGAGATTTTACACCTGAAGAAATTGATTTAGCTAAAACACATGGTATGTCGGCAGTTAGTTTAGGAGACACGAGATTGAGAACAGAAACAGCCGGAATTTATGTGGCTACTTTATTAAATGTCAAATCATATGAAACAGTTTAAGTACTTTAGTATCGCTTTTTTAATGATTTTAATAAGCTCATTTTCCACTTGGGCCCAATATCCTCCATTAGCTGTTTTGAAATATGGCGGTGGCGGAGATTGGTATGCCAATCCAACAAGCTTGAAAAACTTAGCACAATTCTCTAATGAACACTTGAAAACTAAAATCCCTTTAAAGGAAGCTCAAGTAGAAGTAGGTGGAAGTCAATTGTTTCAATACCCTTTTGTGCATATGACGGGACATGGAAACGTACATTTAACAGAACAAGAAGCGAAAAACTTAAGAAAATATCTTATTGGTGGAGGTTTTTTACATATCGATGATAACTATGGCATGGACCCCTATGTTCGACCTCAAATGAAGAAAGTGTTTCCTGATATAGATTTTGTTGAAATTCCTTATTCACATGCTATTTTTAAAAAACCATTTCCTTTTCCGGAAGGTTTACCAAAAATCCATGAGCATGATGGAAAACCACCACAAGCTTTTGGTTTGTTTTACGATGGCAGATTAGTTTGCTTATATACTTATGAATCGGATTTAGGAAATGGATGGGAAGATCCAGAAGTGCATAATGATCCAGAACACGTGCGTCAAGCAGCTTTAAAAATGGGAGCAAATATTCTGTATCATGTATTTAGTGGAAGTCACTAATCACTGAATTGTACACGCATCAAACCCATATCATCAGACTCATAAACTACTGGAATTAAAAGTGTTGTAGGATTTACAACCTCAACCAATTCTGGAACAGCATAATATAAAGGCCTTTTTTTACTTCTTGGGATTTGACCATAAATCACCTCTCCATTCGATTGTAAAACTCCAATTTGAATTTGATTTCTTTTTAGATGTAAATCATTGAAGAATACCACCATTTGATTTCCAGAATTCAATAAAGCTAAAGAAGAGAAAATCCCATAATCGTCTTGTGTCAATTGAGATTTTCTGATGATATTCTGCCAATTCAAACTATCTAAAGGATGCGTCTGAATACCAATATACTCACCATAATAAAACTCACGAACTTGTCGCTGTGTGATATTACTAATAGAAAAACCCATCATATTGGAAGAGGCATAATTCTTGTGTAAGATATATTCTACTTGCAATCCTACAAAAAATCCATCATCCTGAGTTTTACTTATATTTTGAATCTTAAAGTCGTATAGATCAGGCTTTTTATGTTGACTTCTAATGCTTTTTATGATATAGTCCTCTACAATTATCTCTTGGTTTTTTGAAGCCTGTGCAGGATTTAAATATTGAACTTTTACTTTTTCAATTGGTTTTCCTTTCTTGCTTCCAAGTAAACTAACCATAGCTAACTCATCTGCATCCCAATCATAAAAAACTTGCTGATCTCCAATGAATCCAGAAGGATTATTAAACTTACTCAGTTGGATTTCAGAATGATGATGTTGCCATTTATAAATATTAACAGCGTCTTCTATTACGTTCCAGGAAGTGTCTAATGGTATTTGAAACCAAAACATGGCATCTTTGCTAAATATTAATGTCTCTTGATCTCTTCTTTGGTTTTTAACTTCAGTTAATTGACTTTTTAAATACCCTAATTGGGAATTTTCTAAATCAAATTTTAAAAAAATCACTTCCTCTTTTCTATAATTAGCTAAGGCATAACCCAAATATCTCTGATCCAAGCTTTCTGCTATTTGTAAAGAGGTATTTCTCCAATCAGCCAAACTAAAATCATTGATATCATAAGATTTATAGCTTTCTAATAAACCATCTTCATTCAAAATAGCTAATCTTAAACTAAAACTTCTTTGCTGCTCAACCAACCAAAAAGCATAAATGTGTTTTTGCTTAAAAATGAAATGACTGTGTAATAAATTACCTTCTAAAAAATCAAGAATCACTTCCTGTTTATTTCGTAATCTATGGTCATAAATCTTTAATGTTGGTTTTTTGTCCTTAAATGTATATAAATAGTGATATTTCTCCCCGCTAAACACTTCAAATTTAGATTGGATAGAGCTGACTGAGGATGAGTCTGAGTAAAATACAGTTTGTCCGAAACTATTAAAAGCTAATAGCGATTGACTAATGAGGAGTATCGTAAAAATTCTGTATATCATTTCAAGCAATTTCATTACAAATATAACTATATTTTATCGTTAAGTAAGCATTATAAATTGTTTACTAAGTCATTAGGTCCTAACTTTAAAGATTAAAGAAAACAAAATTCATAATATTATGTTCTCTCTTTTAATTCTCAGCTTATGAAAAAAATGGTCATCATAGGTGCAGGTTTCGCTGGCTTGCAACTTGCAAAAACGATAAGTAAAAAAAGCAATATAAATATAACCTTAATTGATAAATTTAATTTCCATCAATTTCAACCTTTATTTTATCAGGTAGCTACGGGAAGAATTGAGCCTAGTAGTATTTCATTTCCACTAAGAAAAGTATTTCAAAAACATAAAAACGTCCAAATTCGTTTGGCAGAAGTTGAATCTATTGACTCGGATTTAAAGGTAGTTCACACAGACTCCATGTCCTACGAATATGATGTATTAGTGATTGCTACAGGCTGTACTACTAATTTTTTCGGAAATGAGAAAATTAAAGAAAAATCCTTTCCAATGAAAAGCACCCCTGAAGCCTTAGCCTTAAGAAATCGTTTATTATTAAACTTTGAGGATACTTTAATCGCTGATGAAGACGAGTTAGAAGGCTTGATGAACATGGTCATTGTTGGTGGTGGTCCCACAGGTGTGGAGTTAGCAGGCGCATTAGCAGAAATGAAGAAAAATGTACTTCCAAAGGATTATCCTGACATGGATTTTAGCGCATTAAATGTATACTTAATTGAAGGAAGCCCACATATATTAGGACCAATGCGCCCAGATTCAAGAGCAACTGCACAAAGATATTTAGAAGAATTAGGCGTTCAAGTTTGGACGGAAGCACGAGTGGACGATTATGATGGAAAGGTGATTCAACTGAGTGATGGACGTACGATTCGAACCAATAATTTAATTTGGTCGGCGGGGGTTTCTGGAAATGTTCCTGGTGGAATCGACGCGTCTATGATAAAAAGAGGAAATCGAATTGAAGTAGATAGATTTAGTAATGTGAAAGGATTGGATAACGTTTTTGCCGTTGGAGATATTGCTTATATGGAAACACCTTTATTTCCAAATGGACATCCACAAGTAGCAAATGTGGCCATTAATCAAGCTAAAAACTTATCGAAAAACATTAATAAATATGGATTAGATACCACGAAATGGAAAGAGTTTGAATATAAAGACCCCGGTTCTATGGCAACCGTTGGAAAAAGAAAGGCAGTAGTAGATCTTCCGAGATGGAGTTTTAAAGGTGTGTTTGCATGGTTAACTTGGATGTTCTTACATTTAATGCTTATTTTAACAGTCAAGAATAAATTGATTATATTCATCAATTGGGCTATCAGTTATTTTACAAACGATACGACCTTAAGATTGATTTTATGGAACTCAGACTCCAAGAAACTTAAAAGAATATTTCAAAAATAAATCCTTAAACTTTACGCTTATGTTATTAAAGATCCATCCAGATAATCCACAAGAAAGGCATTTAAAAACAGTTGTTGAATGTTTAAAAGATGGTGGAATTATAATTTATCCAACGGATACCATTTATGGAATTGGTTGTGATATTTATAATAAAAAAGCAGTAGAAAAAGTAGCTGCAATCAAAGGACTAAAACCTGCAAATGCTAATTTGTCTTTCATTTGTGAAGATTTAAGTCACTTAAGTACTTTTGCCAGTAATTTAAGTAACCCCATTTTCAGGCTACTTAAAGCAATCTTACCTGGACCTTATACTTACATTTTAAACGCTTCTCGTGAAACACCAAAAATTGTACAAGGTAAAAAAGACACCGTAGGAATAAGAGTTCCTGACCATAAAATCTCGCAACAAATAGTCAAAATGTTAGGAAACCCGTTAATGAGTACTTCTATTCCTATGCAAAATGACGAACATGTATCTTATTATACAGATCCAGAAGTTATTTATGAACACTTTAAAAATAGAGTGGATATCATTATTGATAGTGGCATTGGAAGTATGACTCCATCGACAGTTATAGACTGTACCACTGATGAACCTCAAGTTATTAGAGAAGGTTTAGGAATTTGGCCTATTTCATAATTATTAAATATTACAATACTCACTGAAAATTCATTTCAGTGAGTATATTTACATCGTGAATCAATTAAACTTCGAACAGTATTATCAATTTGATTATCAAAACAAAAATCAAATAAAAGAGGAGCAATTAAAATTGCTTCATCAACAAATTACGTATACCATTTCCAATAGCCCTTTTTATAAAAAAAAATGGAAGGATTTTCCCATAAATAGTCCAACATGGTATGAAGCTTTCAAAAAAATGCCACTCACTAGAAAGGAAGATATTCAAAACCAAAACGATGATTTTATTGCCGTTTCGAATGCACTCATTAGAGATATTACTTCCACTTCTGGCTCAGAAGGCGCTCCTATTTATATTTATCAAACGCAAAGAGATATTGAAAGATTAGCACTTAATGAGGCTTTAAGTTTTTCAAAATTGGCTTTGGATTCTCATCCAAGAATACAATTAATGCTCACTTTAGATAAACTTTTCATGGCGGGAATGGCCTATTATCAAGGTGGCTCATCACAACAAGGACAGTTAATCAGATCCGGACCAGGTCAAACTTATAAGCAAATTGAATTACTAAAAAAGTTTCAACCTGATGTAGTGGTTGCTGTCCCCTCTTTTTTATTATATATTCTACAATCTGAAGATGTAAGTAGTTACTTTCAGGAAAAACCATTGAAAGTTTTAGCTATTGGAGAAAACCTAAGAACAGGAAATGGAGAAGCTTTACCTTTACTGAAACAATTAGAAGCTCTTGATTTTGTGGAGGTTTACTCAACATATGCATCTACAGAAATGCAAACGGCATTTACGGAATGTGCCGAAAAAAATGGAAATCATCAGCAAAGTGCATTAATTTTCATGGAATGCTTAGATGAGTTTGGAAATGATGCAGACGAAGGAGAATTAGTCATTACGCATTTAGGAATAGAAGGCTTTCCATTATTGAGATACGCAACAGGCGACATGATCTCTACAGATAAAAGTGAATGTCCCTGTGGTAGAAATACGCCACGCATTAAATCTGTACTTTATCGAAAAAATCAAAGACTAAAAATCAAAGGAACCACTTTATATCCTGCAGATATTGACCCTATTTTCCAACAATTCAACTTACAACAAAGTTATTATATAGAAATATTTAAAAATGATTTTGGATTAGATGATTTGAAGATATTTGTAGATTCTGCTATCTTTGATGAATCATTACTAAAAAAAGTTCGAGAAAGATTACAACACAGCTTAAAATTAAGGCCTAATCTTATCATTCAAGATACTTTAGAGTTTCATCGTAGATTATTTAAAGATGAATCCAGAAAACCATTAAAAATTCAAGATTTAAGAAATATATGAGTCAACGTCCTATTGCCAGCTATATTGATCACACGATTTTAAGTCCTTTAGCGAGCTTAAGTGCTGTGACTAAAATTTGTGAAGAAGTAAAGGAAAACAATTTTGCATCTGCTTGTATTCCACCCTATTTTGTTCCAAAAATGAGAGCAAAGTTTGGCGATAGCATTAAAATTGCCACTGTGATTGGCTTCCCTTTTGGATACAGTCATACTTTAGCTAAAAAAATGGAGATTGAACAGGCGATCAATGACGGTGTGGATGAAATTGACATGGTGGTTAATATCGCAGCTATAAAAAATCAGGATTGGGAATACCTTAAAAAAGAAATTCACAATTGCATGACACCTATTAGAAGAGCAAGAAAGGTGATCAAAATTATTATAGAAAGTGGAATGCTAACAAATGAGGAAATTATTAAATGCTGTGAATTATATGGTGCTTATAAAATAGATTATTTAAAAACCTCTACAGGATATGCAGAAAAAGGTGCATCTGAAGAAGCGGTTGCATTATTTAAAAAGCACTTACCAGAGGGGGTGAAGATTAAAGCTTCAGGAGGGATTAGAGATAAAGAAACAGCACTAAAAATGATCGCTTTAGGAGCAGAGAGAATTGGTGCTTCTGCAGGACTTGAAATTATTAAATTATGAGCGCGAATATTAAAATAATCATATTGCTTTTGATAGTAATGAGCTTCTTTGGGAAATTATATGCTCAAGCAACGGAATCAGATTCTATAGATGAAGTTCCGTATGCGAGGTTAATCATGGACGACCGAATTTATGAACTACTTCATAAACCTGTAAAAAGAAAGAGTAGCAACACTCGCATGAGAGGATATAGAATCCAAATCTATAATGGTGCTGATAGACAACAAGCCAATGCTTATAGAGATCAATTTTTAAATCAACATTCTCGAGTTCCAGCCTATCTAATTTATACTAAACCAAACTTTAGAGTCAGAGTTGGTAATTTTAAAAGCAGACAGGAAGCTCAAGAGTTTCTGAGAAAATTAGGGAATCAATATCCAGCAATGATAGTTCCTGAAATTATTTTCGCAAATTAAACCCAGAAATTTTACTAAAAATCTGTTCCAATAGACAAGTGAAAACTCCAATCTCTTTTTAGGTTTCGAGCGACATCGGCTCTAAAGAAATAACCTAATAACTGAGTTCTGATTCCACCACCATAGCCTATAGCCATACCTTTATCAGAACTGTTTGGAATATAAACATTAACCACTGGATCACGTAGCCCTTTTGGCCAAGAAAAATTATAATCCCTGGATAAATTTTCTTCAGTGGGTAAAAGTCCCTCCCAAGCAGAACCAACGTCTAAAAAACCAACAAGTTGAAAATGCTTTAAGAAAGAGGATTGTGTGTGCCAGTTTGTAAAAGTAGAAATCACAGGCACTCTCAACTCTAAATTCATTAAAGCATAGGTGTTCCCATTTCGACTATTGGGTTCATACCCTCTCAAGTTTGTAGCAAGACTTTGAAAAGCATAATAATTTGTTCCAGATGGTGGCATACTTTGACTTGCAGAACTATTAATTTGGTTTTCAACTCCTCCCATTTGATACATTATCTTATAATCTCCTAAGGAATGCGCACCTGCAAATCTAACAGCGGCAATAGCATTTCTATACAATTTATGATAATATCTAAAATCAAAACCTAAATTAAGCACACCACCTAATTCAGGAGCTTCTGATTGATCTGACAAAGAATACATATCATTATCCGTATATAACTTATGGAAATAATCTCCAAAAACCTTAAAACGATTTCCATTCCATATATTCAATTCAGAGTTAATCGTATTATCTTGAATGAATTCCAATCTACTGACAAAATATAAATCCTGTACATTAGGTAGTAAAAGTCCTAAAGGATGATCTGCCTTTACAATCATCTCATCATGTCTTAATCCAAATTCAAACACCGTTGATTGTGTTGCTGTGAAAGGATATCTCATCCCTCCCTTTAAAAAGGTACTTTTCTGCTTTCCTGGCAAAGTCAAAGCTGGAGCACTTGGATCTATTAAAAAACTATAAGCTTCTCTATTTTCTTGACGCATCAATTGTACAGACCAATCTAAACGTCTTTTAAACTGTTCATATTCTACAAAAGCAGTGTAATCAGATAAATTACTTCCAAGCTGTATCCCTCCATTAATTCTATGATCTTCTAATTGATCAAATAATTGTAAAAATAACATTCCTGAAAGTGAAGGTGGTCTATATTGACCACTTTGAAATTGATAAGGTTGATATCGTGAAAAGATATTTGAATAATCAAACTTCACACCAATTTCAAACATTTTAAAATGAGGCAAATAATTAAATGGCCTGATTTTCAAATAGGTACTATCTACGTAAATAATCCTTTTATCATTACTGTCCACAACCACACTTTCATCTACTAAGAAAGACTGATTGAATTGAGGTAATGACGAAATATCTAAATCACTATCCTCCTCTTTTGCTTCAGTCATTTCCATAGCTTCTTCTAAAGACAGATTAGGCGTTCTAATATTGGTATTAAATTCATTTTGATAAAAACTTCCTGCTTTAATTATGTGGTTTAAATTTTTCAAGCTTTGGAAATTGGCATCAAAAATTTGAAATGGTTTATCAAAATGGTCTTTACCATACTTTTGAACATACACATGATTTTTTGCAGCTTGATCTTGCCAAGTTTGCGGAACATCTTTTTCAGGATAATCAATTTTATCATAATAAAATAAGAAAGTATCCTCCTTGTCAATTACTTCTGCAATACCACTACTTGCGGCATTATAATTATGACTTACAATATTATTTGTATGAAAAGTATGAGGCACTGTATAAGCAGTATCTCGATTATTTTGATCTCTATTAAAATAAACTAAATACCTATTTTTTATACCACTTTTATCTGATAAGAATGCAAAATGATCTGGTCCATATGGAATGATTTGTTCTACTCTACCCTCTTTTTCTTTAGTCAATTGTAATAGATCATTACTTTCCGTAGTTGTACTATAAAAGAACGCCTGAAATTGCCCGGACGGAAGCTCATTCGGTAAAGGCTTGATATTTAAAATAGGTTGGGTTCTATTACTCAAAAACACAACACCTCTTCTGGATCCTCCTGATACATAAACAGGACTTCTGTCATCCCACTCATCATCAGTCAGTTGTTTTATTCGAAAACCACGTAAAGTCATTTCAAATAAATCACTTTGTCCTCGCTTTATAGCTGAAAATAATAATTGATTATCATCTTCCATAAAAGTAAAACCTGTCACTCGATCAAATCTTGATGCTGGAATGGTATAATTTTGAATTTCTGCTTTTATAGCGTCATATATTCTAATCCTAATACGGTTATTTTTCTCATAAACTATACCTAGCTTAAATCCATTATTACTCCATGCAATTAAGGGGTAATCAGGATCTCCAACCTCTGTATAATTTTTATTTCCTCCTCTTAATATAACAGAAGGCGACTCTTCTTTATCTCTTGCCTCTGTTTTTTGAACAAAAACCTCATACTCCCCATCACGCCAAACGATATAGGCTAAATCTGCTCCTCTCGGAGAAACCTTTAAA
>Ga0079223_10002883_pt1 | contig 10765 bp, 6 predicted proteins | sample Stecom2011_FD_75072 | JGI IMG/M metagenome (GOLD analysis project Ga0079223, IMG submission 75072) | Agricultural soil microbial communities from Utah to study Nitrogen management - Steer compost 2011 | ecosystem: Environmental > Terrestrial > Soil > Agricultural land | place: USA: Utah...
AAAACTGAGTCTTATGACTCAGTTTTTGCTAGAACATTTTGCAATGCTCTTTTTTCTAATTCAACTAAAAATTCTATAAATGGATTTATATTTTTATTGACTTTAAACTCTTCTAATAATTTAAAGTATTTATGTCTTTCTTCATAGGTAACAATTACCGGTAAAAAGTCGTATTTTAAGAGATAATAATTTAAGACCAAACGTGCTAGGCGACCATTTCCATCTAAGAAAGGGTGTATTTTTGCTAATTGCAAATGACAATAGGATATATATTTAAACAAATCATCATCTGGACCTTCTAAACAATAAGCAATATATTTTTTCATTCGGTCATAAACTTTGATATGACTAGGTGGGGTATGATTAGAACCTTTTATACTAATATCGACATTACGATATAATCCACCAATGCCTTTAAAACCATCCATGAGGATTTGGTGAAGATCTTTTAAATTATCTTCATCCATTAAGATACCCTCTCTTACCATTTTTACAACTTGATAAAATGCGTTTTTATGATTGTTGATAAGAATGATTCTTTTTTCATCTATTCCTTCGGTTGTACCATGAAAAACTTTTTCGACTTCTTCTCTTGTTATTGCATCATATTCGAAAGAAAGGCCGTTAAAAGTTTGTTCAATCATAAAATCAATAGGAATATTAAGAAGATCAATCTTCTTCTTTGCTTCACTTCTCATCATTAATAACTCGCCATCAACCATTTAATTACCTCCTAAATTGTTTATACTTTATTATATACTAAAAAGGGTGCAAATGCAAACGTTTTAAAAATTTCTTTGCTAAGAAAGTTTTGTTGCTATCCATTACTCACCATGATATAATTAATTTATTGAGCGGAAAGGAAAAATGGATATGAGTTTAATTAAATTAAAACAAGTTTCGAAGTTTTATAAAACTGCAGAAACTGTTTCTGTAGGGATGCAAAATATAGACCTTGAGTTTGATTTAGGGGAGTTTGTTGTTGTTACCGGGGAATCAGGGTCAGGAAAGTCAACATTACTTAACGTTGTCAGTGGACTAGATGGTTATGAAAATGGGGAGATGTATTTATTTGGAGAAGAAACTTCTCATTATTCAATAGCTGACTGGGAAAGATATCGTGGAGCATATGTTGGCTTTGTTTTTCAAAATTATAATATTATTGATTCATACACAGTGTTGCAAAATGTTTTACTGGCATTAGATATTCAAGGGTATGATCAAAAAAATAAAAAAGAACGAGCATTAGAATTAATCGATAAAGTAGGTCTAACTAGTCATAAAAATCATAAAGCAGCAAAGTTATCAGGCGGACAAAAGCAAAGGGCAGTAATTGCTAGAGCCCTAGCCAAGGATTGTCCAATAATTGTTGCAGATGAACCAACAGGTAATTTAGATAGTAAATCAGGATCGCAAGTGATGAAGTTACTTCATGAGGTAAGCAAGGATAAACTTGTTATTTTAGTTACCCATGATGAAAAACAAGCTGAAGAGTATGCTACAAGAATGGTTAAAATGCATGATGGGGAAATTATTGAAGATAAAAAACTTAAAAAAACTGAAAAAGTACATTTACAAGAAAAACCAGAACTGAAAAAAATGGGTGGAGGGATCTTATCGCGTTTTGCATTTAGAAATCTTTTCTCAATGCCCAAGCGATTGCTTTTTGTACTTTTACTCCAAATAATTTTTGCGATAATTTTTATATCAAATTATACTGATCAAATTAGTTTAATTAGAGAAGTTGGTCTTATGCCATCAAATGAATATCCAAGTGTTCCGGAAACAAGGCTTTTAATTGAAAAGCGCGATGGAACCGAGTTTAACCCTAATGAACTGGAGTACATTAAATCGATAGGTTCAGTTAAAAGGGTGTATGAAAATGCTGAAAATTTTTATAATACCTATGATTTATGGACGCAGACTAGCCACTTGGAATATTCTATGGGTGTTGGTGGAACAGATTCAGCAGAAACCTTATCAAGAAATGATATTGAAGGAGATATTCCTAAAACTTATAATGAGATAATAGTTAGTAGCATGTATAAAGAAGCTCCTTATAACTATAAAATAGGCGATGAAATTGTCTTATGGGGATATAATCGTTCAAGCTATAGTGAACATGAAATAGGAACATTTAAAATTAGTGGCTTTGATCGTCTGAATCGCCAAATATTATATTTTTCTGATGCGTATTTACAATCAGAACCATCGGTTTATACTAATATAAACGGTCTTGTATATAACAATTTAATCGATGGGTTTAATAATTTAAATTTACTTCTTAATGATTCGCATTACTTTTATCGCGGATGGCAGTTTCATGAGGAAGATGTTGATATCATTCTTAGTAGTGTTAACGAAGAGTATCAAGTAATAACGACAGATATAATACTTGTAATTTATTCATATGAATTAAAGGAAGAATTTCGTTATAAAGTTGAAGAAGTTAAGATACAAGTTCCTAGTGAAGAAAATGAGTTTCCTGAATATGCAACATATTCAGCAGATTTTTTTGAAAAAACAAGGGAAAACTTTTTAGAAGATAACAAAGAGCTATATCTAATGGAAAAACGTAATCTTGTATCAGCGAGTGTAAATGGATATGCAGATGGTAATCGTGTGATTGATTTAATTGATAGTGAAACCTATAAAATATATTATCCAGCGCAAAGTGGACAAAATCAATTTCGCGTTTATCAGGTGTTTTTCCAAACATTAATTGCGATAATATTGTTAGTTATAGTCGGTTTGCTTTTATCATTAGTTATTCATTTAGTAACGAGGAACATGATGAGGTCAAGAATAAAGGATTTTGCAATTTATCGCTCTATAGGTGCCAATAAGACTGACCTTGCAAAATTAGTCATAATTGAACAAATTACTATTTCTATTCTTGCTTTTATGATTACACTAATTGTTTTAATTATTTTAGCTACTAATGTCTTTTCAATACGTCGAACAATTGGGTATATGCGGGGAATAGACTATATAATTTTATTTGTTATCTTTGTCTTTTTCGCAATTAGAAATGGGATTAAGTTTAACCGTAAAGTATTCAATCAGTCCGTTATCGAAACTTTAACAGAGAGCAGGGAGATTTAGTATGATTAAAGTAAAAAAATTACATAAGTATTTTTTTCATCGTAAGAAAAACCAAATCCATGCTCTAAATGATATAACTTTAGATTTGCCAGAAAAAGGATTAGTCGTATTATTTGGTGCTAGCGGTTCGGGGAAAACGACTCTCTTAAATGTTTTAGGCGGATTAGATAAGGTAAATTCAGGAATTATTGATTTTAATGGCGAAGTATTTAAAAAATATAATGCAAAAAAATGGGATCATATTCGTAATAAAAAAGTTGGATATGTATTTCAAAACTACAATCTTTTACCGCAATTATCTGTATATGATAATATAGCTTTTGTATTAAAGATGCTGGGAATAAATGATCCTAAGGTTATTAATCATCGTGTGACTTATATTCTAGAAGCTGTCAATATGTATCAGTTTAGAAAAAAGAAAGCATTGCAGCTTTCTGGAGGTCAGCAACAAAGGGTCGCTATTGCACGTGCTTTAGTTAAAAATCCAGATGTTATTATTGCTGATGAGCCAACGGGTAATTTAGATAGCAAGAATACTTTGGAGATTATGAATATAATTAAAAAGATATCAACAGAAAAACTTGTTTTACTAGTAACTCATGAAACAAATATTGCTAATTTCTATGGTGATCGAATCATTGAAATTAAAGATGGTAAGGTTATTAGTGATATTGTAAATAAAGAAACTAGTGACCATGACTTTGATGGTGGAGACAATATTTATTTAAAAGACTTATATAGTCATGGAAAGGTTGCAAATGATAATTTAATTGTTGAAGCTTATAGCGATGAAGAAAAATTCAGCCCTGTAAAGGTTCGTTTGATTCAAAAAAACAATACTTTATATTTAGATATAGATGCTAAAGTTAAGCATAAACTTGTTGATAGTAATAGCGGCGTTGTAATTAAAGATGAACACTTTATTAAACAAACAAGAAAGCAATTAACAGAAACAAATTTTAACTTAGATGCATTGGATAATAAAGATGTACAAAAAGAAAAAGCTTTTGTTGTTTCAATTAAGCAGAGTATTGAATTGGCGTTTAAAAAGGTTTTAACTGCTGGAAGAAAGGCAAAACTTATGATGTTTAGCTTTTTCTTAGCTGGTATTATTATTGCCGTTGCCGTTTCATTATTGGCAAATGTTGCATTAATAAGGCCTAAGCAGGTAATGACGAGAAGTCAAGGAAATATAAAAATTGAAAGAAACGCTATCATTTGGGAGGATAAGCTCCTTTCTGAATACTTACCATATGATGACCTGATGGCTTTAGGGGAAGGTGAGGAGGACTTTTACTTCAATCCATATCAGAAAACCTCGATTCGTTTTTTAAATCCGAATGGTTCTCACGCTGGACATAGTATTCATGAATATATTGAATTTATTGATTATGCTGATGAAAAAGATTTAATTATTGGTAGAATGCCAGAAGATTATAATGAGATTTTAATAACTAAAGCAGCTGCAGATCGAGTATTAGATGGCGGTAGTGAAATAGGAATATGGAATTATGAGAATATCTTATATGAAAGATTAAGTATGAACATAATGGAAGGAAAAGTAACGGGAATATTAGATGATGAAATACCTTTGATATATATGCATAGAGCAACAGCAGCCTTAGTTACAAAAATTAGGGGAGATATTATCCCGCTTGAGTTTGGTCCAGACGAACTGCTTTTTGGTAAATTGCCTGAGGCTGGCGAAGAATTAATATCCAAAACTCACTTTATGCTTCTTTTTGAAGAAGAACCAACAGAGTCATGGCAAGATTTTATTGAGGATCATGATGTAAAGATTAGTGGAATATACGATGGTTACTTAGACAATCGGTATACATTTATGCGCTTAGAAGACATTGAAAGAAGTGTGTATAAAGACGTTTATCATTCAACAACTATTTATTCAAATAATTCTAAAAAAATGGCAGAAAAAATAGATAGTATTGCCAATGTTGCGGCAAAAGATATGGAAATTGAAGCAATTGAAAGATTGGAATCTAATAGGGCAAAATTAATTGCAAGTACGCTATCATCAACGGGAGTACTATTACTATTTGCTTTAATCGGCTTCTACTTCTTAATTCGTTCTTCACTAATGTCAAGAATTTATGAAATAAGTATTTTTAGAGCTTTAGGTATTAGAAAAGGTGATATTTTTGTTTCTTTCATTGTTGAGATAGCATTTATAACAACAGTATCAACAATTTTAGGTTATGTTATTGCGATGTTCTTACTTAATGCCCTGCAAAAAGGAAATTTATTTGATGTTATCTTTTATGTTAACTTACCAACATTTATTATTGGTTTTCTAATTGCCTATTTATTAAATTTCTTAGCAGGACTTTTACCAGTATATTTACTTTTAAGAAAAACACCAGCGCAAATTTTAACGCAATATGATATTTAAACTAAGACCTCTTAGGAGGTCTTTTCGATTTTTTGTAAAGATATTTGTATTGAAAAAAACGTAAAAGTATAATATAATAATTAAAAGTGGTGAGATGATGAGGCATATAAAAAAAGTATTAATTATAATAATTGCTATTTTATCTTTCGGTGTTATTTTTATTGTCAATGGTGTTGTTGAAAGGATAACTATTGATAAAGAATTAAATGATTTTAAAGATCGCGCTGTTTTTGTTATTGAGCGTGGTAATACACGTTATTATGAAGTAAAAGCTGAATATGATTATGAAGATACTTCAAGACATATAAAAGATAGTATAAGTGATATTCAAATTGGTGCCACAGGGGATATTTATGTTACTTCAAGAAATCCAGTTCCAGGAAGTGTGTTTTTAGGCTTTGTATCTAAACTAACATGGATTGGACATGCAGGATTAGTTATTGATGATAAAGGGCGCGAAACAATTGAAATTGTCGGAAATGTAAATCGAGAAAGTAATGTGGTAAAAGCATATGAAAATACTTGGATTGAAGGCGGCAAATATACTGACCAAATCGCTGTTTTAAGAATTAAAGACACTACTGAAAAGCAAAGAGATATGATGGTGGAATATGCGGAAAGTAAAATCGGTATGCCTTATAATTATACTTTTTTATTTAATCGCAAAAATTCATTTTATTGTTCAGATTTAGTTTCACGTGCGGTAGCTCATGCAGGGATAAATATAAATTATGATCATTTGGCCACAACAGGCTCTGATATGATAGTTAGTGAAAATACCTATTTGATTTATTACCGGGAAAGAATTAGTGATAATCGCTTTGCTGTTTATTATTTAACTGAAGGAGATCATAATGCTTGATTTAAAAAACATTAGTAAAGATTATTATAATGCAAACTTAGTTATCCATGCAGTTAAAAACATCAGTGTTTCGTTTCGAAAAGAGGAATTTGTTTGTATTGTTGGGCCAAGTGGTTGTGGAAAAACAACTTTATTAAATTTAATCGGTGGATTAGATGAATATACTAATGGTGAGCTAATTATTGATGGCATAACAACTAAATCATATAAGAGTAGTGATTGGGATTCATATCGAAATAATCGTATTGGTTTTGTATTTCAAAGTTATAATCTAATTTTTCAATTAACTGTATATGAGAATGTTGAAATGGCATTAACACTTACAGGGTTAAATTATAAAGAAAGAAAAACTAAAATTAATAATATATTAAAAAAAGTAAAAATCTTTGATCAAAAGGATAAATTTCCTAATCAATTGTCTGGTGGACAAATGCAAAGAGTTGCTATAGCTCGTGCGTTAGTAAATGATCCCGATATTATTTTAGCTGATGAACCAACGGGAGCGTTAGATTCTGCTACTGCTGACGAAGTAATTAGCATATTAAAAGCAATATCAAATGAAAAATTGGTAATAATGGTTACGCATAATGAAAAACTAGCAAAAAAATTTTCGACCAGAACTATTAATATGGTTGATGGGAAACTAATTAGTGATACAAATCCATATGAAATAAAGAAAAAAACCAAAAAAATATTTAAAGAAAATAAATCAGCAATGAGCTTTGTATCAGCGTTGAAATTGAGTTTCAAAAATTTAATAACAAAGAAGCTTAGAACTATTCTTACGATTATTGCTGGCAGTGTTGGAATTATCTCGGTAACTTTAGTATTAACGATATCAAATGGAATTAGTGTTTATATTGATGATATTCAAGAAACAACATTAGCTAATCAACCAATTACAATTAGAAATATATATGATTATACCGATCCATTTGCGGAAGATTATGATTTAGTTCACTATCCAGATAGTAATGAAATTACTATCGTAAATAGAGGACGCTCGTTTTATAATCACATAAATAAATTATCAGATAATTTTATTAATCATATTGATAATCTTGACCCCTCTCTTTTTAGTTTCATTGATTATCAGCGTGAAGTTGGTTTTAATGTATTTACAAAGTCCTCAAACGGAGTAATAAATTCATCGCGATCACAGTTTACAGAAATGAGTTCTAATTATGAATTTATCCAAGACCATTATGATGTAATTTATGGTGCAATGCCTAAAGAGGCAGATGAGATTGCTTTATTAATTAACACTGATAATAGTATTGATGCACGCGTTTTATATCAATTAAATATTGATTATGGGAATAAAGAGAGTTTTACTTTTGATGAAATAATGGAATTAGAATTTAGAATCATTGGTAATAATGATTATTACTATCAAGATGATGGGGTTTTTTACCGAAAAACCGCTAATCATTATAATGAAATGTATGAAAATGGCTTTCCCCTAAAAATAACCGGGATAATGAGACCTTCTAAAGAAAGAACGATTAATCTATATAGCTCTACCTTTTTATATACTGAAAAGCTTACTAACCTAATTATGGAAAAGGCAATAGCATCGGATATCGTTAAAGCACAAATTGAATATGGTCTATCGCGTGATGTATTAGATAGGAACAAGGAACCATTTGTAGATTTAGTAAATCCATATGTTATTTATACAAAAGAGTATTTATATGAAAGTCAATTAGCTACATTTGGCGCGCAAACTAAAATTACATCAATTGAAATTTATACTAATACATTTGCCTCAAGAAATACGATTAATAATCATTTAAAGGCATATAATGAAGATATTAATCCGGATGATAGAATATATTATCGTGATTATATGGGTGATATTACCTTAGAGTTTGATGCCTTTGTGAAGATATTAACGAGAGTTTTAATTGTCTTTGCAGCAATTGCCCTTTTTGTTTCCACAATTATGATTGGTATTATTACATATGTATCAGTTATTGAAAGAACTAAAGAGATTGGAATATTAAGAAGCTTAGGAGCAAGAAAAATCGATATTGCTAATGTCTTTAATGCGGAGACTAGTATTATTGGTTTTACTTCTGGAGTTTTAGGGGTGGCTCTCGGAGTGGTTTTAATAAATCCGATTGTAAGATTAATTATTAATATTTTAAAGCAAAATAATATTACAACATTTGACTTAACGCAAATGGAAATTTTGAAAACTAATCCTTTATTGATTGTGCTTATTATCTTATCTAGCATATTACTAACACTAATTGCTGGAATCATACCAGCAATAGTTGCTGCAAACAAATCACCTGTTGAAGCTATTAGACAAGAATAAAAGATGAGCACGGTAGCTTATTTATAATTTTATTATGGTATAATACAAGTTGTGGTAAGTGTTAGCTTATTAAATAAAAAAAGAATAAGTATTTTATAAGCTATACAACTTAAATGAAAACACGAACCCCAATTAATTAAAAAGTTAAGAGTAACTTCTTAACTGATTATGAATTAATTTATAGGAGGATTAAAAATGATTAGAAATGAAGATTTTGTTTTAAGTAATGGTGTTAAGATACCAAAGGTTGGTTATGGGACTTGGCAAATAACTGATCGAGATGAATGCATTAATGGCACTTTATATGCCATTGAGGCTGGATATCGTCATATCGATACTGCAGCAGCATATAATAATGAAGAGTTTATTGCCGAGGCGCTTGCTAAAGCAAAAGTGAAACGTGAAAATTTATTTATTACAAGTAAGCTTCATGCGACCAAAAAAGGCTATGATGTAGCTAAAGAAGAATTTGCGAAAACATTAGAAAGATTGAATACTGACTATTTAGACCTATATTTAATTCATGCTCCAAAACCATGGGGAGATACTTCTGGTAAAGATTACATGCCATTAAATATCGAATCATGGAAAGCAATGGAAGACTTATATAAAGAAGGAAAAATTAAATCAATCGGGGTATCAAACTTTAGTATTGAACAATTAAAAACACTAATGGCAGCAACAGAGATTAAACCAATGGTTAATCAAATTAGATCGCATATTGGTGCACCTAATGCCGAGCTAGTAGAGTTTTGCCAAAAAGAAGGTATATTGGTTGAAGCCTATAGTCCGCTTGCTACAGGAAGAATTTTTGATAATCAGGAAGTAGTAAAAATGGCTGAAAAGCTTAATGTTACTGTTGCGCAATTAAGTATTAGATGGTGCTTAGAAAAAGGCATGCTACCACTTCCAAAATCAGTTAATGAAGGAAGAATTAAAGAAAACATTGATTTAGACTTTGAAATAGATAAAAAGGATATTGAGTTTTTATCATCATTATAAAAAACACATGCACATGCAATGCATGTGCTTTTTTGTGCAATATATTAAAAATTGTTTATCTTTATAAAAAATGGTATAATAATACTATACTATTTTCTAAAAAGAAGGGATTACGATGAATGATACAATTGCAGCAATTGCAACGGCACTTGCTAATAAGTCAATTTCTATTATTAGGGTAAGTGGAGACGATGCGATTGCAATAGTAAATAAAATATTTGTAGGCAAGGATTTAAACAAAGTTGCCAGCAATACAATAAATTATGGAAAGATTAAAGTTGATGGCAAGTTTGTTGATGAAGTATATGTTTCCGTTTTTCGTGCACCAAAAAGTTTTACAACTGAAGATGTTGTTGAAGTAAATTGTCATGGTGGCATTTTTGTTACGAACAAAATATTAGAACATATTTTAGTTAATGGAGCAAGAATGGCAGAACCGGGCGAATTTACTAAAAGGGCATTTTTAAATGGAAGGATTGACTTAACTCAAGCTGAAGCAGTTATGGATATTATTGAATCTAATACGGAAACGAGTTTGCAAATGGCAAACTATGGACTTTCTGGGGAAACGAGAAAGATAATTGAGGATTTCAAGCAAAGAGTTTTAAGTTTAATTGCCAGCATAGAAGTTAATATTGACTATCCTGAATATGAAGATGAAGAACAAGTTACTGAAGAGATACTTATACCAATGATGGATGAGTTATTAATCGATATCGATATCATTTTGGAAAAAGCGCAAATCTCGCAGATTTTAAAGAATGGCATTAAAACAGCAATTGTTGGGAAACCTAATGTTGGTAAATCGAGTTTATTAAATGCATTGTTACGTGAGGATAAGGCGATTGTTACTAATATTGCTGGAACAACAAGAGATATAGTTGAGGGTCAGATTAATATTGGTGGACTTGTTTTGCATCTAACTGATACTGCAGGTGTTAGGGTGACTGAAGATATTGTTGAAAAAATAGGTGTTGAAAAGTCGAAGAAAGTTTTAAATGAAGCAGAGTTAATTATTTTAGTATTTGATTATAGTCATCAGCTAGATGATAATGATTATGAA
>Ga0079223_10002884_pt1 | contig 10765 bp, 9 predicted proteins | sample Stecom2011_FD_75072 | JGI IMG/M metagenome (GOLD analysis project Ga0079223, IMG submission 75072) | Agricultural soil microbial communities from Utah to study Nitrogen management - Steer compost 2011 | ecosystem: Environmental > Terrestrial > Soil > Agricultural land | place: USA: Utah...
ATTCTGAACTTAATACTTAATACAATAAAGAAGGTGAGGTGTAAGAAATTATGAAAATAGTACACGTTGGACTATGTGGGCCTGTCACAGATAATTGGACATATCAAGATAACTTATTGCCTAAATATCATAAAATTAATGGACATGATGTTATACTAATAACATCACAGTTTATATATGATTCTAACGGAAAAATAACTATAGATGATAGAGAACGATATATTAATGAAAACAATATAAAGATTATTAGATTAAAAACATTTAAGAATAAATCAATCTATTATAAGTTTAAAAAGTATATTGGTTTATATGAGGTAATAGAAAAGGAAGATCCAGATATTCTATTTGTACACGGAGTACAATTTATAGACATTAAAACAATTGCTAAGTACTTAAAAAGACATCCTAGTTGCAAGGTGTTTGTTGATAACCATGCTGATTTCTCAAATAGTGCGTCAAACTGGCTATCGCGTAATTTCCTACACAAAATAGTCTGGCGCTATTATGCAAAGTTAATCGAACCATTTACTACAAAGTTTTATGGTGTGCTTCCTGCGCGAGTTGACTTCTTAAAACATATATATAAGGTGCCAGAAGAGAAAGTTGATTTATTAGTTATGGGGGCAGATGATGAAAAGGTTGTCGAAGCTTGTGATGAAATAAATCAAAAAGACATAAGAGATAAATATGGGATAAAGTCGACTGATTTTCTTATTATGACTGGAGGTAAAATTGATTTAGCAAAGAAACAAACATTACTTTTAATGCAAGCGATAAAAGAGTTAGATCGAAAAGATATTAAACTTATTGTTTTCGGATCTATTGTTGAAGAACTGAAAAATGAAGTTGAATATCTATCGGACGGGGAAAAAATACAGTATATTGGGTGGATTGACGCTGAAGATAGTTATAAATATTTTTCTGCTTCAGACTTGGTAGTATTCCCAGGAAGACATTCTGTTTTTTGGGAGCAAGTTGTAGCTTTAGGAATACCTATGATTGTTAAATACTGGGATGGGACAAATCACATAGATATAGGTGGTAATTGTAAGTTTTTACATGAAGATTCAGTTCAAGAAATTGCTGATGCAATTAGAGAATTGGCAAAAGATAATTTCAAAATATATAAGTGTATGAAAAAATCCGCGCTAAACGAAAAGCATAATGAATTTTTATATTCTAGTATTGCCAACCAGAGCTTGCAAATTAGTAATAACTCTGCAGGTAACAAGACACAAAATGAAAGGTAATGGGGATGTTTTATGGCCATTTACATTGGAATTGTAATAATCTTATTAAGTAGTGCATTTGTAATCTATACAAGTGGCTTAAATTCAAAAAATAAAGATATTATTTTTTTGAGTGGAAGTTTTTTTGTGTTAGCAACAATTTCATCCCTAAGAAGCTATACTGTAGGAACTGATACAAAGAACTATATTTCAATTTTTATGAAATATGTTTATGGTTATAATGACTCACATAGTGAAATTGGATATTCTATGTTTAATAAGCTAATTTCTATAATAAGTGATAATCCTAATGCTATAATCATTGCTTCTTCAATAGTTGTTACTTTTGGAATTGTACTATTTATATACAAGAATTCAACAAAGCCTTGGTTAAGTGTCTATTTATACATTACAATGTACTATTATTTCTTTTCGTTCAACTATGTAAGGCAATACTTAGCATTGGTGTTTATTATTAATTCTTGGAATTATTTAAAAAAAGAGAAATACTTGAAATTTGCATTACTGGTTAGTATAGGTACAATGTTTCACACAACAGCCCTAATAGGATTTAGTCTAATAGTAATTTACAAATTCCGAAGGAAATTGACTATTATTCCAGTGATCTTTACAGGTGCTTTCCTAATATTAATAAATATAAATCGCCTACTTGATTTTATATTTACATATTTCCCAAGGTACCGATGGTATGATGGTGCGTATTTAAACAAAACTGGTGGCATAATGATAGTAATTTTGTATTTTTGTATATTTATTGTGGCGTGGTTGTTAAAACCTAGGAATTCTAACGAAGATTACAATTTGTTCCTTATTTTCTCAGCTTATAGTGCCGCTTTAAGTATATTAGGTAATGAGCTTTATATATTTGTTAGGCCTTCACTTTATATAAACATTTTTATGATTGTACTGATTCCGAGGATAATTGATAGATTTAATTATAAAGACAGACATTTATTAGTTGCAATTTTATGTACAGTGAGTTTTTTATATATGTTGTATTATTTTAATCATAATTGGCATGATGTACTACCCTATGAAGTATTCTTTTGATTAATATAATATAAAGTATTGGAGGGGAAATGATGATCTTATCTATTATTATACCACATTACAATTCTGCTGAAAGTTTGAAGAAATTACTTGCATCTATCCCAATGTATGAGGATATCGAGATTATTGTAATAGATGATAATAGTAATAAAAGTTTAGGTGAATTAAATGCCTTAAGAAATAAAGATAAGTTTCCCCGTGTAAAATTTATCAAGAATAATTCGGGCAGAAAAGGTGCAGGGGCATGCAGAAATATTGGTATTAGAGAGTCTACAGGGGAATGGTTAATATTTGCAGATTCAGATGATTTTTTCACTGAAGGTTTCTATAGTAAGATTGAACCGTTTTTTTCAACCAATAATGACATTGTTTTTTTTGAGCCATGTAGTATTAATGTTGAGTCAGGGTTAGAATCTGATAGACACGTTGTTTACAAAAACATAATACGCAGATACTTAGAAAACAAGAATAAAGTAGCAGAACTAAAATTAAGATATGAATTCTTAGTACCTTGGTCAAAATTATATAGAAGACAGTTTGTTATTAATAATAATCTAAATTTTGAAGAAGTATTGGCGTCTAATGATATTATGTTTTCTGTCATGGCAGGACACAAAATGAATAAATTTATAGCTACTACAGATACAATTTATTGTGTGACGCGCAATAAGGGTAGTTTAACAGTGAATATCAGTGAGGCGGTTTTTGATTCGAGGGTACAAGTATATATACGTTATTGTCGTTACCTGAAGTCTGTTTTAACAAAAGAGGAAATTAATGAATTCCAACTACGGGGATCAGGATATCTAATAAATATTGTTAAATATAAATTAGGATTTAAAAAGTTAATTTCTACTTATATTTTATTTAGAAAAGCAAACATAAAAATATTAGATACTACCTATCTTAATCCAATAGTCTTTTTTAAAAAAATTGTATACCATTTTGGCCAGAATAATAAAAATAAAAAATATTATACTGAGTAGTTTATATCATTTAGATGGTAAAGATTTAAATAAATGTTTAATTACTAATAGTGAGGTGCGACACAGTGAATGCGATTCTAGATGAATTGATTGAAAAGAAAATTGATGAAATAAATAAGAACGGTTATGTTGTTGGAGGTCATAATGGACCTTATTATGATGATGAAACCCCCGTTAGGAATACGTCTCATGTAGCAGTAATTCTATCTTATTATTATAAAAAAACAGGAAATCCATATTATTATGAGGCTTTACTTAAATGTGGAGAGTATTTATTGTCTAATGAAGCAAGGCCACATGGCAAGACATTTTATTGTAGAAAGAATACGAACAAAGACAGAGCAAATGGTATTATAGGTCAAGCGTGGGTTATTGAAGGTCTACTGGCTATATATAATGTGACCAAGAATAAAAGTCTCATTGATTTAGCAAAGGAAATTTTTATAATGGTTCCATTTGATGAGAAGGTGTGTGCATGGAGAATTTTAGATATAGATGGTGAAGATAAAGGTTTTGACATGACATTTAACCACCAACTTTGGTTTGCGGCTGCAGGTATTCAAATTTTATATTATGATATAAATTCAGAGATCAAAACTAGATGTGATTTGTTTTTAAATAATATCAATAGCTTAATAACCTGTTATCCAAATGGATTAATTTCACATTTTATTAAGCTGAGTAATTTATATTCAAAATTTAGTAGATATAAAAATGGAATTAAGAGTCTAGCTAAATTAGTAATAAATAAAAATAAATTATATTATAAAGAAAATGGTTACCATTTATTTAACATGTATGCTTTTGCTCTGATAAAAAATTTTGGCTATGACTTTTCGTACATTAACACAAAGCAATTTAAGAAAAATCTAGACTATTGCTACAGTAGTAAAATTAATAGTTGGTTAATGAGTGCTTCTAAGAATTATATTACTAATATGCCAAAAGTTAAAAATTTTGAAATAAATATATATGGATATGGATATAATGCTCCCGGATTTGAATTGCCATATGTTACACAAACATTCATGGGGAAAACTGATAAGATAGATTGTGAAATTAAAGAAGTAGTTGAAACTCAGATAAGATTAACATATGATAGTTTGAATAAAGGGTTTTATAATAACAATGATGACTGGAGAACATTAGAAGCAAGAATATATGAGTATATTAGGTATTTAGAACTTATTGATAAAATCAATCACTAAGAAGGAAGGGGGTACAATATGAATCAAACAAAAACGATAATAAATAATAATATCATAAATAGTTTTTTTAATTCAATAGAAGAGGAGTATGATTTAATCAATCATACAATTGACAAGGTTTATTTTTGGAAATTAATTAGATATTCTTTACGTGAAAAAATAGTTGAAAAATCTGGTCTTATGAGTACTGCAACACCTTTGCCATATAATAATAAGATTGATAAAATTATCAAAATGGCAAGAAGGGATTTTGATATTATAAAGTATAATGCACTAAATTATAAAGACAAGAAAAAAATAATTATATTCCAAAAGTCAAGAAAGATTTTTTATCAAGGAGAAGAAGTAGACATATTTACACACTTTTTTATTGAAGAACTAAAAAATAATCAATTTGACAATTATATAACGTTTGAAACGGATACATTTGATTCCAAATACTACAAAAAATACAATCCCTACATAGCTCTTGAACCAATTTTCTTTCAAAAAATTAAAAGTTTATTCAATAAGGTTGAATTAGATAAAGCTGAAATAGATCTTTTAAATTTATTATCAAAAACCATAAAGAACAAATTCGGAATAGAAATAGATGTAAAATTAATGGCTATAAAAGCTGTAAAATATTTTAAACAACAATATGTTTATTACGAAAGACTATTTAAAACAACTAAACCCCAAAAAATAATTGTATTAGCATCTCAATCAAAAGCAGCTTTGATTGCAGCTGCACAAACATTAAAAATTGAAGTTATTGAGATTCAGCATGGATCAATATCAAATAATCATTTTGGATATAGCTTCCCAAACAACAAAAAGGTACCATACTTTCCAGATAAGATGCTTGTATTTGGAGAATATTGGTCCATATCGACAAACCTTCCATTGAGTTATTCCAATGTTCATATTGTAGGCTATCCTTATTTGATAGAGCAATTGAATAAATATAAAAAAGTAAAGAAGGAAGAAAAGACTATCGTGTTTATCTCACAAACTATTGTTGCAGATAAGCTAATAAAAGTTGCCATAGAATTTGCGGAAAAATTTAAGGACTACCAACTCATATATAAACTACACCCTACTGAATACCGAGACTATAAAAAAATGTATCCTGAACTTATCAAAGCTGTCAACTTGGATAATTTTGAAGTTGTTGACAATAACCATACAAGTCTGCATGAAATATTAGCAAAGTCTTCATTTCAAGTTGGCGTGGGCTCCACGGCAATATTAGAAGGCCTATGTTTAAACTGTAAAACTGTTTTGATTGATCTTCCAGGAATAGAAGAATTAAACTACTTAATAGATGGACAAATAGTAATGAAGGCACAAGATGTTAATGAATTATATGAATGTATCACTAATTTTAAAGGGGAAAATTATAATAGAAACTATTTTTTTGCTGAATTCGATAATATGCCCATAAGCTTTATATTGGATGATTTGTAGATGGTATGGATGCCAAAGCAGTAGATGCATAAAAATAATAGTATATAACGACAGTTTACTCATAACCTTTGATTAGTAAAAAATCAGTGAGTTGTCTGTCCCTGTGCGTGGACTAATTATTAAATTAATAATTATAATACTAATTAATGAGAGATGTGATTTTATGAGAATCCGAAATTTGAAACTATTAACTGAATCTAGTTTATTTAAATCTGCTGGTATTTATACGATAACCAGTGTAATAAATAGCGCTATTCCATTTCTTCTTCTGCCTATACTAACTCGATATCTTTCACCTGCAGATTATGGTATCGTATCGATGTTTAGTGTGCTAATAAGTTTTGTAGCTCCTTTTACGGGTTTAAGTGTTCATGGAGCTATAGCGAGAATGTACTACGAAAAAGATAATGTTGATATTAAGGAATATATTACAAATGCCTTGTTTATTTTATTTAGTAGTACATTGATAGTTTCAACAATGTTTTTTTTATTTTCTAGGGTAATAGCAGATATATCTTCCGTTCCGATTCAAATTCTTTGGATAGTAGTAGTAATTTCATTTTCGCAGTTTATCACTAAAATAGTACTGACATTGTGGCAAGTACAAGTCAAGCCTGTGCAGTATGGAGTTTATCAAATATCTCAAACAGCATTAAATATGTTACTCAGTATAGTCTTAGTCGTATTTGTTGGATTGACGTGGAAAGGACGAATATACGCACAGCTCATTTCATTAACAATTTTTGCAGGTATTGGTTTCTTTGTATTAATTAGAAATGAATGGCTTAAATTTAATTTGAATAAGAGTTATATAAGACATGCGTTGAGATTCGGGGTTCCATTAATCCCACATGCACTTGGCGGAGTAATAATGTCTATGACGGATCGAATATTCATAACAAATATGGTGGGAATAGAAACAACAGGTGTTTATACAGTTGGTTACCAAATAGGAATGATTATTAATTTGTTAGCCACATCATTCAATCAGGCATATATTCCATGGCTATATTCTAAGCTCAAGATTGATGTAACATCGATAAAAAGAAAAATTGTAAAATTTACTTATGCATATTTTGTCATCATTTTATTATTGGCGATTACTTTGTCTCTATTGGCTCCTCCATTTTTGAGTTTTTTTGTAGGTAAAGAATTTAATCAATCAAGTATATACGTTACCTGGATTGCTTTAGGATATGCATTTAACGGAATGTATTTAATGGTAGTTAATTATATATTTTATGCACAAAAGACCTCCTATCTTGCTTGGGTTACTCTTGGATCTGCACTTATGAATATTATTCTAAATTATGTACTGATAAGTGCGTATGGAGCAATTGGTGCCGCACAGGCAACTACAATCATATATTTTGTAAAATTCATCTTAACCTGGATATTATCTTCTAAGTTGTACAAAATGCCGTGGAATATTTCAAAAGATAAAATCATAAGAAATTAACTTTATAATATAAGGAGGATAAAAATGAGCAAAATTTTAATTACAGGAGCAGATGGCTTTATTGGAAGTCACTTAACTGAAGAGTTAGTAAAACAAGGGCATAAGGTTAAAGCTTTTGCATATTATAATTCATTTAATTCATGGGGATGGTTAGATACACTTCCAAAAGAAATCATGAACGAAGTAGAAGTCTTTACTGGAGATGTTAGAGATCCTAATGGAGTAAGAGAATCGATGAAAGGCATGGATGAGGTGTTTCATCTTGCTGCATTGATTGCTATTCCCTTCAGCTATCATTCACCAGATACGTATGTGGATACCAATATTAAGGGTACACTTAATGTGCTGCAAGCAGCAAGAGATCTTGATACATCAAGGCTTTTAATCACATCAACATCAGAAGTATATGGTACAGCTCAATATGTACCAATAGATGAAAACCATCCGTATCAAGGTCAATCCCCTTATTCTGCAACGAAAATTGGTGCGGATCGTTTAGCGGAGTCCTTCTATCGTAGCTTTAATATGCCAATTACTATAGTTCGTCCATTTAACACATATGGACCAAGACAATCAGCAAGAGCAGTTATTCCAACAATTATTACACAGCTTCTTGCTGGAAAAGAAGAAATTGAACTTGGCTCATTAACACAAACCAGAGATTTTAACTATGTAAAAGATACCGCAAATGGATTTATTGAAATTGCAAAATCAAACAACACTATCGGTGAAGAAATAAATATCGCAACACAGCAAGAGATTTCAATCGGTCAGTTAGCTGAGGAATTGATTAGGCAAATCAACCCGAATGCAAAGATAATTTGTGATGAACAGAGACTAAGACCAGAAAAGAGTGAAGTAAATAGACTTTTAGGATCCAACGAGAAAATCATGAGACTGACCAATTGGAAGCCTAATTATACCTTTGAACAAGGTTTAGCAGAAACAATTGAATTCTTCAAGCATAACTTAGATCAGTATAAGACAGATATTTACAATATTTAATTTGGAGGTGCTAAAATGAGTCGAAAATTCATACCTCTATCCGTTCCTAACTTAAAAGGGAAAGAGCTTGAGTATGTAACACATGCAGTTGAGACAGAATGGGTATCAACAGGCGGTCCATATGTAAATGATTTTGAATTGAAAGTAGCAGAGTACGCTAAGTGCATAGGTGCTGTTTCTTGTCAAAATGGTACATCAGGACTTCATATCGCACTTGAAGTCTGTGGGGTTACAAAAGAAGATGAAGTCATTGTTCCAACACTAACGTTTATCGCAGCAGTAAATCCAGTAAAGTATATCGGTGCAGAACCTATTTTTATGGACTGTGATGATTCACTTACTATGGATGTTGATAAGCTAAAAGACTTTTGTGAAACGGAGTGTAGTTTTTTAGATGGTAAACTCATCAATAATTTAACTAAAAAGCATATCAAAGCAATGATTGTCGTTCACGTTTTTGGAAACATGGCTGACATGGAGGGTATCATTGAAGTTGCTAATAAGTACAATCTTAAAGTAATCGAAGATGCAACAGAAGCTATTGGTACTTATTATATTGAAGGAAAATATAATGGCAAACACGCTGGAACCATCGGAGATATTGGTGTTTATTCTTTTAATGGGAATAAAATCATGACTACAGGCGGTGGTGGCATGATCGTGTCAAATAATGAGGAGTTACTAAGAAAAGCGAAGCATCTAACCACTCAAGCGAAAAGTGATGAGCTTTACTATATCCACGATGAAATTGGCTATAACTACCGCATGACAAACCTTCAGGCAGCTTTAGGACTTGCACAGCTGGAGCAACTTGAAGAATTCATTAAAGTTAAGAAGAGTAATTATGATTTCTATAAGAATGAAGTCCAAGAGATATCTGGCCTTAGAATTTTAGATTTTAAGGATAGTATTCGTCCTAATTATTGGTTTTATGCACTATATGTAGAACAAGGATACGCATTAAATAGAGATCAAATCATCAAATATTTAGCCTCTAAGAAAATCCAGGCAAGACCGATTTGGGGATTAATCAGCGACCAAAAGCCATATGAAGGCAGTCAAACGTATAAGATTGATAAAGCTAAACAGTATTTGGACAATGTAGTTAATATCCCATGCAGCTCCAATCTTTCTAGAGAAGATGCTGCTTATGTTATTGAATGTTTAAAACAACCAGAGGTGGTGTAAATCGCCTTTGAAAAGAGGTGCGGGAATGGAAGTTGTAGAATTTTTAATAGACGAAGAATCAACAATGCTTGAAGCTATGCAGCAATTGGATAAAGTTGCCAAGAAGGTACTTTTTGTTACTAGAGATAATCATTTTGTTGCAGCCATTACAGATGGTGACATCAGAAGATGGATCCTAAAAAAAGGAAACCTGGATGCTAAAGTCAGGGAGATTGCAAACTACAATCCCAAATATCTATTAGAGGAAGAGAAAACCAAAGCAAAAGAATTTATGAAAAAACATTCCATAGAAGCACTTCCAATACTAGATAAAGAGAGTAATATCCTTTCTGTAGTGTTATGGAATGATGAAGAAGTCGAACCACAGAGAACTTTGGAAGTTCCAGTTGTTATTATGGCAGGAGGACTTGGTAAAAGATTATATCCATACACCAAAATACTTCCTAAACCACTTATTCCCATTGGAGAAATTCCAATTGTTGAGCATATCATCAACCGTTTCAATCGACATGGAAGCGATCAGTTTTATCTTGTTGTTAATCACAAGAAGAATATGATTAAAGCTTATTTCAATGAAATTGAAAAAGCATACAAGGTTGATTATGTAGATGAAGATAAGCCATTAGGTACAGGTGGGGGTCTAAGCCTCCTAAAGGGAAGGATCAACTCAACATTTATTTTATCTAATTGTGATATTCTGATTGAAGAAGATTATGAAAAGATATATAATTACCATAAGAAGGAAAATAATCTAATCACTATGGTTTGTTCACTAAAGAACATTAAAATACCATATGGTGTTATTGAAATCAGCGAAACTGGCGAAATAGAAAGCATGAAGGAAAAGCCCGAACTATCTTTTTTCACAAATACAGGGATGTACATTGTAGAGCCTAAGATTATTGAAGAGCTAGAGGAAGATAAGCCTATTGGCTTTCCGGATATCATTGAACAATATAAAGCTAAAGGTGAGAAAATTGGTATCTATCCAATAAGTGAGAATAGTTGGATGGACATGGGTCAGATTGATGAAATGGAAGAAATGCGAAGAAGGTTAGAGAGAGATGAATAAAAGAATACTTTTAATTGGTGGCGGAGGCCATTGCAAATCGGTATTGGATAGTCTTCTTGAACTAAATGAATATGCAGAAATCGGGATTGTCGATAAGA
>Ga0079223_10002886_pt1 | contig 10761 bp, 12 predicted proteins | sample Stecom2011_FD_75072 | JGI IMG/M metagenome (GOLD analysis project Ga0079223, IMG submission 75072) | Agricultural soil microbial communities from Utah to study Nitrogen management - Steer compost 2011 | ecosystem: Environmental > Terrestrial > Soil > Agricultural land | place: USA: Utah...
AGCTTAACCACACAAGCAATATCAGCTGCCCGTTGGATAAATGAAAACTGAGAGGGTAAACGAGATGGAAGTTATTCTGCTCGATAAAGTAGGTAAGTTAGGAAATATCGGCGATAAAGTCGCTGTTAAAGCCGGTTTCGGTCGCAACTTCCTTTTGCCACAAGGCAAAGCTGTTGCTGCAACAGCGACTAACATCGCTGAGTTTGAAACTCGTCGTGCTGGCCTTGAAGCTGCGGCTGCAGCCAAGAAAGCAGAAGCAGAAGCTCGTGCCGCTAAACTGGCTGAGCTGAGCGTAACTATCGCGGCTAACGCTGGTGACGAAGGCAGATTGTTCGGTTCTATCGGAACTCGCGATATTGCTGAAGCCATCACTGCTGCAGGTGTTGAAGTGACTAAAGCTGAAGTGCGTCTGCCTGAAGGTGCACTGCGCGAAGTTGGCCAATACGAGATTGATATTCAGCTGCACTCCGAAGTAACCCAAGTGGTTACCTTGGCTGTTGTTGCCGAATAACTCGTTGGTTCTGTGATACGCAGGCTCTGCGTCACAGAGTGCTGACAAGTGCGATGAAATCGGGCACTATCGACAACATTTTACGTTGTCGATAGTGCCCGATTTTTTTTGGCTTTTTCGATAATCTCTTGCCGAGCATTTTCGCTAACAACAGCTAGTTATCAGTTATGTCCGAAGCTTCATTTGAACTGCCCGAAGTAAGCGCTATCGCCAACAAAACACTTTTGCCCCACTCAATCGAGGCGGAACAGGCGGTGTTAGGCGGTCTGATGCTTGACAACAAGCGCTTGGATGCTGTTTTGGAGGTGATTTCCGAAGCGGATTTCTACCGCGACGATCACCGGCAGATTTTCCGCATGATGCAAATCCTGCAGGAAAACTCGCAGCCTCTGGATGTCATTACCTTATCGGAAGAATTGCATCGTCACGATGAGCTGGAGCGCGTTGGTGGTCTGGGTTATCTGGTCGAAATGGCCAACAACACACCCAGTGCGGCGAACATTGTGGCTTATGCCGGAATCGTGCGTGAGCGCTCCACGCTGCGGCAGCTGATCGCAGCGGCGCAGGAAATTAGCAAATCGAGTTACAACCCTTCTGGTCTGGATTCGGCCGATCTTTTACAGCTGGCTGAAAAGCGAGTCGCTGAAATCGCGGAAGATCGCCCTAAAGAAGGTGGCTTGGTCGGCGTCAATGACTTGTTAAAAGCCACGGTTCAGCGCATTGACGAGTTGTTTCGCTCGGGTAGTGATATTACCGGTGTGCCCTCGGGAATCGCCGATCTGGATCAGCGCACGTCGGGTTGGCAGCCGGGGGAACTCATCATTTTGGCTGCCCGTCCATCCATGGGTAAAACTGCCCTGGCGCTTAACTTTGTTGAAAGCGCGATGTTCAGCCAGAGCAAACCGGTTCTGGTCTTCAGTATGGAAATGCCCTCTGCTGCGATGATCATGCGGATGATGTCCTCAGTTGGACGTATCGATCAGGGCAAGATGCGTAATGGTAAGCTCACCGAAGAGGACTGGCCCAAACTGTCTTCCGCTGTGGCCAAAATGAAAGATAAGCTATTGTTTGTCGATGACACTCCTGGACTCAGCCCTCAGGAGCTGCGCGCACGTGTGCGGCGGATTGCGCGTGAACACGGCAATCCTGGCATGATCATGGTGGATTACCTGCAGCTGATGCAGACTGCCGGCCCCAGTGAAGGGCGTACCCAGGAGATTTCCGAGATTTCACGGTCGTTAAAAGGTATCGCTAAAGAATTTGAATGTCCGGTGATTGCACTGTCGCAGCTTAACCGTGGCGTGGAGCAGCGACCCAACAAGCGACCTATGAATTCGGACTTGCGTGAATCCGGTGCGATCGAGCAGGATGCGGACGTGATTCTGTTTATCTATCGTGATGAATACTACAACGAAGACAGCCCTGAAAAAGGCGTTGCTGAATTGATTATCGGCAAGCAGCGTAACGGTGAAATCGGTACCTGCCGCGCCGCGTTTATCGGCAAGTACACGCGTTTTGACAACCTAGCCCCTGAATACTTTCAAGATAATGGTTATTAGCTAACCGCCCTATAAGATTTCCGTCTAAACCCCTACGGGTAAAAAATGTACTTGATCGATCTCAGGGTGTATTATCGCGCGCCCAAGTGGGGCATTTAGTAACAGTTGCGGACATGTCGATATGACAATGCAGGTTTTCCATCATATTCAGTCGTTGCGTGAAGCACTGCAGCAAGAGCGCAACGCCGGTAAGCGCATCGGTTTGGTGCCAACCATGGGCAACCTTCATGATGCGCACCTTGCGCTGGTAAAAATTGCGCAGCAACATTGCGACATCGTAGTAACCAGTATTTTTGTTAACCCCCTGCAATTCGGGTTAAACGAAGATTGGGATGCTTATCCCCGGACCTTGGCTGACGATATCGCCAAGCTTGAGCAGGCAAACTGCAATTATCTGTTTTGTCCTTCGGACACCGAAATTTATCCCAACGGCATGGCTGAGCAAACTCGCGTGATAGTACCCACTATGACCGACGTATTATGCGGAGCCAGCCGCCCCGGTCACTTCGAAGGGGTGACCACGGTCGTTACCAAATTATTCAATATCGTCCAGCCTGATGAAGCTGTTTTTGGGGCTAAGGATTATCAACAATTAGCGGTGATTCGCCGGATGGTGGAGGATTTATGTCTTCCTGTCACCATTACTGCCGGAGATATTGTTCGCGAAGCTGACGGGTTAGCGCTGAGTTCGCGAAACGGATTTATCACTCGGGATGAGCGTCCGCGGGTAGCTCAGCTGTATCGCAGCCTCACCTGGGTTAAAACGGAAATCGAGGCAGGACGTCGCGACTTTATCGCTTTGGCGGCAGAGGCGGGCGAGCAGATTGTGGCAGCAGGTTTCAAGGTCGATTACGTCAATATCTGTAATAGCCAGACATTGGAATTGGCTGCCCATGACGATCAGATGATCACAATTTTAGGTGCCATGTACACCAGTGGCGCGCGGTTGATTGATAACGTTTCAGTAGTTTTAGGTGACCTTGGGTTATCTGGTAACTAAAGCAGGAGGAGTCTCATGCTCTCACAAATGTTGAAAGGTAAGTTGCACATGGCGGCGGTAACTCAGGCGGAGCTTTGGTATGACGGTTCCTGTGCGATAGATGCGGATTTGGTGGCTTTGGCCGGATTGCGCGAGTTCGAACAAATTGACATTTACAACGTCAATAACGGTGAGCGTTTCCACACCTATATTATTCTTGCCGAGCCCGGCTCCGGCACCATCTCGATGAACGGCGCGGCAGCGCGTAAGGTGCAAGTGGGGGATCGTGTGATTATTGCGACCTACGCTCATTACAGCGAAGCTGAATTGGTGAACTACGAGCCCAGGCTTGTCTATTTGAATGAGCATAATCAGGTAGAGCGCACCACTAACACTATTCCGATGCAGGTAGCTTAGGTTCTGGGAGGCTCTGCAAACAGTGTTGCTCTGCAAGAAACAGTTTTGCTCTGTTCTAAAAAGGTCGCTGATGCGGCCTTTTTTTATGGGGAATAACAAAAGCCCATAGGGAGGGAATCTTTGCTCGTAAATCTGTCGAATTACCATAACGCCAATATTAGGGCGTCATTCACAAAGGAGATTGATATGGCAGATTACGATGAAAAAGTGCATGGCTTGAAGGATCAAAAAAACAACCAGATATTGGGGAATAAGGAGGAAACTAAAGACGGAAACGAGACTATGCCACCAGGTCGTAGTGATCTGGCGCTGAAACGTTTTGAGAATCGCGAAGAGAAGCCTGAGGAGCAACGCGAACATACTCTTCAGGAACATGCCAAGGAGCGCGCGAAACACCCTGAAACCTTGAATGCTGGAACACCCTTTGACTGGGAAGATTTAGAAGATTACAAGAAAGAGCTTGAGCGTCTAGACGAACACCCGCCGAAAAGCTCAGAAACGCCATAACGTTTGGCTGCGCCGTTACGCGCATTCTCTGACGGCATTGCTCGTTTTTTGGACAACGTTGTCATTGTCGCGGGTTGCGGCAGCTGTTAAGCTTATCGGCGTTCTGACATCTGTCCAAAACAATACTTACTACGGCAGGGAGACATCACTTTGTCACAAAATCTTCGTTATCCTGTTCCTGAACAATTCAAAGCCTCTGCGCAGATTAATGCTGAACGCTATCAGGCAATGTACGAGCAATCCATAAATTCCCCGGAGACATTTTGGGCTGAACAGGCTCAGAAGTTTCTCACCTGGCAAAAGCCCTGGTCGCAGGTTGTCAAAAGTGATCTTACGCGAGGCGAGGTGGAATGGTTTATCGGTGGGAAGTTGAACGTCAGTGTCAACTGCATTGATCGCCATCTCCCTTCGCGCGCTAACCAGACCGCAATCATCTGGGAAGGAGACAACCCGGCTGAAAACAAACTGATCACTTACGCCGAACTACACTCGCAGGTATGTCGGTTGGCTAATGCGCTACGTGAGCGAGGAGTTAAGAAGGGCGACCGAGTTTGCATCTATATGCCCATGATTCCCGAGGCGAGTTACGCCATGTTGGCGTGCGCGCGCATAGGTGCAGTTCACTCTGTTGTTTTTGGCGGCTTTTCACCGGATGCGCTGAAAGATCGAATAAAGGATGCGGATTGTAAAGTGGTCATCACTGCAGACGAAAGTTTGCGTAGTGGCAAGCGTATTCCATTAAAAAAGAACACTGACATTGCTTTGGCGCAGTGTCCCGGGGTGCACACCTGCCTGGTAGTGCGTCGCACGGGTGGTGAAGTTGCGTGGGATGAAACCCGCGATATCTGGTATCACGATCTGGTCGAGCACCAAAGCGATACCTGTGAACCTGAAGAAGTAGATTCCGAAGATCCGCTATTCATTCTCTATACCTCCGGCTCTACCGGAAAACCGAAAGGTGTATTGCATACCACAGGCGGTTATTTACTGCAGGCGGCAATGACCCATAAATATGTTTTCGATTATCAGGACGGCGATGTCTTCTGGTGTACTGCCGACGTCGGTTGGGTAACGGGTCACAGTTATATTGTTTACGGACCCTTAACCAATGGTGCGATCACTTTGATGTTTGAGGGCGTGCCCACCTATCCCGATGCATCACGCTTTTGGCAGGTGATCGATAAGTATCAGGTTAATAGCTTTTACACCGCGCCTACCGCTATTCGTGCGTTGATGGGGGCTGGTGATGAATGGGTAACCAAAACCTCTCGTAAGTCGCTGAAGATTCTCGGTTCCGTCGGTGAGCCGATTAATCCTGAAGCTTGGGAGTGGTATTACCGCGTGATAGGTGAAAAGCGTTGTCCGATTATGGACACCTGGTGGCAGACCGAGACCGGTGCGCACATGCTTACGCCTCTGCCGGGCGCAATTGATCTGAAACCGGGTTCCGCGACAGTACCGTTTTTTGGTGTTCAGCCGGTGTTACTTGATCCGGAAGGCAGAGAAATTGAGGGAGAAGGCGAAGGCAACCTCGCCATAAAAGCCGCTTGGCCGAGCCAGATTCGCAGTGTTTATGGCGATCATCAGCGCTGTATCGATACTTACTACAGCACCTATCCGGGCTATTACTTCACCGGCGACGGCGCGCGACGTGATGCCGATGGCTACTACTGGATCACCGGCCGTGTAGATGACGTGTTGAACGTATCCGGTCACCGTATGGGTACCGCTGAGGTGGAAAGTGCACTGGTGTTACACGAAGCGGTTGCCGAAGCGGCGGTGGTGGGATATCCGCACGATATCAAGGGGCAGGGTATTTATGCTTACGTTACTTTGATGACGGGGCTGGAGCCGAGTGATGAATTGAAAAAAGAGCTGGTGGCGTTGTGTGTGCGCGAAATCGGCGCGATTGCCAAGCCGGATATTATCCAGTGGGCGCCTAATCTTCCCAAGACGCGCTCGGGTAAAATCATGCGCCGCATCCTGCGTAAGATTGCTGCCAATGAGATAGATGGTTTGGGTGACACGTCAACCTTGGCCGACCCGGGCGTCGTTGAACAGCTGATCGCGGATCGACTCAATAAATAGTCCAGCAGACAATGAACTACCGGAGGCGATATCACCGGTAGTTCATTGAATCTGATCACCTTCTTGCCGCGACTCTTGTTCGAGCAGTGCCCGGCTACTTCTTTTAAGTAACTCCTCAAACGTCTCATTATCGCGCGCGCTGCGAATGACGTAATCCAGCTCGACTTTCTGCGCAACTTCAATGGCTTTGGTATTTGTCACCCCAAGGTGCTCGGACAGCGTCAGCACACGTTGAGCCATAGCTTCTATCTCATGTTCCTCAGAGTTGAAAAACAGCGCCACAAAATGACGCCCACTCAAGCGAGCAGTAATGTCTTCGCTGCGCGTATTGCGCTGTAATAACTTCGCGATCTTTATTAAAACGGTATCGCCAGCGCTGCAGCCGAGTTTGTGGTTGATCTGCTGTAAATTGGTGATACGTAGCAAAAGAAGCATAGGTGTTGCACCGGAGATTTGTGCAGAAAGCATCAGCTCTGGACTCATGGCGAAGAAGTAGCGGCGATTGTGCAGCTGAGTCAGCTGATCCACTGTTGCGAGGTTATGCTCAATTTTGCGGTAGGCGCCCAACAACAGGCGACTCAGCTGGTAGGCTTTACCTAACTCATAAATTCCAAGGGACGCGGCCAATAAGCCACCTGGCAGGGCAATGATTTCCAGCCAGCGCACCACTAACCAATCACTGTGAACCAGCGTATTGAGAAGCTCATGCCAGGCGCCAATGAACAGCAAGCCGAAGCCTACCATCAGCTTGATAATGATAGGGCGTCGAATAGGCAGTTGTGAGGTAACCCACAGCAAACAAAACGCCGCCAGGCAGAAGAACAGATTGCGCAAGGCGAGATGGATATTGACAGAGCTTAGAGGAATGCTTTCTCCGCCGGCAAATACTGCGATCGCCCACAAAAATACGGCGATCAGTACCCCTAGCAGGGTGAATAATGCGAGAGAAAAATTGCTCCTCATAAATCGTCCAGAAAGTAGTAACTGCCCCGTTATGGCGAGTGCGTGAGAGGCTCGGGCATAATAGCCACCTGACAACGGTACACCGGCTGGTTAAAAATTGCCGTCACCGTATTCGCATTATAGTCACTGCTGCAAATGTGTAATGGCAAGCTCAATGTTTGTGTAGCAGTTCGCAATAAAGGTGAACCATGAGTGAAAAACACCCCGATCTTGAGCTTTTTGAACAACAGATGCGCGATGTAGAGCCCATCAAAGCCGCTGATAAGGTCGCTCTGGTGACCGCGCATAATGACAAGCTCGATCTGTCTCCACGTCGCCAGGCAGCGGTGGCAGAGCACCAGCAGGATAAAAATTTTCTGTCGGGCGAATATATCGAACCTGTTGAGCCGCTCGCTATACTCGAATTCAAACGGGAGGGGGTGCAGCACGGGGTCTACCGCAATTTGCGCTTGGGGAAATACCCCATTGATGCCCGTTTGGATCTTCATCAGATGCGTCTTGAGCAAGCGCGCAGCGCGGTGTTTCAGTTTATTCACGATTGCATGGCACATGATATTCGCTGTGCCTTGATTACGCATGGCAAAGGTGAGGGGCGTGAACAGCCGGCGTTACTAAAAAGTTGTATCGCCCATTGGCTGCCCCAGTTCCGGGAAGTTCTCGCGTTTCACTCAGCCCAAAAACAGCATGGCGCCAGTGGCGGTACCTATGTTCTGCTGCGTAAAAGCGAGAAAAAGAAACTGGAGAATTGGGAAGTCCACCACAAACGCAAGTAAGTGGTGGATGTTAACCAGGTATTTTTTCTGGGCAGCTAGTTTTGATCCACATCATCTGTGTCCACCTGGCCGGATAGTCTGCGACGAATATGTGACCATGACATGCCAACGGCTAACAAGGCTGCCAGCAGAACTTCAATCACCCATGCCAGGCTGGTAAATTTATCCAGCGCCAGCACGCCCCAATAAACCAGCAGCCAAACCAGGCACGCGAAAAATAATCCCGCCAGTACTATGCCGATAAACCCTAGCGAGCGAAAAGTCGCGCGTAAATAAATCGCCCAGCCAATAATCAGAATCAGTCCGGCAATGGCGATATAAGGTGTGAGAGAAGAAAGGTTCGCCAATAACCAGTGATAATAGGAATAACCGCTGGGGTTATAGCTGCAAAAAATCAACAACAGTGCAAAGAAAAAGCGCAGGAAGATGCCGCCGGCGGTGATCGTTCTCATGGATAAATTCTCATAATAAAAATAGACGCCGAATATTCTGCTCAGATAAATTCTCTTACGCTGTTTTGTTTTTTTCTGCAGCCTGTACCAAAACCCAGGGTTTAATCACTACCGCCCACACGTTGATGTCGTGTTCGTGCCATTGTTGCGCCTGTTGATCAGTGACGGTGTCGACCAGACCTTTATCCATCCATTGTTTCAGTTGTACGGCATTGTCTTGGGCGATTGCTCCGGCGACCTGAATAAGATCAAGTTGTGTATCAACCGCAATCGCGTGGCCGCTGGCAAAAAAACGCTGTAACTCGTGCCAGCGGATCTGCGCAGTTTCGAGGGTAATTTTAGTGCTTAATAAATCATCATTCATAAAAAATTTTGTCATTAATTGAGGTGGCGGCGATTATGCCAAAGCTTTGCGTAAGCTTGCCTGCGCCACTTTGGAGTCATTAGGCTTATTGATCTGCTCACAGATAAAATTGCCGGCGTTGATAAGTTTATTCAGATCTACACCGTGCTCAATGCCCAAACCATTCAGCAAATACACCACATCTTCAGTAGCAACATTGCCTGAGGCGCCGACTGCGTAAGGACAACCGCCGAGACCGGCGACCGAGCTGTCGATGACACTCACACCGCACTCCAGGGCGGCATAAATATTGACCAATGCCTGGCCGTAAGTGTTGTGCATATGTACGGCAAGTTTTTCGATGGGAATCGTGCCCGCAAGTTGCTCAATCATCGCTTTGATTTGCCCCGCGTTACCGACACCAATGGTGTCGCCGAGTGAAATTTCATAGCAACCCATAGCAAGTAGTTCGCGCGCGATTTGTGCGACAGTGTTGACATCCACATCACCGCTGTAGGGGCAACCTGCAACGCAGGAAATATAACCACGTACCGCGATGTTTTGCGCTTGCGCGGCATGCATTAAGGTTTCAAATCGGGTCAGACTTTCGCGAATCGTACAGTTAATATTTTTTTGACTAAACGCTTCAGACGCAGCCGCAAAAATGGCGACTTCATCTGCGCCGGCAGTCAGTGCCCTTTCAAAACCTTGCAAGTTCGGAGCAAGCGCGGCGTAGGTAACACCGGGTTTGCGTGTAAGTTGATGAAAAACTTCAGCGCTGTCGGCCATCTGCGCCACCCACTTTGGATTCACAAAACTGCCCGCTTCTATAGTTTGCAACCCCGCATCAGCCAGCTGATTGATCAGTTGAACTTTGGTTGCTGTGGGAATGATTTGTTTTTCATTCTGCAGCCCATCACGAGGGCCAACCTCAACAATTCGAACACGCGAAGGTAAATTCATAAAAATTACTTTTGATCGTCATAGGTTCCAAAAAAATTCTGAACAGCCAGCAACTGTTAATTTTCACCCCAGCGCGGGAGCAAGTCTTGATCTAGCCCAAGCTGATCGAGAATGCGTGCGACAATAAAATCAATCAATTGAGATACCGATTGTGGCTGCATGTAAAAGCCTGGGCTCGCGGGCAAAATTACAGCGCCGAGCTGGGTCAGTTTGAGCATATTTTCAAGATGAATAGCAGAGTAGGGCGCTTCGCGTGGTACCAGAATTAATTGTCGCCGCTCTTTCAATGCAACATCCGCAGCGCGCTCAATCAGATTATTACTTGCGCCATGGGCAATGGCAGAAAGGCAGCCGCCGCTTGCGGGACAAATGACCATCGATGTGGGCGAGCTGGATCCGGAAGCAACCGGTGAAAACCAATCATCGCGCGCAAAGATTTGCAGCTGATCTTCCTCGGCTCCGTAGAGTTCGCTGAGCATGATCTGCTGCTCTTCCGGTGTTTCTGGCAAGTCCAGATCGGTTTCAGTTCTGATAACCACACCGGCAGCATCTGACATCAGCAAATACACTTTGCAATCTGCCGCCAACAAACACTGCAGCAAACGCAATCCATATTGTGCGCCGGACGCGCCGGTCATTGCGAGAGTGATAGTGCGTTGCGTCAGCATAAATAATTCCCCTTTTTTTTGTAGGTCCGATTAGCGGCGAGTTTACGAGCCGCGTTATCCGACAGCGGTGTCTAAAGAATATTCCGATTTAAACTCTTGTCGGATTACGGCGTTCGTCAAGCTCACGCCTAATCCGACCTACAGTTAATTCAACCTACAGTGCATGTTTTCTTAATTGATCAATGAGTTTTTGATGCACCCCACCGAAGCCGCCGTTGCTCATTACTACGATATGGGTATCGGCTTCACTCAATGAAATAACGCAATGAATCAGCTCATCCAGATCGCGCAATAATTTCGCCGGCACGGGGCTGTGATTCACCACCTCATCCATATCCCAATCTGCTCCGGCGGGCTGATACCAAAGCACATCGTCGGCATCGGTACAGGCATGGGCGAGCGAATTTTTATGTACGCCCATGCGCATGGTGTTGGAGCGCGGTTCGATCACTGCAATGATTTTTTCGCTTCCGACTTTTGCACGTAAACCGGCGAGCGTGGTTTTTATCGCCGTAGGATGATGAGCAAAGTCGTCGTA
>Ga0079223_10002889_pt1 | contig 10758 bp, 10 predicted proteins | sample Stecom2011_FD_75072 | JGI IMG/M metagenome (GOLD analysis project Ga0079223, IMG submission 75072) | Agricultural soil microbial communities from Utah to study Nitrogen management - Steer compost 2011 | ecosystem: Environmental > Terrestrial > Soil > Agricultural land | place: USA: Utah...
CAGCATCCACTCTGGAAACATCTGGAGAGTTTCTGGTTCTTCATTTACTCCCTGTTCTACACCGGTTATCTGAATTTCATCCTGATTCTGTCGGTATTCATCGCCCTGACCATCAAGCTCTATCAGCTGATATTCGTCGGTAGGAACTACTACCCGGACTATGACCTGGACCCCACACCCTGGTTGGACAAGCCGATGCGGGTGGCCATGTTCACCAACAATTACCTGCCCTTTATCGGTGGTGTACCCATCTCCATCGAACGCCTGCGCAAAGGGCTGGAACAGCTCAACGACGATACGCTGATTGTGGCACCCCGCTACAAGGACCAGCCCGAGCAGGAAACCAGTGTCATACGGGTGCCATCTTTGCTGGCCATGGGCGAGAACCGGGAGTTTCGCCTGGCCAATATTTTCCTGCGCCGCATTCGCAAACAGGTGCGGGCATTCAGGCCCGACGTGATCCACCTGCACCATCCTGTCTGGCTGGGAAGTCTGGGCCTGTTCATGGCAAGACGGCTCGGGATTCCAGCCATCTACACCTATCACACCAGGCTGGAACACTACGCCCACTTTGTGCCCCTTCCAGGCATGCTGTTCCGAAATCTGATTTCCCACGCGCTGATCAAACGCTTCGCCAACCGCTGTGACAGCGTGATTGTGCCGACCTACTCCACCGAGGAGTATCTGCGCATGATCGGGGTCACCACCGCCACGTTCGTACAGCCCACCGGCATTGAATATGAACGTTTCCAGTCTGTGGACGAGGATCAGTTACAGGCGTTACGGGAAAAGCTGGAACTGATCGACCAGAAGGTTTTTATCAGCGTTGCCCGGCTGTCCAACGAGAAGAACATCGATTTCATGATCGAAGCCATCGACCGCTTGCGCAAGGAAACCCGTGTGCCATTCCGGTTCGTGATGATTGGCGATGGCCACCAGAGGGAGCGGCTACAGAAGAAAATCGAAGGCCTGGGGCTGGAGTCCCACTTTTGCCTGGCCGGTGCCGTCCCGCCCGAGGACATGGCGCTTTGGTACAACCTGGGCGATGCCTTCCTGTTTGCCTCCAAGTCAGAAACCCAGGGCATGGTTATTCTGGAAGCCATGTCCGCCGGGCTTCCGGTGGTGGCCGTGCGATCCAGCGGCATCGACGATGTCGTGCGGGATGGCCAGAACGGGTTCAAAACACCGGAGAACCAGGGCCGCTGGATTGCCTGTGCCCGACAACTTCTGGAGGATGACGAACTCCGTGAATCGCTGTCGCATAAGGCCCGGAGCTTTGCCGCTGATTATTCGGTGGCGCAGTTCGCCCAGGATGTTCGCACCATCTACGCTACCAGTCTGGCCGCCCGGGCCAAACGCCGCAGAAATCAAAGCGGATAGCAGGTGGCAGTTCCGGCTGATCGGTTTACACTGAAAAGACGTAGTTCCAAGCCATACATCGCGGTTAAATAATGGAGACTTCTGTGACTGGTATTCCCGTTGGCATCAGTACCTGCTTACTCGGCAAGGAAGTTCGTCACGATGGCGGCCACAAGCACTCCCGTTACTGCACCCAGGTGCTGGCCAAGCACTTTGAGTTCCGCTCGATCTGCCCGGAGCTGGAGGCAGGCCTGGGTGTGCCTCGCCCGGCCATTCATCTTCGGCAGCACGACGATGGGATTCATCTGGTCGAAAACAAAGGAACCAAAGATCACACCAACGCCATGCAGACTTTCATTCAGCAGGTTCTGCCTTCACTGGCCGAGCTGCGGGGATATATTCTGATGGCCAAATCTCCAAGCTGCGGCATGGAGCGGATCAAGATTCACAACGCCGACGGCGCCTTCATGAACCGGGATGGTCGCGGCATGTTTGCCGATGCGCTGATGAAAACCTACCCTCTGATGCCCGTTGAAGAAGAGGGCCGCCTGCACGACGATATGCTGCGGGAAAACTTTATTGAGAGGGTATTTGCCTACGACGACTGGATGCAGAATGTCGCCGGCGAAAAGCTGACCAAGCAGTCCCTGCTGGACTTTCACAAACGCCACAAGTTCACCCTGTTGGCACACTCCGAGAGAATCTACCGCGAGCTGGGCCCCATGCTGAGCGATCTTAAATCCGAACCGCTGGCGCGGATTGCTGAACGCTACATCCACCCGTTCATGGAGGCCATGACGCAGCGGGTCAGCCGGGGCTCCCATGTAAATGCGATGCACCATCTTCTGGGTTACCTGAAAGACGGCATGAGCGCGGCAGACAAGACCGTGTTACTCGAGCAGATCGAAGCCTATCGCCGGGGCGAGGTACCTCTGGTCGTGCCCATGACGCTGCTGCGCCTGGCCCAGCGCAGGGAGCCCGTAGACTACCTGCACACCCAGAAATACCTCACACCCTACCCGGACGAGCTGGGCCTGCGAAACAACGTTTAATCTCAGAACCCGTAAAGCAGGGACAACGACGTTTCAGTGTCTGTGCTGTCCGAGCCAACGGGTGCGTCCGATACGTGCTTGGCCCGGAACGCCACTTTCATGGACAGACTGCTCACGATCGTGCTCTGCAACGACGTCTCGGACTGGGTGATGGTGTTGTTATCATCCAGTCCGATTTCCGTACTCAGTTTCTGGCGAAACAGCGAGTTTTCTGAAAGCCCGTAGTCAAACTGAGCGGCGAGACGGGCGATGGCTTCTTCTTCCACGTCACGACCGGTCTCCGGGTCCACCTCTGCCAGCTTGTTAAAGCGGTAACCGGCACCGGCGGAGAGGTCCAGGAAGGAGCGTTCTCCAGCCTGCCAGACCCGGTTTCCATAACCGGTGGTCAGCGTGGTTTCGAAGTCGTAACCTGAAAAGCGATCATTCTCCCAGGAGCCACGCAGAAACCAGTACTGCTGCTCATCAAACTTGTAGTCTGTTTCCAGAGCGGCGCGGTATTCTTCTGCAGTGGTTTCGTCGTCAGCTTCGGTGTACTTGGAGCTGAAGTCGCCACTGTTACGCCAGGTACCGGTTTCGTGGATCAGGCCCAGCCGGCCATTCACCTTGGTTTCCTCGGTATTGCCTGAAGTCACCAGCACACCCAGTTCCGCTTCGCCTTCCCAGTTTTCACTGTTCTGAGCCTGAGCCATCGGGGCCAGGGCCAAACAGGCCACGACCAGCGGTTTCCTGATAAACATAATTTCTCCTTGGTTGGGGTTTTCGCTAATTCGACGCAGACTTTCGTGCACCTTCCCCCTCCAGACTTTTGCGAGCCTGTTGCTCGCGTTCGGCCTTCTTGCGGGCCTTTCGTTCGGCAATCACGCGGGCGGCTTCGCCTCCGACGTGCACTTCTCCGCGCTCTTCAGCCAGACGCATCTGGTGTTCGCGCTCTTTGAACCTGGCTTTCTGTTCTTCGGTCAGTGAATCAATACACTGGTGGCAGCTCACGCCCTGCTCGTATTCCGGGCGTTTTTTGTCGTCTTCAGTGATCGGTCTGCGGCAGGCGTGGCACTGGTCGTATTCGCCACGTTCAAGGTTATGGTTCACGGTGACGCGGTCATCAAACACAAAGCACTCACCTTCCCACAGGCTTTGCTCCTGAGGCACGTCTTCCAGGTATTTCAGGATCCCGCCTTTGAGGTGGTACACCTCGTCAAAACCCTGCTCTTTCAGGTAGGCGGTGGATTTTTCGCAGCGGATGCCACCGGTGCAGAACATGGCGACCTTTTTGTGTTTGGCCGGGTCCAGGTTCTGTTTTACGTACTCGGGGAATTCACGGAAGGTGTCGGTGGCCGGGTTCAGGGCATTTTTGAAGGTGCCGATTTCGACTTCGTACTGGTTTCGGGTATCCACCAGCAGGACGTCCGGATCTGAGATCAGGGCGTTCCATTCTTTGGGGTCGACGTAGGTGCCCACGACGCGCTTGGGGTCTATGCCTTCGACGCCCATGGTGACGATTTCTTTTTTGAGTTTGACCTTGGTACGTTTGAAGGGCTGAAATTCGACGTAGGATTCTTTGTAGTCGATGCCTTCAAAGCGTTGGTCGCTGCCCAGCCAGGCTTTGACGGTGTCGATGCCCTCTCGGCTGCCGGCGATGGTGCCGTTGATGCCTTCGCGGGCCAGCAGCAGGGTGCCGTGGACGTCTTTTTCCAGCATCAGGTTCAGCAGGGGCTGGCGAAGGTCTTTGTAATCGTTAAGGACTGCGAACTTGTAGAGTGCGCAGACGACGATGTTATTGCTCATGGTGTTCTCCTGCGGGCCGGATCGTAAATCCGGAGCATGGTTTGATAAATATCACGACGGGTGTCGCTTGGGGATGGAGTTTAACCATCTTGATGTTGGGTGCAAGTAGGTGCTGGCCGTTGGCTGTGCCTTGGGGGCCGCCCTGGATGGGGGATAGCTTTCCAAAATACGCTGTAAATACATCCCTGTACGCTCGGCTCCGCCATCCATGGCTCTGCACGATTTTGGAAAGCTATCCCCCATCCACGGCTACATTTTCAGTTTTCCGCCTTGTTCAACTCACGCTCCACAACAGCCGACAGCTGTCCCCAGCCGGGGCGGGTCAGCTGGATGTTGTCGACCATCACGGTAGGCGTGCTGGTTACGCGCATCTGCATGCCAACCTGCAGGCTTTGCTCAACGGCTTCTTTGTGGAGTTCGCTGGTCAGGCACAGGCGGAAGCGGCGTTCTTCCAGTTCCAGGTCACCGGCGTATCGGGTGAAGGTGGCCACCGGGTCGTTGGAGCCGCTCCACTCTGACTGTGAGCCATAGAGTTTATCGTGCATGGCCCAGTATTGCCCCTGATCACCGGCGCAGCGAGCGGCCTGGGCGGCAGGCATGGCGTTCGGGTGTTGGCGCAGGGGCAGGTCGAAGTAGACGAAGCGGACTTTGCCGCTTTCAACGTACTCTGCTTTCAGGCGCTGGCTGGCAGAGGAGAAGCTTGCGCAGGCGGGGCACTGGTAGTCGGCAAATTCACGGACGACAACGGGGGCGTCTTCTGCGCCGATGGAGGTGCCGTATTGATCCAGTGCGGCCGGGAACGGGGCTGCGTTGGGCGCGGCTACGGGCAGGTCATCTGAGGTGGGTGCGGGCGGGGTAGTCAGCAGGTAGGCTCCGACAACAATGGCCAGCACGACCAGGGCGACAACGGCAATCAGGGCGGGTTTTTTGTTTCGGTGTTTCCGGGGCGCGGGGGCACCGGTGTGTTGACGTCTTTTTGCTTCACCCATGCTGGGCTCCTTGTTTTATACATTCGGGTACTGGCGGGCGAAGGTCTGGAGTTCCGGGAAGAATGCCAGGAAATTCGCCTCTAGTTGGCGGTCATTGTCCCGAATTTCGTCAATTATTCCACTGAATCGGTTAGGAAACCGAATGCGGTCAGCAACCCGGTCGAGGGCGTAGCCGATGTTTTCAAAGTCTTCATAGGCCCCAAACCAGTCGTACTCCACCAGGCGCCGGGTGACGGTGACCATGGCCGGCGGCATGAGGTGTTCACGGGCTCCCAGTTCGCAGTAGATCTGCTGCACAAAGGCATCGCGGCGGCATTGGGCGAAGCGTCGCCAGTGCCTCAGCAAGTAGTGGTCGTAGAGTATGTCCAGAGCCACACCGGCAAAGCGCCTGCGCTCTTTGGAAAACAGTTGTTTGCTGGCCAGAACCTCAGGGTGCTGGTCGGTGAACACGTCTACCGCAAGGTGGTGACGCACGCCTTGTAAAACCGGTCCCGGCAGCGTTGCGAAGTCGACGCCTCGGGTGAAGTCCCCAAGAATGCTGCCCACGCGGGCCTCCGGGGAATCGGGGGCTAGAAAGGCGTGGGCAAGATGGTTCATGGTTCAGTCGTCTTCAAGCTCGATTTCGTTCGCAAAGAACTGCCCGGGTGCCACTTCCTCATAATCGACTTCCAGTAGCGGGCGCTGCCCAAGATTAACGCTGTTCTGCAGCTCAACGCAGCTTAGATCCTCATCAAACTCTGTTTGAACGGTGGTGATCGTCATGGGAACTCCGAACACCGTGATGGACGCGGTGCAACTGATGGCACTCAACCGTCCGGTGAGTTCGTACTGGCTGCTGTCACTGTTGCCTTCTTCGCGCTCAATTCTGGTGGCTTCCAGGAACACGCTGTCACCAACGCCGGAGCGTTCAATGCCTTCCACTTTCAGCTCATACTGACCATTCAGGTCCGCCAGCCGGATTCGCTGGTCGCTGTCATCATCAGCAATGATGGTTTGCGGTGTCACCTGCACCAACACGCCGCCGATCAGGAAAGTATTGTCACTGAAGTTGATGCTGTTGGAGTCGATCACGCCCCTGACCGAGGCGTTGCCTTCCCGAGCTTCAATCTCTTCGGCCAGCACTGAACCATCGGTCTGGAATTCGCCTTCCACCTGAACGAGCAAGCCAGCAACGAGATCTTCAGCCGCCAGGCCATCGTCAAATTCGGTGTTGTTATCCACCCGTACGGTCAGGCCGTTGATTCTGAAGGTTCGGGTAACTGCATTCCACGCGGTGTTCACCGGCCCCGCAAACTCGATGTCATCATCGTCACCGCGACGATACAGGCGGGTCTCGCCTTCGTTCAATTCATCGGCGACGAGAACGCCATTAGTTATGGACCCTTCTACTTCAACCAGCAGCAGTTCGCTCAGGTCCTCTTCGCTCAAGCCGTTGCTGAATGAAATGTCACTGTAGGTGACTTTCTGGCCATTGATGGTGAACTCATTAAGGCTGGTGCTCAGGGACCCCTGATCAATGCGCCCTTCAATTTCCACATCCGAAGGGTCGTCGCTGATCACACCCAGGTAGCTCGCCCGATAACTGCCATCCGGCTGACGCCAGGCACTGACTCTTACGGATGTGTCATCCGCCAGCGTATCCAGTGCGGTTCCTTTGAAGACAGTCTGTCTATCGGCACTGATCAGCTGGCCATAGACCGCAAAGGTGACGCTCTCGACCACGCCGTCAGGATCCGTTATTTGCTGCACGTTCGCCACGGGGCCCCGGAAGGTATCGTCGTATTCGACGGAATCGGCCCGGCCCTGGCCGTCATCGCGCCACTCGCCATCGATCCGCAGGATCATGCCTTCTTCAAGCTGGTCTTCGCGATCAATGCCATCATCGCTGGTGACTTTGCCATCGGTTTCGAACTTCACCCCGTTGACAAAGACACTGCCAAACCCGGAAACCGGCCCAACGCTGGAACCCGTTCCGCGGATGCCTCCGTCGGCGATGCCGATTCCACTTCCACTGCCGCCGCAGGCACTCAGTATGCCCAGAGCCAAGGGGGCAACCATCAGAGGTAAACGTTTGTGGCGTTGTTCAGGCTTCATGTTTGGTCTCCCACCGGCCATCCAGGCCAGCTTTGTTTGTCAGATATCGTTGTATCGCCGCCGCAGGGACGTCACGGTGAAGGCGGTTTCTTCGTTAGTCACGCCTTCTGGCTCGTTCTCATTAACCGGAGCATACGCACTGCGCCTTAACAGAACATGACCGCTTTCCAACTTTTCAACAATACCCTTGCGCAAAAGTTCATTCAGTACAACGGCGGAAACCAGATTCGGGTTGGCGGCATGCACAAGCTCTGGAAAAGTGTCAGGGTCGTCGGCAAGCGCCAGAATCATCCGCGGATGATGGTGCTCATCGAGAAAACGGTCACTGCCGAGCCAGCATCGAACAACCTGTCGGGCGCCGGCCGACAGCAGTGTGGTGACCAGCCCTGTTGGCTGCCACCTGGTTTGCTGGCTGCTTTCACCATTGGCGTTCATTGCTGCTCATCTCCACTGTTGCCGGCCGGCACCGGATCTTCAAAATAGAAAATACTGATTCCGGTACGAACCGGCTCTCCGGTTCTGTTGTGACGCCCCAGCCCGGACACATCCGCATCGTGCGGCCCCAGCCAGGCGTCCAGATCTTCCAGCAACCCCTGGGAGCGTTCGGCGGCGTGTTTACGCCAGCGTTCGATGATCTCCGGCGGTATGTTGTCGTAGGTCAGCGTTCTCTGAAACAGGGGCTGTAGACCACGTTCACTGCTCACCAGGTTGTAATCGATGGTCGCTATAAGGTCTGATACGTCTTCTCCGAAGATCTGGAGCAGTTCCGCGCTGTCACCTGCCGGAACATAGGCCCGCTGGCGTAATTCGATCTTGCCGGTTTGCCCGTCAACGGCCACCACACCCACCCGCAGAAGCTCATCCAGCACCGCCCTCGGAGGCATGTCACCGCTGTAGTGCCGAACCAGTTCGGTAAAACTCCCGGCCCCTTCGAAGGCCAGAATGGCAGGTTGGCCGTCACGGGTCTGGAACACCGAGTCATGCACCCAGCCGGAGACAACCCGGGATGCCCGGTTGGCATGGGATCGATTCGCCGGCACGGCGTCTTCATCAGCCAGGATTTCGCGCTGTCGCTTGACTTCTTTTCGGGTGAGCCCGGTCATCACGGCGGCACGGGAGTCGGTCGGTTTGCGGCGGCCATCGGTGAAATCTTCCATGGCCGCTTCCACATAGGCACGCTTGACCAGTTCAGAGAATTCTCCAAATGGTATGCCATTGCGCAGCAGCAACCTGGCCAGAGGGCGCAGAATGCGAAAAAGCGCTTTGTGCAAGGGATTGGTCTTGGCGTTGGTCATGTTTGGGATTGTATTCCCATAGTGCACCGGAAGCCAGAGCAGGCCGCCAGTGATGGCAGCCTGCCGGCCTACTTCCGATCAATCATCCAGTCCCCCGGCAAGTACATACTCGCCGCCGGTGGTTGCCCGATATTCCACCTCGACTTCATCGCCGACACGTATACCCGACACACTGTAGCCATTGAGCAGGATTTCCAGGTTCATGAACGTGAGCGCGCTGGTGCTGAGGCCATCAAGCCGGGCTTCCAGTTCAAAGTTGTCATCGTCATCATCCTCTTCACGCTCAATGGTGAATGCTTCCAGGTAACCGCCATCTGTGGCGCGCTGGCGGCCTTCCACCTCAACGAAATCGCCCACGCTGAAGGCATCGATGTCCTCTGCCCGGCTCCGACGGTCGCTGTCGTCATCGTCGTCATCAATCAGGGTATTGGCGGTCAACTGAACCCGAACACCGCTGACTGTGAGCACTTCGTTGGCCCGGTCAATCTGCTCGATTCGTCCATCCAGCTCGACGTCACCTTCCCGCCCTTCGATTTCGTCAGCCAGCAGCACGCCGTTGCGGAAGTCCCCTTCCACCTTCACATAGACACCATCCTGAAGACTGCCTGAGCTGATATCGTCGAACTCGGTATCACCGTTGAACTGCACCTGAATACCGTTGAGCCAAAAGGTTCTGGCTGCGCTGTCGAAGCTATACAGATCACCGGAGATTTCGACATCGTCATCGTTGTCAAAGAAGTCGTCTTCATCATCAATCTCTTTGGCCATGATGATGCCGTTCTCCAGGTATCCCTCAACTTCCACCACCATGCCGTTGCTCAGATCGTTCAGGTCAAAATCGTCATCGCCGGTCGCCAACTGGTAATCAATGGCAAATCCATTGATGGAGAAGGTTTGGGCTCCGGCATCCAGGTCCGCCACGACACCTTCGATTTCGACCTCATTGTCGTCATCAAATTCCAGGCCAATCGCTTTGGCGCCAACGTAACTGGCACGGAAGTTACCGCCCTCGATCCGCCAGCCACTGATTCGAACCCGGTAACCCGACGGGTTGGCCACCAGTTGTTCGGGCGTAGCACCACGAAAAACAGTCTGACTGTTGAGCTCCACGCCCTGTCCGAGCAATGCCAGCGTGCCGGTTCTGGTTGTCACATCCCAGCTTGCTGAGGTCAACGGTCCACGGAGGGTGTCGTCGTAGGCCACATCATCTGCCCGGCCTTCACCGCGATCATCCCAACTGCCCTTCACTTTCAGTACCATGCCTTTTTCGAGCTGGTCTTCCCGCTCAATTCCGTCATCGCTACTGACGCTGCCGCTGGTCTGAAATCGAGTGCCGTTGACGTAGACACTGCCAAAGCCGGTGACCGCACCAACACTGGCCCCCTGGCTAGAGGCACTGACCGAGGTGCTACCAGAGCCGGAGCCACCGCCGCAGGCGGCCAAAGCCCCCGCCAGCGTGCCTGCCATAACCATTTTTACTGCTGTGAAAAGTCCGTTGCGTTTCATGCTCGTTCTCCTGAATTCCTGCTCACCGTCATTTTTAACGCAAAATTGGGATATTTTTCCCAATCCTTAAATGGGAAAATAATCCCACAAACAGAACTTGTCCAGTTTTTTGATCATTAACATTCGGTGAACTCTGATCCGGGCGTGTCGTATACCCTTCCACCAACACGCGAACCAGGAGAGCAACATGCTGGGATTTCTGAAAGCTGACCCGAAGAAGAAACTCAAAAAAGCGTATGAGGAAAAGCTGTCCAAAGCGCTTCATGCCCAACGCAATGGCGATTTACGCAGTCATGGCACGCTGATGGAGGAAGCAGAGAAACTCTATGCTGCGATACAGAAGCATGAGCAAAGCGAGACTCGGTAGGCCGGGCAGCTTCACCGGAAACTGCCCGGGGGTTCACTCACCCAGCAGCTGGTGCAACCGTTGATTGAGGCGCGCGACTTCCCGGCGCATGTCCTGAACCTCGTCGAGAAGGTCCAATGACACGGCCAGCCCAGGCAGGTTCAGCTTCAAGTCCCGCTGCAGGCGCATGGCCTTTTGCAGACGATTCAGGGCATCCACATCAAACTGCCACTGGCGTACCTCCCGGACGTCTTCAACCGGGCTGATAATGCCGTAGTCCACCAGCTTGATGACAAACTCCGCATGGCAGTCCCCTCGCTCGCAGATTTCCCGCA
>Ga0079223_10002891_pt1 | contig 10754 bp, 12 predicted proteins | sample Stecom2011_FD_75072 | JGI IMG/M metagenome (GOLD analysis project Ga0079223, IMG submission 75072) | Agricultural soil microbial communities from Utah to study Nitrogen management - Steer compost 2011 | ecosystem: Environmental > Terrestrial > Soil > Agricultural land | place: USA: Utah...
CCGATTAAGATCATTCCTACGCCTAATGTCGCGGCTTTGGTGGTAACCGATATTCGCAAGTACAAGTCGGGCATACGCACAATACCCAGTGCTGCGAGCAGTACAAATAAGGCTCCGAGCGTGACTATTATCATTATGGCTATGTCTGTCATCGTCGTTTTTGCTTTTCAATATAATACGAGAAGGCTACGGTGGTAAGAAAAGATATAAGTGCCAGTATTACAGCTACATCAAGATAGTCTTTCTCTTTAAAAATAATGGCGAAAACACATATCGTTCCTATGGCCGTGGTCATAAGCAGCTCGAGTGAAACCACGCGATCGCTTAGGCTGGGGCCTTGTATAAAGCGCACAAAGATGAGGAGCGCACTTAGCGCCATAACCGGAAGAATAAAATACTGAAGATATAATTGTAGGGTCATCGTAGCAGCTCTAATACTTTTCGTTCAAATCCGTTTTTAATGCTGTCAATAAACTCTTGTTTTTCATGCACATACATGGTATGTACATACAATATGTCCTTGTCGTCTGAAATGTCCAGGCTCAGCGTTCCCGGAGTAAGCGATATTAAATTGGCGAGAAGAGTGATTTCCAAATCACTTTTTACATCAAGCGGAACGGCTACAATGCCGGGTTCCATGTATAGGGTAGGGGTCACAACCTCATAGGCTACTTGAATATTAGCTTTTATCAATTCGTAAAGGAAAAAAAACACAAAGCTTGTGGCAGCAGGGATAAGTCGAAAGTACTTCTTGCTACCGCGTTGCTTATCGGCAAGCCACAATGCGAGAGATCCCAGAAAAAACCCGAATATAAAGTTGGCAAAGGTAAAATCTCCCGTAAGGGCTACCCAGATCAAAACCAACATGATATTCGTTAAAAACTTTTTTCTCATCGTAAATTATTTACCCAATACCAATTCAATATAAGAGTCTACATTAATCAATTCATCTGCTATACGGCTTGCTACCAGATTTATGCTTTCCGCGCCAAATCCGATGTACAAGGTAACCACACTCAAAAAGCCCACCGGAAACAGTATCCAAAACCTTCGGGTTTTTGGCAGTTTGTCGAAGTACAAAAACGCTTCGCGCGGTTTGGTGACCTTAGCCGATTTCCAAAATACTTTTGACCAGATCCGCGCCACGGCCATCAGCGTTATAAAACTACCAAAAAGAATCATTCCGACACTTAGGTAATTGCTCTTTTCGATACCGCCCCAAATAAGTGAAATCTTGGGCCAGAACCCTGAAAGCGGCGGAATACCGATAACCGAAAACAAAGATATGGCAAACAATAAAGCGATTTTGGGATAGTCGTTGTAAATATCGCCGAGCTTACGAATATCGCTTGTTCCCTTTATTTTAATGATAATCCCGCTCATCAAAAACAAATTGGTTTTAATGATAATGTCGTGAATAAGGTAAAACATCATTCCCGCAAGGGCTACTTTCGTAAAAAGTCCAAGCCCCATAATCATGTAACCTATATGACATATAATGAGATAGGAAAATACTTTTCGAATATTGTTTTGCACAAGCGAACCGATTCCTCCGCTTAAAATGGTGAATGCCGCAATGACAACAAAGACCTTATTGAAAAACACGTCGGGGATAAAAACCAAGGTAAATATGCGGATTAAGGCATATACGGCCACCTTTGTGAGCAGGCCGGCAAAAATAGCTGTAACCGCAGTCGGAGGGGTGTGGTAGGAATCGGGAAGCCAAAAATGCATGGGAAATAACGCCGCCTTTATCCCAAACCCGATAAAGAAAAACAGCGCACAGACGTTTACGAGTCCGCGGTTTTCCAATGCGGCCATTTTTCCCGAAAGGTCGGCCATATTCAGTGTTCCGGTCAAGCCGTATAATATGCCCAGCGCAGTAAGGAATATAAGCGATGCAAGCATATTCAGTGCAAAATACTTTATCGCGCCTTCCAGTTGTTTCTTTTCATTTCCGAGAGTAAGGAGCACAAACGAAGTAATGATGGTAATCTCAAACCAGACATACAGGTTAAACACATCGCCCGTAAGGAATGAGCCGCAAAGGCCCATCATTAAAAAGTGAAAAACGGGAAAATACCCGAAACGGATTCTTCCGTCGGCAATGGTAAACGCCGAAAACACCGAAATGGCAAAGCCCACGATAGCTGTGAGGAGCACCATAGTTACCGCCATCGTATCGGCTACAAAGGTAATTCCAAACGGCGCTTGCCAGTTTCCGGCCTGTATAGCCATGCTTCCATCTACCCAAACGGTGTAAAATAAAAGACCGGTAACAACCAGGTTTACCGTACTTCCGGCAATGCTTATAACCTTTTGGATTTTGACTTTTCCAAAGAAGAACAAAAGCAAAACGGCAATACATGCCTGAAGCAATATGGGTAAAAATATAAGTTGGGTCATAGCGTATCTTCGTATTCGTTATGACTCAATTCATCAATGTCGTCGGTGTTTACCACTTTATAAACTCTTTTAATCAACACAATAGCAAACGCTTGCAAACCAAAACTGATTACAATAGCGGTAAGAATCAATGCCTGCGGCACGGGATCGGAGTATGCTTCTAAAAACGTATCCGAGTTTGCGGGAATAATCGGTGTACTCCCTTTTGTAATGCGGCCAAGCAGGAAAATGAGAAAGTTTACCCCATTTCCAATCAACATTATTCCAATAATAAGTTTCACCAAACTTCGGCGCAGCACCATGTATATGCCTGCGGCATAAAGCAATCCTATGGTTATGGCGAGCAGGAGTTCCATCTATTCTACTTCTTCAGATATGGTAAATAATATAGTGAGCGACACCCCGACAACAACCAGATAAACCCCGATATCAAAAAATAAGGCCGAACCGATTGCTCCGATTACAGGCGCGGGGTTTTCTAACCACACACCGGTCATAAAAGGCTCGCCGGTCAAAAACACCGGTGCAAATCCACTGAGCAAGGCCAGGCTGAGCCCAAAGGGCAATAAGTATCCGGGGTGAACTACAAGCAATTCGCGCGTCTTGTCCAGGCTGTGGGCAAACATGTAGAGTACAAAACCAACTGCCGCAACCAGTCCGCCTACAAATCCGCCTCCGGGAAGGTAATGCCCGCGCAGTAAGATAAATACCGAAAACATAATCAGCAGCGGCAAAATATAATTGGTGGCCGTACGCAGTATGACTGAGTTCATGGGTTAGTCGGTTTTAGGTTTCTTTAATTGTAATTTTATTAAGCTAAATACACCGATAGCGGCAATTGCCAATACGGTGATTTCTACCAAAGTATCAATTCCTCGAAAGTCAACCAGAATAACGTTTACAACGTTTTTACCCTTGGCGAGCAGGTAAGCATTATCAGCATAATATCTGCTGAGATCGCGGTTTACAGGTTGAGCGAGTACTTCCAGAATAAGTAGGGTGATTAGCGTTCCGAATGAAAGCGCTACTACACCATCGCGAATCCGCGAGCGTACTCCACTATAGACTATATATTTAGGCAAGCGATAAATAACTAGTACAAAAAGGATTACAGTAAGTGTATCGATCGAAAACTGGGTCATAGCCAGATCGGGCGCACCATAAAACACGAAAATAATACACATGGCATAACCCAGCACACCCAAAGCAGCGATGGCCGTGAGTCGCGACTGTGAGAATACAGTTATTAAAATTCCCATAATCATGATTAAGATCGTGCTCATTTCATAAAAGGTCACTTCCTTTATTTGGCTGAAATTTATATCAACACGGGCTACTGCCAATAGCTCGTATCCAATAATCCCAATTGCGAAAATCATTACGGTAAGTATGTAATACCTTAGATATCCGCTATTAAAAAATCTCGTCCAGAAAAATGATATTTGCATAAACCCACGGCTCAAAAGTTGGGTGAGAACCATTGGCGATATAAAATCTGCTTTGGCGATAAAGGCTACTTTCTTTTCACTTGGTTTTATAAATAAGTATAATAATACCCCCGAAGCGATCGTAATTCCACTCAAGAGTAAAATGGTATTGAATCCGTGCCACAGCTTTAAGTGAAAAGCCATCGGCTCGGCTATAACGGCGGCAAGGGCAGGTCGGGCAAGGCTTCCGCCAATGGAGGGGAATATTCCGAAAACGATACACAATAAACCTAAAATCAAAGGCGGAATCCAAATAGCGGGTGAGAGCTTTTTTACCTCGATGTCGGGATCGGTGAGTTTCCCCATAAAAGGTTTTATACCCACCACAAAGCCGGCATAAAGCAGGAGGACATTTGTAAGAATGGCAGCAACAGTAAGGAATATAGCCGAATTGCCCATTCCCAAAGTAGCTTCGTAAATTAAATCTTTGCCCAGAAAGCCAAAGGATGGTGGGATTCCTGCATTGGATATTGCTGCGAGAACTCCGGCAATAGCCACGGGAATCATGTATTTGCCCAATCCGCGAAGCCTCAGAATTTCTCTTGTGCCTGTGGCTTTATCGATAGATCCCGCCACTAAGAATAAAGTGGCTTTGTAAAGCGCGTGAACCATTATAAAAATCAATGCCGCAAGAAAGGCCGCTTCTGTTCCCAACCCAATTAAGAAGGTGAGAATTCCCAAAGCTGAAATGGTTGAGTAGGCGAGAATTCCTTTTAAATCCGTTCGGAAAAGGGTGTGCCAAGCCCCGTAGAGCATAGTTACACCTCCAAAAAGCATCAGCGTGTTATTCCATGCAGGATCATTGCCCAAAACGGGGCTAAGTCTAAACAAGATGTAAACCCCGGCTTTTACCATCGTTGCCGAGTGCAAGTAAGTCGAAACAGGTGTTGGCGCCTTCATGGCAAGCGGTAACCAAAAATGAAAAGGGAATTGTGCCGACTTGGTAAATGCTGCTCCGAGTATGAAAAATAAGATCAGCGGGTAATAAATATTTGCCGAAAAGGCGACACCCGAATTAAGCATTTCGTGAATAGAGTATGTGCCGCCAATAGCGCCCATCAGGATAAATCCACCCAGCAGGAGCATTCCGCCAAACCCGGTTATGCCCAGAGACATCATAGCAGCTCTTCGCGAGCCCTCTTCACGTGTGTTGTAACCGATTAAGAAAAATGAAATAATGGTTGTCAGCTCCCAGAAAACAAATATAGTTATCAGATTGTCAGATAGTACCATTCCCAGCATGGAAGCCATAAACATGGCGAGATAACCGTAAAACCTGTCCAATTGCGCACTTCCTTTCATGTACGCCGAGGTATAGATAAACACCATCGAACCGATTCCGGTAATCATCAACGCAAAAATCAGCGAAAGCCCGTCGAGGTTAAAATTTAAATCTACGCCCATAGACGATACCCACGAATACGACTTAAAAATAGCGCCTTCAGTAATTACCTGAGGGATGAGCGTGCAGAAATAAACAAACAGACCAATAGGAACTACGGCATTGATCAGGGATGCGCGGCCTTTTAAAGCCTTCCCTGCAAAGACAAGCACGCAAGCAAATAAGAAACCTGTGAGTACAGCTGAAAGCATATAGTTTATGAGCGCCTAATGGGTTTTAATCGGCGAATATACAATAGGCAGCGGGTTATTTGAAAATTGACAACTGATTTAGGAATAATTTGTTTTTATCACAGATCTGAAGAATGAAGATGAGAAACGTAAATAAACAAGTGGGTTTTGGTTGAGATCTGCTAATTATTGGTGCTATGTCAAATTGGCAGCCGGTGTGAAAATCACTGTAAACAATATATAGACAGTTGATTAAATGATTTACCTAATCAAAATGTTTAAGATAGTCCTATTAGAATCCGGTTCTGTTGAGCACTGCGGAAATGCATTCTGAGAATTAAATCCACCGCCATTTTTGACGTCGATTAACAAATGGTCGACACCGTTTACTTTAATTTTGCGATTCATCCGCATAATAAATTCGCCGAAAGTCAGAACTCCTGGTTGTACTACTCGTCGACATTAGTAATGAAAGAATTCCCCGAATTTAGCCCTTCTGCGAGTTGCCTGAGATTCGTTTCCTCAAATGATTTTAATAAGAGCGTTCTTGTTTTAATGTGCTGACTGTGCATGGGGCAGGGGTGATCATCCGAGCAGTAGTGCAGTCCGAGTATACATTCTTTGAAAATTGATAACCCGTCTACCGCATTTACAATTTGGATAGCCGGCAGTTTGAGGTGTCGCTTTTCGCAAAAAAATCCACCGTAAGGTCCTTTAAGCGAATTGATAATGCGGTGCTTTTTAAGTATTTGCAATACCTTTCCGGTAAATGCCTGCGGCGCTTCGATCTCTTCGGCAATTTCTTTAACGCTGAGCTTTATATCTTCCTCCGATTTGGAAGCCAGTAAAATGGCAGCCCGAAATGCATACTTACACGATTTGGATATCATAGCCGTTAAATTTGTACAAAGATACACTTTGCTATAAATAAGACAAGGTTGTCCTTTATGTTGCTCGGTTTTTAATTTTCAGTGTCAGGAAAATGGGATGAATATAGCTTGCACTCGATTGAGTTCTGCTTCAAAATGCATGATAACCCGATGAGCCGGCATCGAAAAAGTAAAATCAAGCTCGATACCGTTTCCGAAAATCCCAAACGATCCATCCACCGCGAATTACCATCCAAATCAAAAAAGCTATCCAAATTCCCAACAGCGATGGGTAGAAGTAATGAAAACAAACAGCAATCGGAATAAACCCTAATACGGTAGCCCCTGCCAGCAGATTTCGTAAGAATTTTGTGTGTCCAATTCCTTTGTAAATTCCGTCAAATGCAAATGCCAGCGCATTTATCGGCTGGGTTAAAATAACCAACCAAAAAACGGTGTTGAATGCGAATATCACCTCCGGATCGGTTGTGAATATGCGCGCCATAACCGGATATGCAAACACATAAACCAACCCCAATCCCGATCCGATCCAAAACGATATTTTACCAATTTTTATCCCGAGCCTGTATAGTCCCGTGTCGTTTCCTTCACCTAAAAGCCTTCCTGCTATGGCATTTCCGGCGTGGGCATATCCATCTATAAAAAACGACGAGAATAGCCAGATATTCAGCGCAATGGTATGTGCTGCAACCACTTCGTCGCCATAACCTGTAGCATAACGCGTGGCGAGATAGAATGTAGCATTGAGTAAAACTGTGCGCAGAAATAAATCCCAACTCATGCTCGTAAGCCACTTAAATTGCGAATTGATTTTTAACGAAAGCTTAAGGTTAAAAGGGGTGCGCCACATGAGGAATATCAAGGCCATAATAAACATAAAGATTTGTGCGCAAAGACTTGCATAAGCCGCGCCTTCTAGTCCCATGGCCTCGATACTACCCGGTATTCCGAAAATAAGAATATAGTCGAGTACCACATTAATCAAGGCTCCGCTCAAAGCGATAACCATGGCCCAGGATGTGTTTTGCAATCCCCTGAAAACTCCAAACAACAGCAGGGTAGCCAGTGTAAACGGAAATCCGATTGATCGAATCGAGAAATACCGATTGCATGCATCGAGCACTTCACCCTTAGCGTTGTACAATTGAAAGATCTCAGTTGAGAAATAAGTGGTGAGAAAAAAGAATGCGATTCCTAAAATCACATTGGCAAAAAGCGCTTGTGGAATTAGGGTTGCAATTTCGTTCAATTTGTTTTTGCCGTAATACCGGCTTACGATCGCTGCGATTGCCGTAAGCGACTGGGCTAAAATCCAAACCGACATAACGTAAAATCCGCTGGCAATCCCCACAGCAGCAAGCTGAGTAGTGCCCGTGCGACCGATAAATGCAATATCGACCAGTGAAATGAGCGGCTCAGCAATACCCGTTAATATGGCCGGAATGGCCAGCCGGTTTATCACTTTATTTGAAACGGTATGGGAATTTTGGTTTATCAAGGGCGGCAAAACTAACGAACTCGGTTGCGAAACATAAGTTTATCCTTGTCGCAATTCCTCAACTTCACCATTCGGGCCTTGAGGTACCGGCATCCAATGGGTTACATCGGCGAAATAATGATTGCTTTGTCCTTCACCCAGCCAAAAATGCGGGCCAAATTTTTCTCGTTTAGGGTTCTGTTCACCAAAAAAATCGCGAGCAAAACGCAGAAATATTACGGGTAAGAATTGTTGTTCACCGGTTTTTCCCGGAAGGTAAATCACGTTGTTTGGCAAAAAGGCAAGTACTCTTTGCCCATTTTCCGGAAGTGAATCTTCAACATGTATCCAAGTCATGGGTTGATGCTTTTGGCAAAACTAAGCTTTTGAAATTAGATAGGTGAGAAATGAGATAATAATCCTGATGGGTTGTGCGCCTCTGCACTTGTCCGGATCAATGCGGTTGGCAGGTTGCCGGAAAATGCTGATGTTTGCACAAAAATATGCTTAAATTATGCTCGGATTAAAAATGCCTACCGACCCGCGATGGGTAAATATAGTTGAAAAGAATATTGAAGATATCTTGACCGATCATGCCTGGTGCGAACAAAAGGCATCGAGTACGGCTATGAGCATAATTGTGCGATTTCCGGAATATCCCGACTTGGTGCAAGAAATGATTGCACTCGCTAAAGAAGAGTTGGAACATTTTGAGCTGGTGACCCAAAAAATAAAAGACCGAAACATGGTGCTTGGGACAGACCATAAAGATCCCTATGTTAAGGATTTATCCAAATTTATAATTACCGGTGGAAATCGCACAAATCAACTCGTGGAAACCCTGCTTATGGCTGCCATGATCGAAGCCCGAAGCTGTGAGCGATTCAGAGTACTTTCAGAAGAAATTACCGATGAAGACTTGCGCAAGTTTTATCGGGGGTTGATGGCAAGCGAAGCGCGACACTACACCTTATTTTTACGGTATGCCCGTAAATACGGAGCGGGCATCGACGTGGATAAAAAATGGGAAGACTTCCTCGAATACGAAGGTCAACTTATGCTAAAATACGGCAAGCATCACACCATGCACGGATAGGAGAGAAATTAAACTTCCGATCCGATTGCCGTTTTCCACTTTTCGGGAATGGGAATGGTTTTATTGTTCTTGTAATCGAAACAGACTAAAACCGATTTTCCGGTAGTGCAGGTTACCCAATCGCCTTTTTGTTTTTTAATGATGCGGTAACTCATCTCCATGCTCTTGGTGCCAATATGCGAAACCCATATCTCGACTTGTGCCTCATCGTGCAGGAATAATGGAAGTTTGTAGTCTACTTCATTTCGCGCAAGCAAAATACCAACTACAGTCCAGTCCCATGAAATGCCAATAACATCTGCAAAGTACTCCATGCGGGCTTGCTCGAAATAGGTTATGTACACGGCATTATTTACGTGATTCATGCTGTCTAAGTCATTGAACCGAATATTGATTGGATAAGTTTTTTTTGACAAGTCTGTTAAGTTATGGGATTCATTATAATGCTAAAGACGGTAATGCTGTTGGGATCGCGATCGTACATAAGTTTGTCTAATGCACTTTGTACATTCTTCGCGCTGAAGTATGAAGTTTCTAAGGTGTTTTCAGTCGATCGTTTCCACTGAATGGTATATGAACTTTCTTTGTCTTTGTAGCTCTTAATATAATCGAGCATCTTTTTCAAAACATCTATTTTATCATATCCTTGTTCGGAGTGAAATAAAAAAGACTGATTGTGACGCGGATTTAAAGTCACTAAGTGCAAAGTAGTTTTGTTTTCGCTTTCGCCAAAGTTGTACACGAGGCTGTTGGGGCCCATGCCAATATACTCGCTAATTTGTTGCTGTAATTTAGAGAGTTCTATATTTTTATCCGTCATTTTCCTGTAATTTATGGTCAAATTTACTGAATTCCGAGTTCTTGCTCTTGAATTCAGGTACGATGTCTTTTAATTTTTGAACCAATCTGTCATTGTCCTGAGCTTCAAAAAGATGAATTAAGGCTGATATTTCTTTTACTACTGTTGACAAATTATAAGGTCTTATTTTTGCGATCTTTATTTGTGGGTGATGCGTTTTTAAAGTGTTTTCTTCCGAATTGAGCAGTTCTTCGTACAGCTTTTCTCCCGGTCGCATTCCTGTAAAGGTTATGTCAATATCCTTTCCAATCTCTAAACCACTCAGTCGGATCATTTGTTTCGCCAAATCGATAATCTTAACCGATTCGCCCATATCAAACACAAAAATCTCACCACCTGCACCCAGCGCACCGGCTTCGAGTACGAGCTGGCAAGCTTCGGGGATGGTCATAAAATAACGGGTTACTTCAGGGTCGGTCACTGTAACCGGGCCTCCCGTTTCAATTTGCCGTTTGAATAGCGGAATAACCGATCCGTTGCTGCCCAGTACATTGCCAAACCGTGTGGTGATGAACTTTGTTTTTGATTCGCCATTATTCGACTGCGCATATATTTCGGCCACCCGCTTTGAGGCGCCCATTACATTGGTAGGGTTTACAGCCTTGTCGGTAGATATGAGTACAAAAGTTTCTACCTCGTACTTCATACTTAAATCAACCATTGTTTTACTTCCCAGCACATTTGTTAGCACTGCTTCGCTGGGGTTTAATTCCATCAAAGGCACGTGTTTGTAGGCAGCGGCGTGATACACTATATCAGGTCTCAGCGATCTGAATAAGTTTTCCATGCGTTCGGGCCGGCGTATATCGCCAATTACAACTTCTAAAGTGACATTGGGAAATAAGTGTTTAATCTCGAGTTCGAGTTCGTAAATGGGGGATTCGGCCTGATCTAGGGCAATAATTCTCTTGGGTTTATAGTTTGCGATTTGTCTGACTAATCCGCTGCCTATTGATCCAGCTGCTCC
>Ga0079223_10002892_pt1 | contig 10753 bp, 8 predicted proteins | sample Stecom2011_FD_75072 | JGI IMG/M metagenome (GOLD analysis project Ga0079223, IMG submission 75072) | Agricultural soil microbial communities from Utah to study Nitrogen management - Steer compost 2011 | ecosystem: Environmental > Terrestrial > Soil > Agricultural land | place: USA: Utah...
CTGCCGACCTCACCCACCGGGCGCGCGTTTTCCAACGACCTGCGCGATATTGAGGAAGACCCGCTCGGCCAGCATGATGTACACGGCCCCTGGGAGCATCAGGGTTTGACCGCGCAGCAGACGCTCTACAACCGCGCGACGTCCCTGCTGCACAGCGAGTTCGGCGCGGAAGGGCTGGCGCACCGCCGCACGCTGGAGCACGCGATGAACGAGGCGGACCTGTGGCCGGTGACGCTTGATAACCCGGTGTGGTTTCATCGCGGGGCGTGGTGGGTTAAGGCGGATCAGTGGCGCGAGTCGCTCGGCGAGGTGGACACGCTCGATAAGCTGATTCAAGGTACGCAATACTTGCAAGCGGAGAGCGTCCGCTATGCGGTTGAGGCCAACCGCCGCCGCAAGTACCAGAACAGCGGATCGCTGCCGTGGCAGTTCAACGAGCCGTACCCGATGGCGGCGTGCACGTCCGCGGTGGACTACTACGGGCGCCCCAAGTCGCTGTACTTCGCGGTGGCACGGGCGTACGCGCCGCTGCTGGTCGCCGCGCGCTTCGACACGCAGACCTGGGCGGATCGCGCGGAGTTCGAGGCGGCGCTGTGGTGCGCGAACTCGACGCAGGACGCGCTCGACGGGATGCTGCGCGCGCGGCTGGTCGCGTTGGACGGGACGGTCTGTGCTGCGTGGGAGCAGCCGGTCATGCTGGCGCCGAACGCGATTACGCCCGGTCCGGTGCTCCGTCACGCGCTGGGTGGCGTGGCGGACGTGTTCCTGCTCGATCTGGCGCTCGACCTGCCGGGCGGGGAGCCGGTCACCCGGCGCTATCTGTTCACACGCCAGCCGACGCTGCACGCCGCGCTGTACGCGGCGGATGCCTCGCTCGAATTCGCGGTGGAACGCGGCGCAGACACGTGGCGGATCGCTGCGTCCAACCCTGGCGGGCAGGCGGCGCTGTTCGTCTGGCTGGAAGACGCGCGCTACCCTGATGCGCCCGGATACGCCCGCTTCAGCGATAATCACTTCTGCCTGCTGCCGGGCGAGGCGCGGGCCGTCACGGTGACGTGGGACGGCGTGCCGCCGGGTGAGCGCGCGATCGCGGCCAGCGGGTGGAATTTTGGCGAGCGGGTGCTAACGTGAGAAAGTGTGAGGGAGGACGATGCCTGATCGAGAGACGGCACGCGCTGAGCTTCAGCGGGCCGGGCGCCTGCTGCTTGAGCGCGATCTGACGTGGGGCAATGCGGGCAACCTCAGCGCGCGCACCGGACCGGAGACGTTCCTGATCACGGCCAGCGGTTCCCGTCTGGGCGAGCTGGCGGACGATGATTTCGTCGAGTGTACGATAGGTGATGGCGCGCCGCTGACTGCCGGGCGCAAGCCGTCGAAAGAGGTCCCGATGCACCGGGCGGTTTACGCGCAGCGCGCTGACGCCAGCGTGATCCTGCACGCGGAGCCGCTACACAGCACACTGATCGCCTGCACGGACCTGGATATTCCCAATAATCTGTTTATCTCCGCGATGTACTACCTGGAGCGCGTCGAGCGCGTTCCATACCGGCACCCCGGTCCCGCGCTGGGCGAGGCCGTTCGGGAGCACGCGCGCGCGGCGAACGTGCTGCTGCTCGAAAACCACGGTGTGTTGGTCTACGACACCAGCATGAACGAGGCGTTAATGGCGCTCGAAACGCTGGAGATCGCGTGTCGGGTGATGTTGCTCGCGCGCGGCGCGGGGGTGTCCCTGCGCGGCCTGCCGCCGGAGACCGTAACGGACTTTCTCGACAACGCGGGCTATAAGCCGCGCAGGGAGTGGCCGCCAGCATGATCATGGGCGTCGTCGCGGACGACATCACCGGCTCGAACGACATCGGGATCATGTTCGCCAAGGCGGGGCTGCTGGTGCACGTTTACGCTTTCCCTGGTGTGGAGTCCCTCGCCGCGCCGGGCGCGGCTGCGCCGGACATCACTATTCTGGACACAAACTCGCGCCTGGACCCGCCGGACGTGGCCTACGACAAGGTCTTTGCCGCGACGCGCGCGCTGATGGCGGCGGGATGCACGCGCTTCCACAACAAGACCTGCTCGGTGTTTCGCGGCAACATCGGCGCGGAGTTCGACGCGATGCTCGATGCGCTGGGGCAGGAGTTCGCGGTCGTCGTGCTTGGCTTCCCTAAGAATGGCCGCCAAACGATCAACGGTATCCACTATGTGCACGGGCGGAAGCTGGAAGAGTCGGAGTTCCGCAACGATCCGGTGCATCCCATGCGCCGCTCGAACCTGGTCGAGATTTTGCAGGCGCAGACGCGGCGATCCGTCGGGATGATCGACTACCGCACGATCTCAGAGGGCGTTTCTGCACTGCGCAGCGCGCTTAACCGTGCCCGCGATCAGTGGAATTACGTCATTCTGGACGTGGTTGACCAGGACGCACTGGCGACTATTGCCCGCGCCGTGGCCGACTGCTCCGTGCTGTGCGGCAGCTCCGCGATCGCCGAAGAACTCCCGGCGGCATGGGACGTGCAGCCGAGCACGCACGCTGGCAACCCGCCGCCGCGTGTCGAAGGGGTGGGCGTGCTGTGCGCGGCGGGGAGCCTGATGCCCCAGACTGCCGCGCAAATCGAGCATTTGCGGGCGCGGGGTGTTCCGGCGTTTGAGTTGGACCCGCGCGGCCTGTTCGAGCCGGAGACGCGCGAACAGACGATCCGCGATCTGTTCGACCGTCTGACGGAAGCGCTGCAATCGGGCGCGGATGCGCTGCTGCACACCGCACGCGCGCCGGAGACGGTCGCCGCTGTGCGGGCCGAGGGCGCGCGCCGGGGCCTGTCAGAGCGCGAGAGCGCGCGGCAGGTGTCCGTAACACTGGCCGAGATCGTCGCGCAGGTGATCGAGCAGACGGGCGTTAACCGGCTGCTGGTCGCGGGCGGCGAGACATCGAATGCCGTGTCGCAGCGGCTGGGGATCGACGGCCTGCGTATCTGGCAGGAGATCCAGCCGGGGCTGCCGTCGTGCCTGTCGCTGGGCGACACCCCGCTGTTGCTGGTGTTGAAATCCGGTAGTTTTGGCAGCGCGGAGTTCTTCGAGCAGGCGCTCGACCACCTCAAAGCGCAGTAGACGCGCGTGTGATATTTCGCAACATGCCGGATTCATTGATCTAGATGACAGCGTATTAAGTCGCTCTATCGGCAGCGCGTGCGCGCCGCCGATTAGTAGTCCGGCGCTCATCCTCTCCCGTAACGCTCACGAATTGAAATTGCATTCGATTCCACTTGTCAAGACGATCCCGCTGAGATGTATCGGTTGCCTCCATCGGTTGAGTTGGGAATTTGTGTCGTATGTCGTTTCGATGGAATGACGCTATCGGTTTTCTGAGAGCCGGAGACTTTCAACAGGCGGCGGAAAGCCTCGACCGCGCGCGGCAGGAATGCGAAGCGCAGGGCGATACGCTGCTCGCCGCGACGCTGCGGGCCACGCAAAAGCTGTGCCTGATGTGTCTTGAGTGCTCGACCGCCACGTACTACCACCAGCAGGCGCTGGTCGCGATGTCTGACCAGCTGGAGCGACTGAGCACCGAGTTATTCGACATTATCGCTGCGCTGCAGCGGATGGAGCCGGACCAACCGCTCGAGCCGCTGCTTGAGCCGGCCCCTCGCTACACGGCGAATACGCTCCATCCCTCGTTCTGGCAGCGACTATACAGCATGGTGGCACGCGAAAAAGTGATCGCCTACCCGGTGGCGCTGGACCCGCTTCCGCCTTTGCCGCTGCTGGCCGGTTCGGATGACCAGCCGTCTGCGGGGCTCGCGGTCTGCTGCTTCGGCCCATTCCGTGTCTACCAGCGCGATCAGCCGGTGCGGGAATGGCTCAGCCGCAAGGGGAAGTCGATCTTCAAGTACCTGGTAGCCCACCGCGACCGGCCCATCCCCAAAGAAGTGCTGATGGAGCTGGTCTGGCCGGACACGCACCCGGATGCCGCGCGCAACAATTTGAACGTCGCGATCTACGGACTGCGCCAGTCACTGCGCCAGGGCGCGCTGTCCGAATCGCTGATCGTGTACCAGGATGACTGCTACCTGCTCAACCCTGATGTAACCGTCTGGGTCGATGCTGAGGCGTTTAGCGCGCACGTCGCGCGGGCGCATGAGTACGAGGAAAGCGGGCAGCCCCTGGCAGCTATGCGCGAATATCGCCTGGCTGAGGCGCTCTATAGCGGTGATTACCTTGAGGAAGACCGCTATGAGGATTGGCCACGCACGCGACGCCAATCGCTAAGGGACACATACCTCGACGTGCTAGAACGCCTCTGCCGCCATTACTACGAGCAAGGCGATACGACTGTTTGTGTCGCCGAGGCGAACAAGGTGCTGGCGGTTGACGTATGTCATGAGCCGGCGCACCGCTGGATTATGCGCTGCTATGCGCAGCAAGGCCAGCGCTACCTCGCGATTCGCCAGTATCAAACGTGCGTCGATGCGCTCGCAGAGGAACTGGGTGTCGAGCCATCTGCCGAGACTGCTGCGCTCTACAACGAGATCATTTCCGGTGAAGGGCAGTGGGTTGGTGCACCGCTTCCCTTCGCTGTCTCCGTGTAATATCTGCCACCCCAACCAACGTCGCATCTGATCGCAGTGCTGCCCAGCGGGCGCTCGTCCTGCTGGCGCGGCGCTGCGATTTTTGCTGTATATGTCGATTGATTCTTCGCTTTTTAAATAATATCACTAATAAAAGAATATTGAATATGTTTTGATTCTCAAAATCCGCATTGCTATAATCCAAAACATGTTAGTTGGAGGATTCTATGTACGGCGAAGTGGTCTACAAGTTGGGGAAGCGGTACAGCGAAGAACGCGAGCGCAACCCTGAAATCGAGTTCCCCTTTCTGTCAGGTCAGCTCTCGGATCTTGTTGATCCCGTCACCCAGGCGCAACTACCGGAGCTTCAGGGCGAGTACGTGATCGCCTATAATGATGGACAGGGCACCAGGCATCTGCTGCACGTTTACTTTGAGCAAGGATCGTTCGAGCTTGAGGGTATGTCGCCTGATTCGGATGCCTTCAATCTATCATCAGAGGTGGGACAGTTCCTCGAGGACTAGCCGGACTCTCCCACCTCTGAAACACCAGGGGAGTGATCGCGCTGTTGCCGCGCCGATCACTCCCTCTTCGCATCTCGATCACCGGCGAGGCTGCGCGCCTTCATAATCACCTGTTGCAGCTTGCCGCTGTACAAGGACCCCGAGGGCGTGACGGTCTCGTGCGGCTGTTCCGAGGCGGCGCGCGGCGCGGGCACACTCCGGCTGGACGGGCGCGGCTTAGGCGCGGGCGGCTCGCCCACCAGGGCGCGCGCTTTGGCGATGTAGCGCGAGAGCGTCTCGCTATAGAGCGCAGGCTCCGGCTCTTCAACCTCGGCAAACTCGCTTGTGGCGCTGGCGAACGCCTCAATCCCTTTGAGTCCTAACTGCCCTACCAGCCACTCGCTTAAAGTCGCCGGGCTAATGCCCGGCCACGTCTGCGAGCTATCGGCTTCCATGTGGTGCGCTTTGGTCTGATAGCGCAGTTGACCGTCCAGCTCGCGCTCCTCGACCATGACGACAAAGGTTGAGACGGTCTTCCACTGCTCTCGCTCTGGCGCGGCGGGCGCTTCGGCGATCTCAGGCTGCCCCGCTTCGTCCGCCAGGGCATGGGCCTGCGCCAGCCATTCTTCGATCTTGGTCCGCGCGGTGATTTTTCCTTCGGCTTTCAGGGTGTTTTCGATCTTGGCGGCAGGTACGTTTGCCAGGTCGCGGAAGCTATACACTCCGAAGGTGTCGCGCAGCCACTGCTGAGTGATCTCACCGATCCCTTTGATGCGCGTCAGATCGTCGTACATCCCCGTGTCTCTGCGCCCTGCGCCTGCGTTCTCTGCAAGTTTCGTCATCGTTTCCCGTCCTGGGCATCTACTCCACGAAAGAAAGAAGCTGGCTCCGGCCAGAGGCCGAAGCCAGCTCTCGCAGCGCAACGTGCTTAGGGCAGCGACGGCCCCTGGTAGAACTGCAGGACGGGTCCGACCTCGTAGGCCGCGAACGGCGCTGGGGTACCCAGAATGTTCAGCGAGGTCAGCACGGTAACAAGCTGGTACGGGCCAGCTTGCGGCGGCACGTTCGGGCCAATGATGAAGATCTCGCTGTAATTCGTTGCGCCGGTCATCGCAACATCGCGCGACGCCACGAGCACTTCAGGGCCAGGCCCGATCGACTCGAGATAGGCGCGGATCTGCCACGTGCCTGCGATGCTGGGGACGAAGACGCCATGCACCTGCCACGAAACCTGAAGGTGCCAGTCGTCCGTCATGCTGATGATTGTCGGAGCAGGTGTCCCATGGGGATCAGTGACCTGCGACTGCATGTGGCCGTGAAACAGAACATCATACGGACCAGGGAGGGAAGGTTCGAATGGCATTGTCGGTCTCCTTGTGCATACCTGTGTGCGGATGGGACGTTGAAGCTGATCAGCATTGACATCAAAACACGCCGCACTTAAGACAAACTGTTCTTATACTTAATCCAAACGATGAGAAAATTTAATCGCTGGCGCTTGAGATCAGCCCTGCTTGATAAGGTGCGGTTCCCGGCTGCTTGCTGCGTGCACAGGCGACGCCTACCGCGCAACGTCGATAGCGCACCCGCGTACTGATTAACAGACGCGCATTCCTGGCGGCGGGCGCGTGCCGTGGTACCCGCTTCGCCCCGCTGCTAAGGCTGGATCACCTTGAGGAAGGCCCATGAAACCGAAACGTTCTCGTTTACGCCGCGCGCTGCGCTGGCTGCTTGTTTTGGTGGTGCTCGCCCTGTTCGTGATGTTCTTCCTGCTGCCGATCGTCTTTGCCGTATACGCCATTGTGCCTGCAGGTGATGACGTCGGCACGCCCCCCGAGGGTTTCGACAACTTCACTCTGACGACCGACGACGATGTAACGCTTGCCGCCTGGTTCGCCGCGCCGCAGAACGGCGCCGCGATTGTGCTGGTGCACGGCTCGGGAAACTCGCGCGATGACGTGCGCGCGCACGCGGAACTCCTCGCCGGTCATGGTTTCGGCGTGCTGGCGATTGACCTGCGCGGCCACGGCGAGAGCGGCGGCGACATCAACCGGCTCGGCTGGCATGGCTCGCGCGATGTGGGCGCTGCCGTGCGCTATCTTGAGGCGCGCGACGATGTGAACGCGATCGGCGGGCTGGGACTGTCGGTCGGCGGGGAGATTTTGCTCGGCGCGGTGGGCGAGTATCCCGCGCTGCAAGCGGTGGTCAGCGAGGGCGCGACCTCTCGCTGGCTGGACGAGTTCAGGGCGTTGGAGAGCCACCGTTCTTTCATCGGCAGCTTGCAAGTGCGGATGCTGGATATTGCAGTCGGCCTGTTCAGCGGCGATGATCCGCCGACGCCGATGCTGGACTCGATTCGCGCCACCGAGGGCACGCGCTTGCTGCTGATCAGCGCGGGGAACGAACGTGACGAGGCCGAGTTCAACGAGGTGTTCGCTGAGGCGGCAGGACCGCGCGCCGAGACGTGGGTGGTGCCTGATTCTGGCCACACCCAGGGCCTGAGCGATGAGCCCGCGGAATACGAGCAGCGGGTGATCGGGTTCTTCGAGGCGGCGCTGCTCGCGGCGGAGTAGTCTGGAACAATTCGCGGGAGAGCGCCCGGTGGATGCTCTCCCGCTGTTTCGCTTCACACGCTTACACGGTGCGCGCGAGCGTTTCCATCAGCAGCGCGACGAACCGCTCGCGGTCCGCGCCGAGCGCGACACGCATGGTTGGTGCCTTCTGCAGCCGGTGGTACAGGTCGAAGACCGTCCGCCCTATGGTTAGCTCACCGGTCGTCTCGACATCCCCATAGATCTCTGCCACCTTGCGTAGCACCGCCGGATCGATGATTGACAGCACGGCCAGCGCGTCATGCACTGGCGTGTTGGTGGCGTCCGCATATTCCGCGTGTGTGATGCGGTACCCCTCGATCCGCTTCTCGATGAAGACTGCGGCGGCCTCGGCGGCGGGCGTGCCAAGCGCGCGCAGTTGCTGGCATTCTTCCAGCGAGACGACTGCTTCGTGCGTCGCGTCGAGCGGGACAACCGTGATCGACCGCACGCCGCTTAGAAAGACTACCCGCGCGGCTTCAGGGTCCGCCCAGATGTTGAACTCCGCTGAAGGGGTGGTGTTGCCGATTGCGTGGCTGCCGCCCATCAGCACGATCGCCGGGATGCGCTCGGCGAGGCGTGGCTCGCGCTGGAGCGCGGCGCCGACGTTGCTCAGCGGGCCGACCGGGACGAGGATCGTGTCGGGACCGTCCGCCGACAGATAATAGTCAACCAGGAAATCGACCGCGTTTTCGTCGTGCGGGCGCGAAGTCGCTTCGGGAATAGGCAGCGCGTTGCCATGAATGAGCGGCGTCGTGGTCTGGCTGCGCGGGATCGGGAAATCCTCGCGCATCAGCGGCTTCGCCATTCCTTCATACACCGGAATCGATTTGCCGATGTGGTCAAAGACGCGCAGCGTGTTATCCGTGCAGTATTCGACGGCGACATTGCCGTTCACCGTCGTTGCGGCGACCAGCTCCAGCGCCGGATGCAGCGCCGCGCACATCAGGGCAACGGCGTCATCGGTTCCCGTATCGACATCGAGAATCACTTTTTGAGGCATCGTTCACTCTTCGAAGTTCAAGAAATGGATCGCGGATAAGAATAGCGCACGCGCGGGGCGTGCGGCCCGAGTATACCATGCCGCAGCAGCCGGTGGTGAGATGGTTTTGCACAGCATAATGATTAGCCAGAAGCGAGGGGCAAGGGTATGATGGCAGGCGCGCTGAGATCGCCTGTGTGGTTCGGCAGTGGAGAGGGGTTTATTCCCGATGATGGAGACGACACAGCAGCCTGTATACAAGGACCCGACGCGCCCGATCGAGGAGCGGCTGCAAGACTTGCTGGGCCAGATGACGCTTGACGAAAAGCTCGCCCAGCTTGGCAGTCATTGGGTTTTCGAGCTGCTTGACGATTTGGACTCTTCTGAGCAGAAGGCCACCCGTTTGATGGGCCACGGGATTGGGCAGATTACGCGCATCGGCGGCGCGAGCAACCTGCGCCCGGCGGACAGCGCGCGGCTGGCGAACACGATCCAGCGCTGGCTGTTAGAGAACACGCGCCTGGGCATCCCGGCGATGGTTCACGAAGAATGTTGCAGCGGCTATATGGCGCTCAGCGCGACGTGCTTCCCGCAGGCGATCGGTGTGGCGAGCACGTGGAATCCCGCACTGGTCGAGCAGATGACCGAGGTGATCCGCGCGCAGATGCGGGCGGTCGGCGGGCATCACGCGCTCGCGCCCGTGCTCGACGTGACGCGCGACCCGCGCTGGGGACGCGTCGAAGAGACATTCGGCGAGGATCCGTACCTCGTCGCGGAGCTGGGCGCCGCCTACGTGCGCGGCTTGCAGGGTGAAAACTGGGAGGATGGCGTGCTGGCGACCGCCAAGCACTTCGTCGGCTATGGCATGGGCGAGGGTGGGATGAACTGGGCGCCCGCGCATATTGCCTCCCGCGAGCTACAGGAAGTCTATATCTTCCCCTTCGAGGTGGCGATTAAGCATGCCGGGTTGAAAACCGTGATGAACGGCTATCACGAGCTGGACGGCATCCCGTGCGGCGCGCACAAAGAACTGCTCACCGGGCTGCTGCGCGAGAAGTTTGGATTCGACGGGCTGATTGTCTCGGACTATTTCGCGGTGAACCAACTGGCCGAATACCACCATGTGGCGCGGGACAAGCAGGAAGCGGCGCAGTTGGCGCTCGAAGCCGGGATTGACCTGGAGCTGCCCGGCACGGACTGCTATGGCGAGCCGCTGAAGCAGGCGATCGAGGGCGGCGCGGTGAGCGCGGCGCTGCTGGATGAAACCGTCCGCCGCGTGCTACGCGTGAAGTTTGAGCTGGGGCTGTTTGAGAACCCGTATGTGGCAGTCGATGATGCGCCGCTGGTTTTTGATACGCCTGCGCAGCGCGAGCTGGCGCGGCAGATCGCCCGCGAGTCGATCGTGCTGCTCAAGAACGAGGGCGAGCTCCTTCCGCTCGACAAGTCGGGCGGGACGATCGCCGTCATCGGGCCAAACGCGGATGTGGTGCGCAATCTGGTGGGCGACTACGCTTATCCCGCGCACATCGAAACGATACTGGAACAGCACAGCGACAACCCGACCGGCGGCGCGCGCCCGGATCGCATTGAGCTGGTCGAGGATTTCGTGCCGATCATCAGCGTGCTGGATGGCATCCGCGCCAAAGTGGGCGACGGGGCGCGCGTGCGCTATGTGCCCGGCGTGCAAACCGTGCTCGACACCTCGACCGACGGTTTCGACGAAGCGGTGGCGCTGGCGCGCGAGTCAGACGTGGCGATCCTGGTCGTGGGTGAAAAATCCGGCCTGACGGATGACTGTACCTGCGGCGAGGCGCGCGACCGTGCGGAGCTGGGGCTGCCCGGCGTGCAGCAGCAGTTGGTCGAGGCGGTCTACGCGACGGGCACGCCGGTCGTCGTCGTGCTGGTCAGTGGGCGCCCGCAGTCCGTCCCGTGGATCGCGGAGCACGTCCCGGCGCTGGTGCATGCGTGGTTGCCGGGCGAAGAAGGCGCGAACGCGATCGCGGACGTGCTGTTCGGGGACTACAACCCCGGCGGCAAGCTGCCGATCTCGGTCCCGCGCGATGCGGGCCAGATCCCGGTCTTCTATGGGCACAAGCTCTCGGGCGGGCGCTCGCATTGGAA
>Ga0079223_10002897_pt1 | contig 10748 bp, 7 predicted proteins | sample Stecom2011_FD_75072 | JGI IMG/M metagenome (GOLD analysis project Ga0079223, IMG submission 75072) | Agricultural soil microbial communities from Utah to study Nitrogen management - Steer compost 2011 | ecosystem: Environmental > Terrestrial > Soil > Agricultural land | place: USA: Utah...
GAGACTCTACTGGATTTAATTACCAATCGGGTACCACCGGGGGTGGATGAGGCCGCTTATGTAAAGGCGGCTTTTTTAAGAGCCCTGTTGAGCGATGAAGCCCAATCCCCGTTACTGGATAAGCCCCAGGCTATTGCCCTGCTGGGCGAGATGCTGGGCGGCTATAATATTGAACCTCTTATTCAAGCCCTGGAAACACCAGAGCTGGCACCCCTGGCCGCGGAGAAACTCAAGCACACCTTGTTGATGTTTGATGCCTTTCACGATGTGGAAGAAAAAGCCCGAGCCGGCAATGAGCACGCCAAAGGTATTCTGAATTCCTGGGCCAATGCAGAATGGTTTACCCTGCGCCAGCAAGTGCCCGAAAGTATTAAGCTCACCGTATTTAAAGTCACCGGCGAAACCAATACCGATGATCTCTCACCCGCTCAGGACGCCTGGTCGCGGCCGGATATTCCACTGCATGCCCTGGCGATGTACAAGAACCAACGCGAAGGTCTAACACCTGATGAAGCCGGTAATATTGGTCCCATCAAACAGATAGATGCACTCAAGAAAAAAGGTTACCCACTGGCGTTTGTAGGTGATGTAGTTGGCACCGGCTCCTCGCGTAAATCCGCCACCAACTCCGTGCTTTGGTATATTGGTGAAGATATTCCCGGTGTTCCCAACAAGCGCACCGGCGGCATTTGCATCGGCGGCAAGGTCGCACCGATTTTCTACAACACGATGGAAGACGCGGGTGCCTTGGTATTTGAAGCGCCGGTGGACGATCTCAATATGGGGGATGTGATTGATGTGCGCCCCTACGAAGGAAAAATTCTCAACGCTGAAACCGGCGAACTGATCTGTGAATTTGCTCTTAAATCTGACGTTCTGCTGGACGAGGTTCAAGCCGGAGGCCGCATTCCCTTGATAGTCGGTCGCGGTCTCACCGCCAAGGCTCGCGAGTCACTGGGTATGGACGGGGGCGATATTTTTCGCAAGCCCGAACAACCGATAGACACCGGCAAGGGCTACACCCTGGCACAAAAAATGGTGGGCAAAGCCTGCGGCGTAGAAGGCGTTCGTCCCGGCACTTATTGCGAGCCGAAAATGACGACTGTGGGCTCTCAGGACACCACCGGCCCCATGACTCGGGATGAACTGAAAGATTTGGCTTGCCTCGGCTTCTCGGCTGATTTAACCATGCAGTCTTTCTGCCATACAGCGGCCTACCCCAAGCCAGTAGATATTGAAACGCAACATACCCTACCTGACTTCATCATGAACCGTGGCGGCGTCTCCCTGCGTCCTGCCGATGGCATTATTCACAGTTGGCTCAACCGCATGCTGCTGCCCGATACTGTGGGCACCGGTGGCGATTCCCACACCCGTTTCCCGCTGGGTATTTCTTTCCCAGCCGGCTCTGGGCTGGTAGCCTTTGCCGCCGCGACGGGGGTTATGCCGCTGGATATGCCGGAGTCGGTACTGGTGCGCTTTAAGGGCGAAATGCAGCCGGGCATCACCCTGCGTGATCTGGTCAATGCTATCCCTTTTTACGCTATCCAGCGCGATCTGTTGACCGTCGAGAAGAAAGGCAAGAAAAACGTTTTCTCTGGCCGCATTCTGGAAGTGGAAGGTCTGCCCGATTTGAAAGTCGAACAGGCTTTTGAAATCTCTGACGCCTCCGCCGAACGCTCTGCCGCCGGCTGTACCATCAAGCTGAGCCAAGAGCCGATCATTGAGTACCTGACTTCCAACATCACCATGCTGCGCTGGATGATCGAGCAAGGCTATGGCGATGTACGCACTCTGGAACGCCGCGCCCGCAAGATGGAACAGTGGTTGCAAAATCCCCAGCTGATGGAAGCCGATGCGGATGCTGAGTACTACGAAGTGATCGAGATTGACATGAACGAGATCACCGAGCCGCTGCTCGCTTGTCCGAACGATCCAGACGATGTTAAAAAGCTTTCCGATGTACAAAATACGCACATTGATGAAGTATTTATCGGTTCCTGTATGACCAACATTGGCCACTTCCGTGCCGCTGGCAAACTGCTGGACGCCACTAAAGAAGAGCTGGCTACCCGTCTGTGGATTGCTCCGCCCACCAAAATGGACGAGCACCAATTGATGGAAGAAGGTTACTACAATATCTTTGGTCGCAAAGGCGCACGCACGGAGATGCCAGGCTGCTCTTTGTGTATGGGTAATCAGGCGCGCGTTGCTCCCAACTCGACGGTGGTGTCTACCTCGACACGAAACTTCCCCAACCGTTTGGGCCAAGGAGCAAATGTGTATCTGGCCTCTGCCGAACTGGCCGCTGTGGCCGCCGTTACCGGCAAGCTACCTACGCCAGAAGAATATTTGCAGTACACCAAGGATCTGGACAGCATGGCCAGCGATATTTATCGCTACCTCAATTTTAATGAGATTGAGGAGTATCAAAAATCGGCCGATGAAGGCATGCGTATCGCTGCCATAGAAATCGAACAAGTCGCGGTATAAACCTCGACACTCGATCATAACCTGAAAGCCCATTGGTTGCGCTTGCGCCAATGGGCTTTTTTGTGGAGTTTGCTAGCATGATTATTCAACAAGAGATTGCCGATCTGGAAACACCCACAGGCACCATGCGCACTTATATTTATCGCCCAGTGGCTGCCGGTGGTTATCCCGCTATTATTTTTTATTCAGAAATATTTCAACAAACCGCACCCATTGCCCGTTCGGCCGCGCTGATGGCCGGTCATGGATTTGTGGTGTTGGTGCCTGAGGTAGCCCACGAATTGAATCCTATCGGCACCGTGCTCGGTTATGATGACGAAGGCAAAGACAAAGGCAATGAAGATAAATTTGCCAAGCCTTTAAGAGACCATGATACAGATACGCAAACATTGCTGGAGTTTATATCCCAGCAAGCCTATTGCACTGGTACAGCCGGTAGCATGGGAGTTTGTCTCGGTGGACACCTGGCTTTTCGCGCTGCCTTAAACCCGGCCATAGGTGCAGCCTGTTGTCTCTATGCCACCGACTTGCACTCTCACACCTTACCAGCAGAAAAGACCGACCAGACTCTGGCCCGTGCCGGTGATATTAAAGGTGAGCTGATGATGATTTGGGGACGGCAAGATCCTCATGTCCCCGACGCTGGACGTGCGCAGATTCATCAGGTCTTGACCGAAGCGGGTTGTGATTTTAACTGGTTGGAAGTCAACGGCCAGCATGCCTTTATGCGCGATGAGGGCGAGCGCTATGATCCGGAACTGGCGTTGCAATGTTATCAATTAGCCGTTAATTTATTTCGCCGGACGTTGAGCCAATAATCGGTTCTCAATCTATACAAGGAGTAACTATGAGCACCCGTCGCAGTATTCTTATTACCGGCGCCTCATCGGGGATTGGTTACTATTGTGCCAAGGCGTTGCAGCGCGATGGCTGGCTGGTGATTGCCAGCTGCCGAAAACTGGCCGATGTATCACGCCTGCAAGCCGAAGGTTTAACTTGTGTGCAATTGGATCTGACCAGTAGCAGCAGTATTGCAGCCGCCGTGGAAAAAACCCTGTCTCTCACCGATGGCAAACTCGATGCCTTGTTTAATAACGGTGGCTACGGACAACCCGGTGCCGTAGAAGATTTATCGCGCGATACTTTACGCAAACAATTTGAAACCAATGTGTTTGGCTGGTGCGAACTTACCAATAGCGTCTTGCCAGTTATGCACCGGCAAGGACATGGCCGTATTGTGCAAAACAGCTCTGTACTGGGCTTTGCCGCCATGCCCTTTCGCGGTGCCTATAACGCCAGCAAATTTGCTGTCGAGGGACTGACTGATACTTTACGCCTGGAACTGAAAAACACAGACATTGAGATCAGTCTCATTGAGCCAGGCCCTATTGCCAGTCAGTTTCGGCAAAATGCTCTCAAGGCTCTCAACGACAATATTGATTTTAATCACAGCCGTTTCGGTTTTCAGTATGCCGCGGCCATCCACCGGCTCTCATTGCCTGGACCGGCTTCGCGCTTTACTCAAGGCCCGCAGGCTGTGTACAAACGCCTGCAGCATGCCCTGAATAGTAAAAGGCCCAAGCCGCGCTATTATGTAACTGCTCCCACCTATCTTATGGGGACGTTAAAGCGTTTACTGAGCACGCGGATGATGGACCGACTGCTAAGTAAAGTAAGAAGTTAAAAGAAGTTTAATAGGTCGTTTTATGCTGACATACAAATAGCGGTTAAGCCGGACTGAGACAGTCCGGCTTAAGATATTAGATACTACTGAGTAGCCCAGGCGGGCTGACCTTCTTCATAAGAGACACAGCCGTCGAAGCGGCCGGGAACCGGCACATGACGTAGAGCCTGAGTGCCTCCCACCTCCGAAGTGAAAAAGCCAAACAGGGTTAACTGTTTGATCATGGTAAAGTAATGAGCTTCACCACCCGAGGCAAGTTGTTGACGCGCTTCACTATCTAAAGTGTTGATTAATGCCAGACGCTGCTCAGCGGTTAGACTATTAAATTTTCCGCCATATTCTTCTGCGCTGCGACGCTCTAATTGCAGCAGCCCCGCGTGAAAAGTTGCCTGCTCAGCCGGGGAGTAACAGTCGTTGACGAATATCTGCATAAAGCTCCCCACTTCTGCATCGCGAGCACCGGGTGTATCGGTGCGTGGCAAGATGGTTTCTGTCACTGCATCCAACAGTTCAGCATCTGCGGCGCTAAAAGTTAACGCTGCAGAGCTGGAGGTGGCACAGCCAGCCAGCAGGGTATTACCGCCAATAAAAGCTACGCCCGTGGCCAGACCGATCATGCGCAGGAGTTCACGTCTATTCATACCAGAGTCCCCTTTTTCAATTCTTTCACCGCATGGTCAACGGCTCGGGCCGTCAAAGCCATATAGGTGAGAGACGGGTTGACGCAAGAAGCTGAGGTCATACAAGCGCCATCCGTTACAAACACATTGGGAGCATCCCACACCTGGTTAAAGCCATTAAGTACAGAGGTTTTCGGATCGCGTCCCATGCGCGCTGTACCCATTTCGTGAATCCCCATACCTGGCGAATATCCCCAGTCGGACCCATGCACCTGAGTCACACCGGCGGCTTCCAATAATTCCACCGCATCCTGCTGCATGTCGTGCCGCATGGCCAATTCATTTTCACGGACTTCAACGTCCATCGCCAACACCGGTAGTCCCCATTTGTCGGTCACGGACTTGTCCAGATAAATACGGTTGTCGTGATGCGGCAACATTTCTCCAAACGCCGTCATACCGATAGTCCAGGGGCCTGGCTGGCTCAGCGAGTGTTTCAGATCCGCACCGACGCCAACTTCGGCCACATGTCGATCCCAACCTTGCCGACTAGCTGCGCCCTGATAGCCAAAGCCACGGACATAATTGCGCTGCTCATTGCCAAGATTACGAAACCGGGGAATATAAAAACCGGCCGGACGACGACCAAAATAATATTTGTCTTCGTAGCCTTCCACCGTGCCGCTAGCGCCTACACGAAAATGGTGGTCCATAACATTATGGCCCAGCTCACCGCTGCTGCTTCCCAGCCCACCCTGCCAAACATCAGTGGCAGAGTTCATCAAGATCCAGGTGGAGTTAAAGCTGGAAGCATTGAGGAAAACAACATCGGCAGTATATTCATAGGTCAATTGAGTCTCGGCATCAATGACTTCGACCCCGCGAGCGCGTTTTTTGTCTTTGTCGTACAGTACTTGCGTGACAATAGAAAAGGGGCGCAAAGTAAGATTGCCGGTTTTCATGGCCGCCGGCAAAGTCGAGGACTGTGTGCTGAAATAAGCACCATAAGGACAGCCCAGCCAGCATTTATTCCGGTACTGACAGTTAACCCTGCCCTGCTCTGGCTTAGGCTGAGTAATATTGGCCACTCGGCTATGAATTAAATGCCGCTTTCCCCCGTAGGCTTTTTTAATACGCGCTGCCACATCTTTTTCAACACAGTTTAATTCAATCGGCGGTAAAAATTGTCCGTCCGGCAAGTGAGGTAAACCTTCAAGGCTACCGGCAATTCCCGCATAACGCTCTACATAATCGTACCAGGGTGCAACATCTTCGTAGCGAATGGGCCAGTCGATGGCAATTCCCTCGCGAGCGTTAGCTTCAAAATCCATGGGACTCAAACGGTAACTGTGGCGACCCCACAGCAAAGAGCGCCCACCCACATGGTAGCCGCGATACCAGTCAAAACGCTTTTCTTCAACATAGGGGCTGTCTTGCTCATTGGCCCACATGCCCTGGGTTTCTTCGTTAAGCACAAAGTCGCGCTGCAACACAGGATGCTTATCTTTCATCTCTTGTGTGGGGCGATTACGGTGCGGGTGGTCCCATACCTCTTTATGGGCATTGGTGTAATCTTTAATGTGCTCGATATTGCGGCCGCGCTCCAGCAGCAAAACCTTCAGTCCCTTTTCGGTCAACTCTTTGGCTGCCCAGCCACCGCTGATACCTGAGCCCACCACAATTGCGTCATAATGGTGTTTAGACATAACCTTTTCTCACTTAAATATCGCAGATGCGGATAGCCGCCTGCAGGGATGCAATTTTCTCTTCTTCTGTGGCTCGGTTGGGAATAAATTCCTGCGCCACATAGCCCTTAAAACCTACAGCCTCGATGGCTTGCATAATGGCAGGATAGTAAAGCTCCTGGGTCTCATCAATTTCATTTCGCCCCGGCACGCCAGCCGTGTGATAGTGGCCAAAATAAGGGTGGTGATCGCGAATGGTGCGAATAATATCCCCTTCGCTGATTTGCATGTGGTAAATATCGTAAAGCAATTTAAAATTAGGCGAGTCCAGGCGCTTGCACAACTCGATGCCCCAGGCTGAGTTATCACACAGATAATCCGGGTGATCTACCTTGCTGTTAAACAGCTCCATCTGTAACACCACACCCTTCTTTTCTGCCTGGGCCAGGATTTTTTTCAACCCTTGGGTAGCTTGTTTCAGTCCATCCTCAGGGTCCATGCCCCGGGCGTTACCACTAAAACAAATCAAGTTGGTATAGCCCGCCTCACTGACCAGATCGATATGGCGCTGGTAGCTTTCTATCAGTGCAGAATGGAAGCGGGCATCTCCCCAGCCGTCCTCCAGATTGGGCTCGGCACCATTACACATGGAGGAGTCTATTCCGTGCTCTTTGAGAATGTGCCACTCGCTGGGTCCTACCAAATCTATCGCCGAGAAACCAATGCGCTTAACCACCAGGCACAGTTCTTCGAGGCTGAGAAAGTGATAAGTCCAGCGAGCGACTGAATGATGAATATTGCCTTGCAATGAGGGGGACTGACTGGCAGAGGCTTGTGCCGCGAGTGCTCCGAGGCTGCTGGCCCCCAAAGCACTGGCGAACGCAGAGCGCAAGAGAGTACGACGTTTAACCGCATAGCTCATAGGTCTGGCTTCCTTATTCTGAGTATTACCCTGTGGTTGACACGAGCGCCAACCACGCTAATCGCTCAAGATTAACCCGCCAAAGGAGTGATTGCCACAAGAGCAACGGTTCTTTACAGAAAAGCAGACGCGAGCTTACTGACTAAATCCAGGGTGCCGATTTAGGCCCTGGATTGCATATAATGCTCGTAGTCGGGAATGGAGCGTTCTATTTCACCATTAAAGAATGGCGACGCCACCATAAAATCGGCGGAGACTTGGTTACAGGCGATAGGGATATTCCACACGGCAGCAATACGCAGCAACGCCTTGACGTCCGGATCGTGGGGCATGGGTTCAAACGGGTCCCAAAAGAAAATCAGAAAATCCACTTCGCCGCGGGTAATCATGGCGCCTACCTGCTGATCGCCACCTAAAGGCCCGCTAACCAGTTTGTGGATAACCAGGTCAGTACTGTTTTCAATAACCGTGCCTGTCGTGCCAGTCGCATAAAGCATGTGTTGCTGCAGATCTTGATAATGCCTCTGGCACCAGGCGACCAACTGCTGCTTTTTATTGTCATGAGCCACCAGAGCGATGCGCTTGGAGGCCGGCAAAGTGACATTCTTAAATTGCATGACAAGGTTTCCTTTCGCTAAAGAAATATTTGCTGTAATGCCATTGTATCCGAGTGATTTATTTTCACGCTTCGACGGGCGCTGGCTCTATGACGACAGGCGCCAGAATCAGTCCCGTAGTCGCCACTCGATGGCCAATAACTTCTATCACTTCGAGCTGATGTTCACCAACAGTTACCTTTGCCCCTGCCTCGGGTTTTTCCGTAAGCAGCTCGTGCAAGAGTTCATTCAGCGTCATATGGTCTGGAGCTGGCAGAGCAATGCCATAGGAATCGAATATATGTTTGATTCTTGTGGAGCCTTTTAATTTTAATCCTGCACGCGGCAACACATTGTCTTCCTCGGCCAGATCCTCTGAAAAAACACAGTCAACAAAGGGACGAGTTTCGGGCCGCAGCACCATAAACAGATGATCTTGCGCACGTAATAAGGTAGAGCCGCGCGGTGCAATTACTGCCTCACCTCGGGTAACCATAGCCGCCACCGTGGTGGAGGGCAAAGCCAACTCCGAGAGACACCGACCAACAGCCCGTGAGTTTTCACTCAAGGTGTACTCGACGATATCGGCATCCACATCGCCCAGCGAAGTGATCTCCAGTATAGCGGCAGGTGCGGCTGGCGGCTTTTCCATCAAATTAAGTTTCTTCGCCACCCAAGGCAAGCTGGAGCCCTGAATCGTGGCGGAAATCAGTACCACAAAGAACACCACGTTGAAAATAAGCGGGGCTTGCTCGAGGCCATAAATCAACGGGTAGACCGCCAGAATAATAGGCACCGAGCCACGCAGGCCCACCCAGGACACCAAGGCGATTTCACGCCGGTTATAGCCGAACAACTTAAGTACCGGTACCACCGCCACCGGACGGGCGATAAAGATCAGCACGGCGGCAATCAGCAGCCCTTCTACCCAAACATCCAGCAAGGAGCGCGGATCAATCAGCAGGCCAAGCACCACAAACATGGTGATCTGGCTCAACCAGGCAAGGCCGTCGTGGAACATAAAAGCACTGCGCTGAAAAGCAAAACGGCTGTTACCAATAACAACACCCGCCAGGAATATGGCAAGGAAACCACTGCCGCCGAGGTTGGCCGCAACACCAAAAGCCAGTAAGCCACAGGCGGCAATCATTACCGGATAAAGGCCCGTTGCCTCCAGACGAATGACGTTGATAAGTTTCACCGACAACCAGCCGATACTCAGGCCTACCGCTGCCCCTACGCCCATTTGCAGGGCAAATAGCTCCAGCAGCCCCATGCCTAGCGGCAGGTCATTAACCACAACCTCGAGCAAGCCCACGGTCAGGAAAATAGCCATGGGATCGTTGGAGGCGCTTTCGACTTCAAGAATCGATTTCAAACGGTAATTGATATAAATGCCGGCGTTACGCAGCAAAGCAAATACCGCTGCAGCGTCGGTGGAGCCGACAATGGCGCCCACCAGAAAGCCTTCCAGCAGTGAAAGGCCCAAGATTTTGTGCGCCGCATAACCGGTGATGATCGCGGTAATGACTACGCCAACAGTGGCCAGTATGGCAGAGGGTTTCCAGACAGAACGTATAGCTCCATGAGAGGTTTGCAAGCCGCCATCGAACAAAATCAGGGCTAGCGCCAAGCTACCCAGAGCGTGGCTGATTTGAGCATCAGGCGCAATACCGGCCAGTCCCGTCTCACCTGCCAGCATACCCACCAGTAGAAACAGTACCAATACCGGCAAACCAACCCGGGCCGAAATCTTACTGGAAAAAATGCCTGCAAGAATCAGGACGCCAGCGGCCAATATAATTTGGTCGATAATAAACATGCAGAAAATTACTCAAATAAGACTCGCCGGGAACTTCATACGACTCAGCTGCCGTCTCATTCCATGAGACTTATACCGAATGAAGTTTACATTATAACCTTCGACAGCTGTGAAGTTGGCGTGACACAACCCCTGTAAAAAGCTCATATTGACTATGTATTGCTCTTTCCGATATGCGCCCGCGACCTTACGATTAAAGACACACAGAACGTCGAAAAAAATATCTGGCAGGCAAGCCATCCATGATGGCTTGCTTGAAATGCTGTTAGTGAGTCAGCTCCAACAACAATTTATTTAGCCGCTGCACATAGCTGGCTGGGTCTGCCAAATGTGAACCTTCTGCCAGGCTGGCCTGATCAAACAGCACCATAGCCAAGTCGGCAAAGCGCTCTTCGTCTTGCTCCTGATCCAGCTTTTTCACCAGCGGGTGCTCGGGGTTAAGCTCGAAGATAGGCTTGCTCTCGGGCAACTGCTGCCCTGCCGATTCAAGCAGACGCCGCATTTGTGCGCCCATTTCGTGTTCGGGCACCACAATACAAGCTGGTGAGTCCGTGAGTCGATGGGTCGCTCTGACCTCAGCTACCTTCTCGCTCAAGATATTCTTCACCCGCTCCAGCAAAGGCTTTACCTCTTGGGCAACCTTTTCCAGCGCCTGCTTTTCTTCGTCGCTATCCAGTTCACCCAAATCAAGCTCACCCTTGCCCACATCCTGCAAGGTTTTGTCGTCATACTCGCTCAAATGACCCATTAGCCATTCGTCCACCCGGTCGGATAGCAGGAGCACCTCGATACCTTTTTTCCGAAAAACCTCAAGATGGGGACTGTTTTTAGCGGTCTGATGATTTTCGGCGGCGATATAGTAAATTTTGTTCTGCCCTTCCTGCATACGCGTACAATAATCATCCAGCGACTGATTTTGCTCAGCC
>Ga0079223_10002901_pt1 | contig 10743 bp, 5 predicted proteins | sample Stecom2011_FD_75072 | JGI IMG/M metagenome (GOLD analysis project Ga0079223, IMG submission 75072) | Agricultural soil microbial communities from Utah to study Nitrogen management - Steer compost 2011 | ecosystem: Environmental > Terrestrial > Soil > Agricultural land | place: USA: Utah...
AGACGGCCCTCTAAAATCGGCCGGAGCGAGGGGACCCGTTAGGGCTGAGATGCCGGGGTGGCCTTTGACGTGCAGGATGCACTAAGACCCAATGCACTCCTTTCAGTCGCGGGGCCAGCTTTGCAGTGGGCGCATGGATGCGCAGGAGCTGCCTTTGGTTACTTTTCTTTTAGCCAAGCAAAGAAAAGTAACTCGCTACGCCCGGCGACACGGGCTTATAAAAAGCCCGCGCTAGCGGCAACCCTACAAAACCAAAACTCTACTGGCCCGGCTCATACCCCAACACTGGGCTTAACCAGCGCTCAAGCTCTAGCATGTCCATGCCTTTGCGCTCGGCTAAAGACTCCACTTGGTCTTGGTTGATTTTACCAATGGCAAAATACTCTGACTGCGGGTGCGAGAAGTACCAGCCCGCTACGGCGGCGGTGGGGTACATGGCGTAGTTTTCGGTCAGCTCCATGCCGGCGTTAAGCTCGGCGTTAAGCAGTTTAAACAGAGTGCCTTTTTCGGTGTGATCGGGGCAGGCGGGGTAGCCGGGCGCTGGGCGAATACCGCGATAGCGTTCGCGGATAAGGTCTTCATTGCTGAGGTTTTCATCTGGCTCAAAACCCCAAAACTCGGTGCGCACGCGGCGGTGCATGTGCTCGGCTAGGGCCTCGGCTAAGCGGTCGGTTAAGGCTTTAACCATAATCGCGTTGTAATCGTCGCCGGCGTCTTTGTACTCTTGCGATAGCTCCTCGGCACCGATGCCGGTGGTGACGGCAAAGCCGCCAATGTAGTCTTGCTTGCCCGAGTCGGCCGGTGCGATAAAATCAGCCAGTGAAAAGTTAGGTTTTTTGTTACCGGCTTTTTGTTGTTGCTGGCGCAAGTGGTGCAGTTTGGCCAGTGGCTCGCCGTTGTCGTCGCGCACAATAATATCGTCGTGGTCGACGGTGTTGGCGGGCCAAAAACCGATAACGGCGCGGGCTTTGACTTTTTTGTTGTCGATTAAATCTTTTAGCATGGCTTGCGCGTCGGCAAATAAGTTGCGCGCCGCCTCGCCGACGACTTCATCGTCAAAAATTTTGGGGTACTTGCCGGTTAAATCCCAGCTGATAAAAAACGGTGTCCAGTCGACCGTGTCGAGGATGTCTTGGAGGGGATAGTCGTCAAAGACTTTTACCCCGGTAAAGGTGGGTACCGGTGGGGTGTAGTTGTTCCAGTCCTCTTTAAAACCGTGCTCGATGGCGTTGGGGTAGGTGCGCAAGGTGCCGCGGGGTTTGCGGTTGGCGTTGCGTACGCGCACCGCCTCGTACTCTTCTTGCAGCTTTTTAATAAAAGGCGCGCGGCGCTCTTCATCGGCCAGCAGTGTGCTGCACACGCCTACGGCGCGCGAGGCGTCGGTGACGTAAACCACTTGGTTAACGTTAAAGGCTGGGTCTACTTTTACCGCGGTGTGCGCTTTAGAGGTGGTGGCACCGCCAATCAGCAGTGGTTTGTTAACGCCCAGGCGCTGCATCTCGCGGGCGACGCTGACCATCTCATCCAGTGAGGGGGTAATTAAACCCGAGAGGCCAATAATATCGCAGTTTTCTTCTTCGGCGACTTTAAGGATTTTGTCGGCCGGCACCATAACGCCTAAGTCGACCACCTCAAAGTTGTTGCACTGCAACACCACGGCGACAATGTTTTTACCAATGTCGTGTACATCGCCCTTTACCGTGGCCATTAAGATTTTACCGTTGGGTTTGGTGGCCTCGGTTTTTTCGGCTTCGATGTACGGCTGTAAGTGGGCTACGGATTGCTTCATAACCCGCGCGGATTTAACCACTTGGGGCAAGAACATTTTACCCGAGCCAAACAAATCGCCCACCACGTTCATGCCGTCCATCAGCGGGCCTTCAATCACATCCAGTGGCCGCTTGGCTTGCAGGCGGGCCTCTTCGGTGTCTGCGACAATATAGGTGTTGATGCCTTTTACCAGCGAGTGTTCCATGCGCTTGGCGACATCCCAAGTGCGCCATTCTAGGTCTTCTTTTTTAGCCGTGTCGCTGCCGCCATCGCGGTATTTTTGGGCAATATCCAGCAGTGCCTCGGTGCCTTCGGCGCTGCGGTTTAGGATGACGTCTTCGACTTTTTGTTTTAGCTCGGCGGGTAGGTCGTCGTAAACCGCCAGCTGGCTGGCGTTGACGATGCCCATGTTCATACCGGCTTTAATGGCGTGGTATAAAAACACCGAGTGGATTGCCTCGCGCACCGGCTCGTTGCCACGAAAGGAGAAAGACACGTTTGATACGCCGCCGGATACGCCGGCGTGGGGCAGGTTTTCCCGAATCCATTGCGCGGCTTGAATAAAGTCCACTGCGTAGTTGTTGTGCTCTTCTATTCCGGTGGCAATGGCAAAAATGTTGGGGTCAAAGATAATATCTTGCGGCGGAAAGTCGAGCTTATCCACCAGCAAACGGTAAGAGCGCTCGCAGATTTCTTGTTTGCGTGCGGCTGTGTCGGCCTGGCCTTGCTCGTCAAACGCCATAATCACCACGGCGGCGCCGTAGCGCATGCACAGGCGAGCTTTATCAAGAAAGTCTTGCTCGCCTTCTTTCATGCTGATGGAGTTGACGATGCCTTTGCCCTGAATGCATTTTAGGCCCGCCTCGATCACCTCCCATTTAGAGGAGTCGAGCATAATGGGCACGCGCGAGATATCGGGCTCACCGGCAATCAGGTTTAAAAAACGCACCATGGCGGCTTTAGAATCCAGCATGCCCTCGTCCATGTTGATGTCGATCACCTGCGCGCCGCCCTCGACTTGCTGCAGCGCCACCTCAAGGGCAGTGGAGTAATCTTCCTCGACAATTAAGCGCTTAAAGCGCGCCGAGCCGGTGACGTTACAGCGCTCGCCAACGTTAACAAACAGCGAGTCGCGGGTGATGTTAAACGGCTCGAGGCCGGACAGCCGACAGGCGGGCTCGATGTGCGGAGTTTGTCGCGGCGCGTGCTTGGCAACGGCTTTAACAATGGCTTCGATGTGCTCGGGGCGGGTGCCGCAGCAGCCGCCAATAATATTGACAAAGCCGGCGCTGGCAAACTCTTCGATAATATCGCGCATCTCTTCGACTTCTTGGTCGTACTCGCCAAACTCGTTGGGCAAGCCGGCGTTGGGGTGCGCCGACACGTAACAGTTGGCAATGCGCGACAGCTCTTGCACATAGGGGCGCAGCTCTTTGGCACCCAAGGCGCAGTTAAGGCCGATGGATAAGGGTTTAGCGTGGATCAGAGAGTTGTAAAACGCCTCGGTGGTTTGCCCCGATAGCGTGCGGCCCGAGGCATCGGTAATGGTGCCCGAGATCATAATCGGCAGCTCAAAGCCCAGCTCGCCAAAGGCCTCTTGCACAGCAAAAATAGCGGCTTTGGCGTTGAGGGTATCAAAGATCGTCTCGATCATGATTAAGTCGGCGCCGCCGGCGGCCAAAGCTTTGGTGGCCTCGACGTAGTTCTCGACCAGCTGATCAAAAGTGACGTTGCGCACGCTTGGGTCGTTAACATCGGGTGAGATTGAACACGTGCGCGAGGTTGGCCCCAGCACCCCGGCGACAAAGCGTGGTTTGTCTGGGGTTTGCGCGGTCATTTCATCGGCCGCTTGGCGGGCGATCTTGGCGCCTTGGTAGTTTAACTCGTACACCAGCGATTGCATGCCGTAATCGGCCATAGACACTTGGGTGGAGTTAAAGGTGTTGGTTTCTAAAATATCTGAGCCGGCGTTGAGGTAATCCATGTGGATTTCATGCATCAACTTAGGCTGGCTTAGGTTGAGTAAATCGTTGTTGCCTTTGACATCGCTGGGGTAGTCGGCAAAGCGCTCGCCGCGATACTCCGCTTCAGAGAGCTTGTAGCTCTGGATCTGGGTGCCCATGCCGCCATCGAGCACGATAATGCGTTCGGTTAAGGCGTGTTTAAGTTGGGCAATGCGTTGGTCGCGGTCTGTAGCACTCATGGGAAACCTGTGTTTGGGCGTATCGATTGGGTAATGTGTGTTGTCGTTTGGTGCCGCGCAAAGTGGCGCCACCGGTTTTGACGTTAGCGGCGCATTTTAACAGCAATTGGCCGCCAATAGGGCGACAATGGCTACTGTTTAGTCGTAATAGATGCGCATTTGTGCGTGTCGGGTTTGCCCGGCGTTTAATTGCCAGCTGTCGCCTAGGCAAGCGCCGCGCTCGACACAGACGTAACCTGTGTGATTAGCCTCGCCGATGTCGCCCACTTGGGCGGCCATCTCGGCGCCTATGTTCCACACCACCACGCTGGGACACTGATCGCCCGCCACCTGTAAGCGTTGCTTGGTATCAACCAAACTGACGGGCGCCTGGACGTTCTCGTACACGCGGTCTACCTCACCGGCAAAGGTGACCGGCCCGCTTTGGTTAAAGCGTGCGCCGCCGGCGACTTTATCCAAATACTCTTGGCCATCCAAACCTTCTACTTGCACGTGGCTGATATCGCTTATGGCAAAATAGCTGTGCAGCACCCAGCTGGCGTTAAAGGCTGTTGCGCTCAGGTTGGTTAAGCTCAGATCAAAAGTCGCAGTGGCACCTAAGGTTAAGGTTAATTGGGCGGTAAAGTCGTGCTCAAACACGGCATCGGCCTGATGCTGAAAACCTAGTTGGATTATCGCGCGGCCTTCCGCGTCGAGACTTGCCGCCAGCAAATCCCAAGTTTGCGTGCGCACCAAACCGTGGTTGGGCTGGCTGCTGTCGCTTGGGTGTGGGCCAAACCAAGGTAAACACAAAGGCACGCCGCCGCGCAGGCTGGCGCCTTGGCTAAAGTTACAGTTAGGGCTCAGCCACAACAGCTCTTTGCCGCCAGTGGGGGTAAAGCTCATCAGTTGTGCGCCGTTAAGTGCCAGCGTCGCTTGACACTGTGCGGTGCTGATGCGCAGCAGGGGTAGGCCGCTGCCGGGGTGGTTTGGGTATAGGCTGGCGCTGTCGCTCAACGTCAAAAAATCGCAACCGGCAATAATGTCGGTTAAAGCATGTGCAGTCATGTGGGGCTCGTGTTGTTTGGCAATATCTTGTGGTGGGTGCTCTAAAGCCGCCTTAAAGGCCGCTGTTTTAGCTGAATTAACGCAGCGGGCCGGCGTGTACGACAAATTTTAACAAATTTGTGGCTGTCGCGTATAGCGTCCGATCCCGTTTAAGGTTTCGTTATAGGTCCAGTCACAGTATTATGCGCGGCCCTTTAACAATTTCGAGGTTAGTGTGTCGCAAACAGTAGTTACCGTTGGTCAACGCTATGTGAGTGATACCGAGCCCGAGCTGGGCTTGGGTGTGGTATTACAGGCAAGCGGCGGCACGGTGGATATCGGGTTTCCCGCCGCCGAGCAACGCCGTACTTATTCTTTAAAAGAGGCGCCTTTAAGTCGCGTGCGCTACACCGAGGGCGAGCGCGTTAAGCACCAAGCCGGCCAGTGGTTAACGGTGAAGCAAGTCATCGAGCAGGGCGGTTGCTTGCTCTACCACGGGGTGAACGATGCCGGTGAGGCACACGCCATACCCGAGTTTGAGCTGGACAGCTTTGTGCAGTTTAGCAAACCCCGCGAGCGTTTATTTTCAGGTCAAATAGACCGCAGCAATCATTTCTCGATGCGCTACCAGGGCCAAAACCTGCGCCATCAAGTCGAGAGCAGTAAAGTATTTGGTTTGGGTGGGCCTAAAGTGCAGCTGTTGTCGCACCAGCTGTACATCGCCGAGCAAGTGGCCAGCCGTTTTGCTCCGCGGGTATTGCTGGCCGATGAAGTGGGTCTGGGCAAAACCATCGAGGCGGGCTTAATCTTGCACCGCCAACTGCTCACCGGCCGCACTCAGCGTGCGTTGGTGGTGGTGCCACCGGCGCTGTTGCACCAATGGTTGGTCGAGATGCTGCGGCGTTTTAATTTGTCGTTTACGTTACTGGATGAAGAGCGCTGCCAAGCGCTAGAGGGTGTTGACGAAGAGCTGCTCGATTTTGAAATGGACGATGAGCAACTGCTTGATAGTATAGAGGCAGATGAGATCAATCCGTTTGAGACGGCGCAACTGGTGCTGTGCTCGCTGGATTTTTTAACCGCCAACCCGCAGCGCTTAAGCCAAGCATTGGCCGCCGAGTGGGACATGCTGCTGGTGGACGAGGCGCACCACCTAAGCTGGAGCCCAGAGCACGCCAGCGACGAGTACACCGCCATCGAGCAATTGGCCGAGCGCGCCCGTGGCTTGTTGTTGCTAACCGCCACCCCCGAGCAGCTCGGGCTAGAGAGCCATTTTGCCCGGCTGCGCTTGCTCGACCCCGACCGCTACTACGACTTTGCCACCTTTATTGCCGAGCAACAAAGCTACCAACCCTTAAGCGATTTAGTCGAGCAGATACTCGCTTTGCGCCCCGATACGCCAGAGGCCACAGGTGGTTTTCCCGCCGAGCTTTGCACCGCATTGGCCGAGTACCTAAACGACGATGCCATCCACCGTGCAACACAAAGGGCCGAGCAACTCTCGTTGAGCGAGGCCATTGATGATCTGGTAAGTGTACTGCTGGATCGCCACGGCACTGGGCGGGTTTTGTTGCGCAATACCCGCAACGGCGTTAAAGGTTTTCCCACTCGTCATCTGCATCAGCACCCCATTGAGCTTGAGGCGACAGACGCTAAGGCATTAGCACAACGCGAGCTGGCCACCCAGCTGCACCCTGAGCATTACTGGTCCGAGCGGGGCGACTGGTGGCTTAGTGATCCGCGTGTGGTGTGGTTAAAAGAGTTTGTAAAAGCCCGTCGCGGTAAAAAAATCTTAGTGATCTGCGCCGATGGCGATACCGCGCAAGAGCTAGAGCTGTTTTTGCGTTTGCGCCAAGGCGTGCCCTCGGCGGTGTTTCACGAAGACATGAACCTTATTGCCCGAGATCGCGCGGCGGCTTATTTTGCCGATATGGAAGATGGTGCACAGGTGTTAATCGCCTCGGAGATCGGCAGTGAAGGGCGTAACTTTCAGTTTGCACAAGATTTAGTACTGTTTGACTTACCCCTTAACCCCGATCTATTAGAGCAGCGCATTGGACGGCTTGACCGCATCGGCCAGGCGGGTGAGATCCACCTGCACGTACCTTTGTACAGCGCCGCCACCGGTATAACCGCACAACAAAAGCTGGCCCGTTGGTATCACGAGGGCATCAATGCCTTTACCCACACCTGTGCAATTGGCTACGCTGCCTTTGAGCGTTTTGGCGATGCTTTAATACAAACCATGAGCACTACCGACGAGGCCGCGCTCGAGGCGCTTTTGCACGACACCGCGACTTTCTCAGAGGCGCTAAACGCCGAGTTACAGGCTGGCCGCGATCGTTTGCTCGAGCTAAACTCCTGCCGCCCGCAAGTAGCTGCGCAGTTGGTCGAGCGGCTGCAACAGCAAGATGAGGGTACTGCGTTGCCCGATTTTTTAATGCGGGTGCTGGACAGCTTTAACGTCGATTACGAGCGCCACAGTGAAAACAGCTGGGTGCTGCACCCAGGTGAGCACATGCGGGTTGACCCTTTCCCTGGACTGCCCGAAACCGGCTTAACCATTACCTTTGATCGGCAGCGGGCGCTAGAGCGCGACGACATTAGCTTTGCCACCTGGGAGCACCCACTGGTGCGCGGTGCGATGGAGCTGATTTTAGACACCGAGTTTGGCAACACCGCGGTGGCTACTTTAAAGTTGCCACCGTTAAAGCCCGGCACCCTCATGGTCGAGGCGGTGTTTCGTTTGCATTGCCCAGCACCGGCGCAGTTGCAGCTTACCCGCTACTTGCAAGAGCCACTGATGCGCGTATTGCTGGACGTAAACGGCAAAGACTTTGCCGCTGTGCTCAGCCCCGATAAACTGGCCAAAGTAGTGCAAAGGGTACCTCGCTCGACCTCGCAAGAGCTGGTGCGTCACTCGCGCAGCCAAATCGCCGTTTTACTCGATCGCGCCGAGCAGATCATGGCGCCCGAGCGCGACATCCAGGTGGATGCCGCTTTAACAAACGCGCGGGAGCTACTGAACGGCGAGATCGTCCGGCTGCAAGAGCTGGCTAAAGTAAACCCCAACGTGCGCCAAACCGAGATCGATCTGCTTAAGCAACAGCTGGACGAAACAGTGCAACACTTGCTGCAAGCCAGCTTAACGCTGGATGCGGTACGGGTAATTGTAGCGGTTTAAACCCTCTCGTGAGCGGCCCAATGTGGGCCGCCGCATTTACACAGTTAAAGGTTTTTTATGTATATATTCTCGGCCGATGCCACCGCCCGCAAAGACATCGATGACGACGTTAAAACCGGTCAGCAGGTGCCATTTATTGTTTACATTAACTTTACCGATCTGTTTGGCGCCGAGCAGCTGTGCAAAATTTATTTAATGCGCGCCGGTTTTACCGAGATCAATATCCACAAGCGCAAAGGCGTGCCCGACTCGTTGCTGCAAGATAAACGCGTTGTCGCTGCCGATAAAGCGTTAAGCGAAGCGCTTGAGGGCGGTTATCACATTCAAATGTATGACGATTTTTAAACCACGCTAACCACTGGGCCGCCATAACGGGCTGTATGCCAAGCCGCGATTGGTGTAAATCACCTTAAGGCCGCTTACCTGTTAGGCCTTTTGTAACGTTATTTGCTACGTGTATACTTTTCTCGCAGACAAGATCACATTAACAGCCACTTGTTGTAGCAACGGTGACTGATTAGCCGTTTAATGCTCTGGGCGCTTTATCAAGAACCTTTTACCGTCGATAACGGCAGCCCTATGTTTTGCGATGCGGTGCCATTAGGCGCATTTATTTTCATTTTGTGTCGGCGCACAACCGCCAAAAAAATAACGATGAAGACAGGAGGTCTCAGCCTATGAACAGCACCCATCCCACTCTCCCCGAGCGCCATAATTTTGGTTTTTTAACCCCAGGTGCCCCGTTGCGTACTTGGCATGAATGTCTGCCTTGGCTGTTGGCGATCGCAGCGTGCAATATTTTGCTCCTGCTGGGTGACGGCCACGGCAGTGATCTTGGTTATTGGAAAAGCTGGGTGGCGCAGCTGCAAGTAGGCTATAGCGAGTTTAGCGGTGATTATCCGCCAGGTTACATTCACTGGCTTTATCTGGTTGGCAAGTTTTACAGCATTTTTGCTATACCCCTTGAAGCCGACTGTTTGCTTAAATTTTTGGCTCAACTGCCGGTGTTGGGCAGCCACTTAGTGTTGGCGTTACTTGTTACCCTGTGGGCACAGCGCTACCACATAAGCGCAACAACAACCCACGCAGTGTTGGCGTTGGTGTGCTTTAACCCCGCGCTGCTAATCGATGGGCCTTTGTGGGGGCAGGTAGATCTTTTGCCTATTACCTTAGCGGTGAGCGCTTTAACCTTAGCGGTAGTTTACCGGCGTATGGATTTGGCGCTGCCTTTGTACCTGCTGTCGCTGTTGGTAAAGTTTCAAATGATCGCCTTTCTGCCGGTGTTTGGGGTGCTGGGGTTACAGCAGTTTAGAAAATCGTTATGGGGTGTGGGCTGGTCAGTGTTGTTGGCTGCGCTGGTGTTTTTGCCGTTTATTGTGGCCGGTACGGCCAAACAAACCTTTATTAATGCTTATGTTCATACGGTAGGCTCTTACCCTTACGCCACCTTCAATGCCGCCAACTTATGGTTGTTGTGGGTGGGTAACATCAGCCCCGATGATCTAAACCTAATCACCGGGCAGCGCGGTGGGTTTTGGAGCGTAAAGCATGTTGGCATGTTGTTGTTTGCAGCGCTTTGCCTGGTGGTGTTTGTATTGGCTGTTTGGCGGCAGTTATGTGGCCGGCTTAAGGGCGTGGCCGCAGCGCGCGAGTGGCTGCTGTACGCGCTTATCACCAACTTGGCTTTTTTTACCTTGCTGCCGGCTATGCACGAGCGCTATTTACTGCCCAGTGTGGTTGTTGTTTTAATGTATGCACTGTTAACCCCTGCAGGATACGTGCTGGCATTATTGCTGGGCTCGATTGCGGCCATCAATATGATGCTGGTGTATGGTGTTAGCGGCGAGCTGCTGTGGTTGCTGCTGTCATGCGCCAGTGTTTTGGTGTTTATAGTCTTGTTGTTTAATTTGCTGCTGGGCCACAAGTGTGCGGTTAAGGTGTGGCTAACTGTTTTAAGCTGGCTCAATAAACCGTGGCTTGTGTGTCTGTTGTTGTTATTAATGATTGGCGCTGCCGGCAGTTTTTTAGTGCGCGCGCATACAATCGACTCGCCAACACTTGAGCCCAGCCAGCGTCTGCTGCACACTTATCCTTTGTTGTACAGCAGGCAATCCCATGGGCAAATGCGCATTAATAGAAGCTACGATAACAATGTACTCAGCGTTAGCGGCAAGCGTTATAGCCAAGGGTTAGGGGTTCACGCTCGATCCAAAGTTACCTTTGCCTTGCCAGACAACGCCCAGCGCTTTAGTGCTATGGTTGGCTTAGACGATGAAGTGAAATCCGCCGAGATAGAGTTTTTGCTGCAAGGCGATGGTGCGGTGCTGTGGCGCTCGGGCCCAGTGTATGGCTACGAGAAAGAACCTATCACAGTCGATGTTAATGTGCAGGGCGTTAGTAAACTTAGCTTGCTGGTGGATCCGCGCGGTTCAGACAATGGCGATCACGGCAACTGGATTTACCCCATTATCACCTTAGATCAATAACCGTCAGCGCCGCTGATGTCGATCAAGTGCGCCAGCGCGCAAGACGGCAAACATCAAACATCAAACATCAAACA
>Ga0079223_10002903_pt1 | contig 10741 bp, 12 predicted proteins | sample Stecom2011_FD_75072 | JGI IMG/M metagenome (GOLD analysis project Ga0079223, IMG submission 75072) | Agricultural soil microbial communities from Utah to study Nitrogen management - Steer compost 2011 | ecosystem: Environmental > Terrestrial > Soil > Agricultural land | place: USA: Utah...
AGCATGGGGGCGCGTTCCTACATTGTGCGGGGCAAGGGAAACCCGGAATCCTTCTGCTCCTGTGCCCATGGCGCCGGGCGCCGTATGAGCCGGCAACAGGCCAAAAAGCAGTTTTCACGGAGGGATCTGGAAGAGCAGACGAAAGGCGTCGAGTGCCGCAAGGACAAGGGAGTGATCGATGAAATCCCGGCGGCGTACAAGGATATCGATCAGGTGATGGAAAACCAGAGTGACCTCGTCGAGGTCGTGCATACCCTAAAACAGGTGGTCTGCGTTAAAGGCTAAACCAAAAAGGAAACTCATATGAGCAAAAAGCGACTGATCAAGCCGCGTAGTCTGGTGGGCATGAACCCGCTGCTGGGCAAGGGCGGTGTCCACGAGAAACCCTACAAAGCCAAGCGCTCTCAGGCAAAACGAGAGCTGTCCCGCGCGCTCGCGGCCGGTGGCCGCGAGCCTTATTCTGCCCCTCTTGCCGCTTGATTCGGCTCCCTTCGATCTTCCTTTCGCTTTCCCTCCTGTTACTCTGTTCCGTTTCGAATTCAGGCTGTCGGCTGGCCTTTGTTGTCATTCGCACGTAAAGTCGCGCTGTTTGGTACATTGGGGTCTGTCATGAAGAAGTTGCGGATTTCGACATTTACCTGGTTGATTTTGGTGACGGTGGTGGTCGCCTCCCTCTGGCCTGCCCGGGGTGAGCTTGCCGAGTGGTTGGGGCAGTTGGCGACACTTGGGGTTGCGATTCTCTTTTTTGTCCATGGGGCTGCCTTGCCCCGGGAAGCGGTGATTGCGGGCCTCACCCAATGGCGGCTGCATCTTTTTATTTTCTCCATCATCTTTGCGGTCTTCCCGTTACTCATCCTGCCGCTTGCCTCTCTGGGGCCCTTGTGGCTTCCGGCCAATCTGGTATTGGGCTTTCTCTACCTTGCGGTGTTGCCGTCAGCGGTATCTTCATCCATTGCTTACACCTCGATTGCGAAAGGCAACGTGCCTGCGGCCATCTGTAGTGCGGCCGGCTCCAATTTGTTGGGCATGCTGCTCACGCCGGTGCTGTTTGGGGTGCTGATCGGCTCCACGCAGCAAGGGGGCTTCAATTTGGGAGAAGCCTTTCTAAATATCGTGCTGGAGATGCTGCTGCCGTTTGTTATCGGCCAGTTGAGTCGTCCGTTATGGGCAGGCTTTTTGGAGCGCAACCCAGTGTTTGGCGACCGGGTCGATCAGGTGGTGCTGTTGCTGATTATCTATGTGGCTTTTGCTCAGTCCGTGGTGGATGGGCTGTGGCGGGAGCTGCCTTGGCAGATGGTGATTTGGGCGATTTTGCTGTGCCTGCACTTACTGGTGGGGGTGCTGGTTCTGACCCGTTGGCTGGCACGACGTTTGGGCTTCTCCTTGGGCGACGAGATCGCAGCGGTCTTCTGTGGCTCCAAGAAGAGCCTGGCTTCTGGCCTGCCCATGGCCAAGGTGCTGTTTGCCGGTAATCCGGGCTTTGGCATGATCGTGCTGCCGATCATGCTCTATAACCAGATTCAGATTATGGTAGGGGCCTTTCTCGCCGAGCGCTATGCAGAGCAGGCCAAAGCCGAGGTCGCCGCAGAACCTCTGTAAAGCGGCTGGGTGAGCTGCCGCTCCTTGGTCAAAACTTGGTGCCATCGTACCTGTATCCAATGTGACTACTGGTTCCGGTTTGACTAGAATCGCTGGCTTGCTGATGCCATAGGCAGTCGTGGGCATTTTGCAAACTATGGATGATCAAACACAAAGGAATGAACGATGACCTCGACCTTTAAGTTGTCAGCCTTGATGGCTGCAATTGCCCTGACGACCGCCTGTTCCTCCGGTGGCGGTGGTAGCGATGACTCCAATGACCAAGCCAACTCCCGTCAGATCAAAGGGGCACTAATTGCCCCTGAACTTCCCAAGCAAAACGCAGAGGCCTTGGTGGCCCGGGCCTTCCAAGCCGCACGTTATGCCCGTGCTTCCAACACGTCCAGCTGTTCTGAGGTTCCTGCGGGCTATGTGCCTCTGAGCAACCTTGATGTAAGCGTCACGGATGCCGATGGCGTTGAAGTAGCCTCGTTCAAAACCGATGCCTGTGGCGCCTTTAGCCTTGATGTGCCGAAAACCGCACAGAAACTGAAGGCCGAATCAGACCAATACGAACCTATCGAAGCGGATGTTCTGGCTTTTGAAGCCGTTGGCACGCAGCCAGATGCGATCGTATCGGCCCTGCCCAAAGGTGCTAAATACAGGATCAGTACAGTCCAGTCGACTGGTAATGCCGCTGAAGGCTACGGTCTGGCATTTACTGTCACAGATGACACTACGGGCAAAGCGGTAATTGGATTGGCCCCGGAGGTGGTTTCGGTGACGCTGGCGGATCAGCCGGTGACCCTGGAGAGCTTCGGCAATGCCTATCTGCAAAGTGAGGATGCATCCGTGGCGCTGGTGCTGGACGCAAGTAGCTCCATGAGCTCCTATGTTTATGATGAGCAGTACTCTCCCATTCAGGACGATGACGGAAACTTCTTAACCCGTTTCGATCTGACTAGCTTGGCAGCCCATACCTTTATTGAAGGAAAAGGGAATAACGATGAGGTGCACTTTGTTATCTTTGATCACAAGGTAATTCCCATTGATGGTGCCGATTTTAATCATTTGTTCGTGACCCATGATGTCGATGGAACTGTCGTAGATTACGACTATGCCGCTAATGGCTTTGAGAAGCGTGCAGAACAACTGCATTTCGTCGCTGATCTATATAACTACAACTCAAGCTATTACGGCTCCTACAAATACGCAGCCAAGCATCCCCTGTCGCCGGATCTCCAAGTGTCCTCTTCTTATCCTTGGTATGGTTCAACCGCCATGTGGAGCGCTATTGAGACGGCTCTGGAAAACTTGGCTCAAGCCGGTTATTCGCGACAGTTAGTCATTGCGATGACTGATGGGGCAGACAACGCCAGTGGTCTTACCACCCCCCAGAAGGTTGTTGAAAGAGCCCAGGCGTTAGGGGTGCCGGTCTTTATGATCGCCTTTGGTAGCGCCTCCAGGGAGGCGGATATGAAGCTGGTGGCTGAGCAAACCAATGGTAGCTATCAGAATGTGCACAGTCTGGATATTGCTGACCTTTATCAAAGCATTCAGACCGGGGTGCGCTTCCAGTACCTGGCCGGGCTGGATGGTGTACAGTCGGGTGATGAGCTGGTCTTGAAGGTCACCATGCCTAGCGGTGACACCGTAGAACGCTCTCTGATGCTGCGAGATCACTAAAAAGCCACGACAAGACGCTGCGGAGGCGGCGTCTCGTCTTCCTGATGTAGTCAACAACAATTTGTGGTTCTCGTCTGCACCAATGGTGTCCGCAGACGGAAAGACGTTCGTTCTTCAGGATGCAGGAAAAATGGTGGTGTTGGATGTGGATACGGGCCGGAAAACTGAGCTCTCTGGAGGAGCAGTAGATCTTTCCGCGAACGGTCGTTTTGTCGTCTATCTGACCGGATTGTCCTCAGGGGCTAATGCTTTGCACATTTATGACCACAGAACGAAGACCTCTTCGCCTGTGACGGTTCCCGTTAACGGTGAAAACGTTGCTGTAATAGTAGTAGGGCAGGACAGTAACTCAATGCAGAAGGTAAGCATTTCAGGTGATGGCCGTTACATTGCTTTCGTCACTCGCCAGGCCTTGGTTCCCGGCGACAATAATGGCCGCATTGATGCCTACGTCTATGATCGGGAAGAGCATCGCGTTGCATTGGCAAGTGCCCGAAAAAATGGAACGGCGGCACCGGGCTTGAATGAAGTGTGGAACCCGGAGATCTCCGCAGATGGACATTACATTGCCTTTAAGAGTTATTATGACTTCATTGACGAGACCCAAGACGGAGGGAATTGGGGCTTTATCACTACCAACCCGTTGTACGAAGCCGGTTACTGCGCTGGATATAGTGAATTTGGCGCACAGTGAATGCATCTGAACTGACACAGGAAAGGTCTACGCCTTAAGACCGGTCGGTTCCTGTTTAGTCTGGATTATGAGGATGCGCTGCACACTTTCTGGGCGTGCGGCGCATGCTGCCCTTATACTTTTCTTCTTCGTTTTCATTTTCAAACACCTGTTTGAATTTTCTTGCGCTCTACTTTTGTATTTGGTATTTATTTCGTGTGTGAAATAAATCCGGGGTGAGTTTGGTGTCGCAGCCGCGTTTTATTTTTCTGCTCAACAGCAGCCAGCGTCGCGTTCAGCAGTGGATTGCCAATCAGGGGCAGGAGGGGCTTCAGCTCACTGCGCCCCAGGCGGGTGTGCTGTTTGTGTTGGAGCGTCAGGATGGCCAGCTGATGGGTGAGCTGGCCCAGCAGCTGGATCTGGTGCCGTCCGCGGTATCCGGGTTGGTGGAACGGATGCAGAAGCTGGGGCTGGTGGAGCGGAAACCCTGTACTGTCGATGGCCGGGCCCAGCGGGTTTGGTTGACGGAGCAGGGGTGGGCGCAGTTGCCCCTCTTGTATCGGATTACGGCCCAGGCCCAGGCGAAGTTCAGCCAGGGCTTCAGCCAGGAAGAATTAGCCGTTGTCGAGCGCTGGCTGAAACAGGTTCGGCAAGAGTTCAGCGAATGAAGCCAGGCACTGATTGAAAGAGCGGAGAGGGTAAGGCAATGCAAGCGGAAGAAATCAGCATACTTTGTACCGACGGCTATAGGCTGCAGGGTACTTTCTTTGGCCGTCAATCCGACCAGGGGTATTTGCCGGTGTTGTTGAGCCCGGCTACGGGCGTGCTCCAGAGTTTTTACTTCAAGTTTTGCTCCTGGCTAAGCGCCCAGGGTTATGATGTGCTGGTGTTCGACTACCGGGGCATCGGCAAGTCGTTATACGGCCATGTGCGGGACAGTGAGGCCCTATTGCAGCACTGGGGCGAACGGGACCAGGCAGCGGCTCTGAACTGGCTGCTGGAGCGCACGGGCCAAGAGCAGGTGATTTTGCTGGGGCACAGTGCTGGCGGCCAGATGATGGGCGTGTTGCCCAACCACAGGCACATTGCCCGGGCCGTTTGTGTGGCGGGGTCGACCGGCTACTTCAACGGCATGCCCGGCAAGATGCGGATTACCGCGAAGCTGTTGATGAAAGGCTACTTGCCCCTGAGCGTGAGGCTCTTCAAGTACGGCCGCGCCAAGGCCATTGGCTTCGGTGAAGATCTGCCTCGGGGTGTGGCCCTGCAATGGCGGGACTGGTGCAGCAAGCCCGGTTACATCTTCAATGGGCTGGGCAAGACCATCATGCAGGACTTCCACCAGGATATCCGCTTCCCCATTACCGTGCTGCACGCAACTGACGACTGGATTGCGACGGCGGCCAACGTGCAAGACCTGCTACGGCTGTTCCCCAATGCACCCCGCCAGGCGGTAAGCCTGCGGCCCCAGGATTACGGCTACCCCAGTATCGGCCACATAGACATGTTCCGAAGCTCCCGGGAGAAGTTGTGGCCCATCATCGCGCAAGCCTTGCAAGGGCATGAGAAGCTAATGAGGTCCGCTGCCTAAGAAATTCATAACCAAGGGCGCGACTTGTAGACCGACCGTGACGGGCTGTGCTCCGGGGCTCGCCCGCTTTGTCCACAAGCCGCGCTCTACAGTGATGAGACCGCTATAGAGCAAGCCGCCGCTTGGTGTACCCTACTGAATCCAGAAGCCTGCCATCTTTCCGTCTTTCATGGCCAATTTGGCCAGATGGTCATCCCCCTGATCCTTAAAGCTGATCTTCCAGAGGTGGACCTCGTGACCTTGCTGGTTCAGAAGGGCGATGTAGTGGGTCTGGTAGCCATCTTTCAGGCGCGGGCTGAGCTGGTCGGCCACAAGACGGAACTGTGGTTCCGGAACCCCGGCCTTAAATTCCTCGGTGGCGTCTGCCAAGAACTCTTGGTAATTGTGCTGGGCAAGGGCGTTGAGCAGTTGGGTGAGTTTCTGCTCGACATGAGGGGAAGGCGTTTGTGCAATGGCGCTGAGTGTCCACAGGAGTCCCAGCATTAAAAGCAGGCGTTTGGTTATTTCCTTGTACATGGCGTCCTTGTCCTTTGGAGTTTAAAAAAGGGCACCGGGAGGTGCCCTTTTGAATCCTACGGCAGGAGTGGCGGTCTTCCAAGAACTACCGCTTCAGGCGGCCACCGAGACCGGCAGGACGTAATTGAACACAGCGAAAAAGTGGCAGATGCTGCCGCCCAGCACGAACAGGTGCCAGATACCATGGGCGAAGGGCATGCGCTTGAGCAGGTAGAAGATCACGCCCAGGGTGTAGACAATGCCGCCGGCGGCGATCAGGGTCACGCCCCCTTGCTCAACTTTCTGTACCAGTTCCGCCGAGGCGAAAATGATCATCCAGCCCATCAGCAGGTAAATGGCCACCGACAGGATGCGATAGCGGGCACCGAAGATCAGCTTGAAGCAGATGCCGGCAATGGCCAGCCCCCAGATCACGGCGAACAGGGTCCAGCCCACCGAGCCGCGCATGTTCACCAGCAAAAAGGGCGTGTAGGTGCCGGCGATCAGCAAATAGATGGCGCAGTGGTCAATAATCTTGAACACCTGTTTCAGGGCAGGGTTCTGGAAGCTGTGATAAAGGGTGGAAGCCAGGTACAGCAGGGTCAGGGTGGCGCCATAGATGGCGAAGCTGACAATTTTCCAGGGATCTGCATCCAGGGCAGCATAGGCCAGTAAAAGAGTCATGCCTGCTATGCTCAGGGCTGCGCCAATGCCATGGGTGAGACTATTGACGACTTCTTCTGCCAAGCTGTAGACCGGCTCGATCTTTTGTTTTGCCTTGGTGGCCAGGTTTGCAGACATGGTGTGTTCCTTCAGGTTTAAATTGCCTTTCGGCGTACAGTTGTTCCGGATCATCTTGGGTGGATGACTGCCACTATCTTAAAGCAATCGTGTGACAGCATCATTTAATTCTTTTTTATTTAAAGATAACAGTGTGACATTTATTACAACTGTTTGTTCAATGTCCCCAAGCGTTTTGGAAAATCCCTTCTATCCTTCACGGCTTCTTCGGCCCCTGCAACGGCCTTCCCGGCCTGAATCTCTGTTTACTCGCACTTGCTAGATTAACTGAAAAAGCCTGAGTAGAAAGAGCCCGCCACTGAGGGTCAGTACGGACAGTAAGGTGCTCTGGGCGACGATATTGGCGGCCAGCGGTGCATTGCCCCCTAGTGCCTTGGCCATGATAAAGCTGACCGTGGCGGTGGGGCTTGCCAGCATTAGAAACAAGGTGCCCAGCATGATGCCCGGTAAGCCCAGCATCCAGGCGCCGAAGGTCTGCACGGCCGGGATCAGCACCAACCGCAACAAAGTGGCCTTGGAGGACAAGCCTGACGTGTTGTGCAAGGCGCGCAGGTCAATGGAGGCGCCGACACACAGCAGTGCCAGGGGCAGGGTGAGATCGGCAAAATACTGGCCGGTTTGCAGCAGCATGGCGGGCAGGCGCAGATCCAGCCAGGCTAAGGGCAGGGCGCTGAGAATGGCGATGATCAGCGGGTTGCGGAGCAGGTCGACAAACAGCTTGCGCCAGTCGATGCGGGGCGACTGCTGGACGGACACGGTGAGGATGAACACCGACAGCACGTTATAGAGCAGGGTGACGGACGCCAGCAGGATGGAGCCGATCGCCAAGCCTTCCTTGCCGTAGAGATTGGCACACAGGGCCAGGCCAATGATGCCTAGATTGGCGCGAAATGCGCCCTGGATGAACACGCCCCGGTCGGCACCGTTGGCAATCCAACGGCTGCCCCCCCACCACAGGGCCAGAAACACCAGTAGCGTCGAGACCAGGGCATAGCCAATCTGGCCGGTATGCAGCACCTCGCCAATATCCAATTGCACGATATTGATAAAAATCAGGGCCGGCAGCGCGGCGGTAAACACCAGCTTGGAGCCGGTCTCGATGAAGTTCTCGTTGATCAGGCCCGTGCGGCGGAACAGCCAGCCGAGCAGTACAAGAAAGAAAATGGGCAGGGTAACGGTAGCGGCAAAGGTGAGGCTTTCCAGGTACAGATTCACAAGCGGATCCCGGGGTTGAGCGCAGACGCCCCAGTATACCCAATCCCCACCGTAGCAGCAGCCCGGTTCTGATACATAAAAATAATCGTCCGGGCGGTTGTTAACTTACCGGGAGGAGTGTTTTCCGCTTAAGGAGAGACTTTGTAGTGAAAAAATATTGCGGCACCAATCAAGGGCTATACTGATAGTAACTGCTTAAATAATGAACTTTTTGCTCATGAATATTTGGTAACCGTAATCCAGAACTACAAGATTAAAAGCATGGGCGGGAACTGCATGGGACTATCGTAAAAGATAGTAGTAATCGGGCTGGGAGGTCGCTATGAGCCAAGCCGATATGCTGAATATACGTCGTATCGAAATGCTGAAATCCATGATCCGATTAGGCATGCGGTTTGTGCCCAATCATATTCACGCCTACCGCCTGGTGTCGGGGCGAGGGCACTGGTTATTTCCCGAATTACCTAATTTTCGCACCGAACCCTTTTTGTTGGATGGCCAGATGCCGGCCATCTGGGTCAGCCATAAGCGGGAATGCACCTCGCGGGTGATTCTCTATTTACATGGCGGCGGTTACGCCATGGGCTCCAACCGGACCCATTTGCAGCTTGCCTGTCGTATTACCCGGGCCGCCCAGGCCCAGACCATGATGATCGAGTACCGGCTGGCCCCGGAGAATCCCTATCCGGCAGCGGTGGACGATGCGGTACAAGCCTATCGCTGGCTGCTGAACAACGGCACCAAGCCTCACCAGATCGTGATTGCCGGGGATTCCGCCGGGGGTGGGCTCACCATGGCTACCCTGTTTGCCTTGCGGGAGCGGGGGTTACCCTCGCCAGCGGGAGCGGTGTGTTTGTGTCCCTGGCTGGATCTGACCTGTTACCACTCCTCCAACTCGCCCCGCCGCCACCGAGACCCAATCATCACCCCCAGCCGAATCTGCATGTTCGCCAAGCTCTATGCCGGTACGCACGATGCGGCACTTCCCGGCATTTCGCCTTTGTTCGGGGATTTCCATGACTTGCCGCCAGTGCTGGTGCAAGTCGGGGGAGACGAGATTTTGCTTAACGAGAGCAAGCAGCTGCGTCGCAGGGCTAAGGGCCGGATGGATTTGGAGCTGCAGGTTTGGCCCCAGATGTTCCATGTCTGGCATTTCGCCGCCCGCTTTCTGCCCCAGGGAGATATGGCGATTCAGGAGATTGGCGAATTTGTCCGACGGGTGGTGCCGTTGCCGGAGTTCAAACAGACTTGCGAGATCCCGCCTGCGGTACAGGAACAAGGGTTGGAGGGCAACCTGCAGGCCCTGTGGACCCGCACCCAGAACCTGGTCCAGAACGCCTGGTAGTGACGTTCGGACAGACGTGCAGATTGGGTGCGGGGGCCAGGTACAAAGCCTGGAAGCGAGGGTGTCGGAGCCGTCGCGGGAGTCAGCCCAGTTGTTCCTTGATTTTGGACACAATTTCCGGGTCGTCGGGAACCATGCGCGGTGAGAAGCGGGCCACGACCTGACCTTCACCATTGACCAGAAACTTCTCGAAATTCCACTGGATCTCTTCGCCGTTTCCGATCAAAAACTGGTAGAGGGGGTGGCGGTTGGGGCCGTTCACTTCCAGTTTGCTGGTCAGGGGAAAGGTCACACCGTAGTGGGTTTCGCAGAAGGTTTTAATTTCTGCTTCGGTGCCCGGCTCCTGGCCCTTGAACTGGTTACAGGGGCAACCCAACACCACCAGGCCCTGATCCTTATATTGCTGATAGAGCTGCTCCAGGGCGGAGTACTGGGGCGTCAGGCCGCATTGGCTGGCGACGTTGACCACTAGCAGGGTTTTGCCCTTGAACTGGCTCAGGGGCAGGGCATTGCCCTGGATGTCAGTCAGGGTGAAGTCAAAGAGATTGCTCATTCATCTGTCCTTTGGTTAGCAGATTAGAATCCGGGGTGACACGCTCTAAGGATTCCTGGCTGGTCGGGCTATTTCAATCCCAGCCGGGGAATCTCGATTTTCGGGCAACGGTCCATAATCACGGTCAGACCGGCTTTTTCGGCCCGCTCTGCCGCCGCTTCATTGATGATGCCCAACTGCATCCAGACCACTTTGGCGCCTACTTGAATGGCCTCGTCCGTAACTTCTCCAGCGGCTTCCGCATTCCGGAAGATATCCACCAGATCAATGGTGTCCGGGATATCTTCCAGCTTGGCGTAGACCTTTTCGCCCATCAGGGTTTGTCCTTCCAAAGAAGGGTTGACCGGAATCACCCGATACCCTTGTTGCTGCAGGAAGGCCATCACCCGGTAACTGTCCCGGTGGGGCTTTTGGCTGGCGCCGACCAGGGCAATGGTTTTGGTGCTGCTCAGGATATCGCGCAGCAGTTGATCGGAATATTCCAGATGTGCCATGTGAAACTCCAGTATCCAAAGCTGAAGAGATTATGAGCTGTGGTGAGGGTAGGGGCAATTGGTTATGGGATCGTTGCTTTGCACTCCACTATTCTCTCTTCCTCCTGGGGAGAGGGCGCAAGTTTTCCAGCCCGTCAGAGGTTCCGTACTGGTCTGAGGCTTCGGGCCCTCTCCCCAGAGGGAGAGGGGAGAGTAATGCACTGAGAAATAGAGGGTATTCTTCAGGAGTGAAGGTGTTGGCGGTTGCTTCGGTTTAAGCCAAATGGCAGGGACAGTTCCCTCTCCCATCTGGGGAGAGGGCTAGGGAGAGGGC